>Ga0214544_1000029_pt1 | contig 153924 bp, 133 predicted proteins | sample CNSS3metaG_FD_160074 | JGI IMG/M metagenome (GOLD analysis project Ga0214544, IMG submission 160074) | Root nodule microbial communities from cowpea collected in UCLA plant growth center, Los Angeles, California, USA - CNSS3 | ecosystem: Host-associated > Plants > Roots > Nodule | place: USA...
TCATGGTCTGCACCAGGCTGAAAGTCGTCATCCTTGCTCCCAACGTTGGCGTTGACCAGCGCGTCGAGAGGCGAGAGTGTCGCATCTCTAACTGGCCCAACTGTCGCATTACTAAATAGCCCCTACACGATAAAATCGCGTAATAACAATTATGGAACCAGACGTTGGCCTCGGAATCGGGCATGGGCCTACCCCTGGGCCAGAACCAGGCTCGCTCCAGGAACATTTCCTTAAGGAATCCCGATAGCTGAGCGGATACCGCAGCTAAAAGCGGCTTCGTCGCCGATCTCGTCGTCTGGGACCACGACCTTCAAGCTATTGAGCCCGACGAGACGGTCAATGTCGCCCCGCGCTACGCGATCTGTGGAGGACAAATCACCTACGCAGCGTGAGCCGCAGCAGCACGCCCTAACCGTGAGCTCGGGTTGAGGGAACTTGACGAAAGGGAAGGCTTGTGATTGGATAAGTGGATACAAAAATATTTTCGGTGCTCTATGCCCTCCTCCTTCTCCGCAGAGCTACGCGCTTCCGCCACCGCAGAGGAGGAGGCGTACCGGCATATCCAGCGGGCTCTTAGGCTTGGCCGCTACAAGCCGGGAGAACGCTTAATTCCTGAGGACATCGCAGCCGAGATCGGCATGAGCCGCATGCCGGTGCGGGAGGCGTTCCGGCGCCTTGCTTCCGACGGATTGGTGGTTCTGCGGCCCAATCGCGGCTGCATTGTCGCAGGTCTCACCGTTGATGAACTCTACGAGACTTTCGAAATGCGGTCCGTGCTGGAGGGCCTTGCGGTCAGACTGGCGATGCCGCGGATCGATGATGACGAATTTGAAGAACTCGATCGCCTCCTCGATCGCATGGAACGTGCCGGCAAGAGTGGCAGCAGCGACTGGGTGGTCCGACACCAGGAATTTCACGGCAGGATATGCGCGCTGAGCCAGAGGCCTAAGCTTATCCACCAGATTTCGGCACTGCACGCGGTGATCGAACCCTATATGCGCATCTGGTTCGACTATGTCGAAAAGCCGCTCTCCGCCCGGGAAGAGCATGCCGCACTGATTGCGGCCTTGCGCTCCGGCGATGCGCGTCATGCCGAAGAGGTGATGCAGGATCATATTCTCGGCACGGCACCGATGCTCGCCGAGTTCGTGACTCCGAGCCGCTGATCAACGCCGGCCGGAGAGAAATGGCCCTAGACCGGCAATCAGACCGGGTGCAGGCGACGGGAACAGCTAGATCAGCGTTACAATAGGGGAACCCACATGAAAATTCATCGACTGGCCGCGGTCGCGGCTGTACTTGGTATGCTCGGCTTTGGCCAGACCGCTCTCGCCGAGGACGCCCCAAAGGCCATAACTATCGCCACCGAAGGCGCCTACGCGCCGTGGAACTTCACCACGCCCGACGGCAAGCTCGATGGCCTCGAGATCGAACTGGCCAATGATCTTTGCGCGCGCATGAAGATCAAATGCACGATCATCGCGCAGAACTGGGACGGGCTTATTCCATCGTTGAAGGTCGGCAAGTTCGATCTGATCATGGCGGGCATGTTCATCACGCCCAAGCGACTCGAGACCATCGACTTCACCCAGCCCTACGCGGTCGATCCGGGCGGTTTCGTCGTCGCCAAGGACAGCGAGCTCGGCAAGCTCGGTCTTTCCGCGGAAAAATTCAATCTGGACGACGAGGCTGCATCCATGGCCGCGATCGAGAAGCTGAAGCCGATGCTGAAGGGCAAGGTGGTTGGCGCACAGTCGGCCACGATGATGCTCGAGTTCGTAAAGAAGTATTTCGGGGACACCGTGGAAATCCGCGAGTACAAGACCACCGAGCAACATGACCTCGACCTCGCCGCCGGCCGGGTCGACGCCCTTTTTGCGCAGCAGACGGCGCTCGCCGCGACACTCTCAAAACCCGAATTTGCCGATTACACCTTGGCCGGACCCGGCTTTGTAGGCGGCATGTTCGGACTCGGAACCGGCGCTGGCCTGCGGAAGGAAGATACAAAGCTCAAGGAGATGTTGAACGCGGCAATCGACGAGGCGATCGCCGACGGCACCATCAAGCGCATCTCGGAGAAATGGGTGAAGACGGATGTGACGCCGGTCAAGTAGGCGCGGGCGGACCTGCCCGGCGGAGCGGCGCGAGCCGTTTGCGCCGGGCAGCGCGCTGAAAGGCTACGACTCAGATGATCAACCTTATGCATCTTTTGGGCTTGGAAGAGGGAGGCTGGGGAGCCGCTCTGCTTCTCGCATCCGGTGTTACGCTTGCGCTGTCCGTTCTCGGCTTTCTCCTCGGCGCGGTCTTTGGTGCCGCGGCAGCTGCAGGCCGGCTCTCGTCTGGTGGCGTCGCCTCCTGGTTCGCCCATGCCTACAGCACCGTGTTCCGCGGTGTGCCAGACTTGCTGACGATCTACCTCCTCTACTACGGCGGCAGCATCGCCCTCACGCAGATTGGCAAATATTTTGGCAGCGCCGGCTTCGTCGGGCTGCCGACTTTTGCAACCGGTGTCCTGGCGATCGGCATCATATCGGGCGCCTATCAGGGAGAAGTCTATCGCGGCGCCTACCAGGCCGTGGACCACGGTCAGTTCGACGCCTGCAAGGCGCTTGGCCTGTCCCGACCTCAATCGCTGCGCCTCGTCATCGTGCCGCAACTGATGCGCCACGCCCTGCCGGGGCTCGGCAATGTCTGGCAGTTGGTGCTCAAGGACTCGGCACTGATTTCCGTCATCGGCCTCGTCGAACTGATGCGCCAGGCGCAGATCGGAGCAGGTTCGACCCGAGAACCTTTCATCTTCTATATTGTGGCCGCCGCGCTCTACTTCGTTATCGCCGCCGTGACCGCTTCCGTCTTCCGTTATGGCGAGGCGCGGGCCTGGAGAGGCATGGTCCACGCATGATCGACTTCGCCTTCTTTCTCGAGATCATTCCCGTCCTGCTTGCTGGCCTGCCGTTGACCCTGCAGCTTACAGCAGCCTCGATGGGTGTCGGTTTCCTAATGGCCCTACTGCTCGCCCTCGCCCAACAGGGAAATCGCCGGATCGTGGTTTGGCCCATCCGTGCCTTCGTTGCAGTCTTTCGCGGGACACCCCTGCTGGTGCAGATCTTCCTCATCTATTATGGTCTCGGCCAGTTCCGGCCGTGGCTTCAGGCGATCGGAATCTGGTGGCTATTTCGAGAGCCCTACTGGTGCGCCATCGTCGCGCTCAGTCTCAATGAAGCTGCCTATGGAAGCGAGATCCTGCGCGGCGCAATAAAGACTGTGCCGCGCGGCTTGGTCGAGGCCGCTACGGCCTCGGGCATGTCGAAGCTGCTCACGCTGCGCCTGATTGTGCTGCCTCTAGCCCTGCGCCAGGCGATCCCGAACTACAGCAACGAGATCATCCTCATGGTCAAGGGCACGTCGCTGGCCTCGATCATCACCTTGCTGGAAGTCACCGGCATCGCGCAAGACCTGATCTCGCAAACCTATCGCGCGGTCGAGGTCTTCGTGGCCGCCGGCGCCATCTATCTCACCCTCAACTTTGCAATCATCTCGGCGCTGAATGCGCTCGAAACCTGGCTCACGCCCTTTCGGGCGCGGGCCTGAGGCATGCCCTGCCGCCTATGACGAGGAGAATGAACCAAATGCGCAACTTCGAGAAGCCGACACGGTCCGTTGCCGTGTCGCGCCACGCGATGGCGGCGACCTCGCACCCTTCAGCAACGCGTGCGGCGCTGCAGGTCATGGAAGCCGGCGGCAATGCCATGGATGCCGCCATTGCAGCCTGCGCCGTGCAATGCGTCGTCGAACCGGGGTCAACCGGCATCGGCGGCGACTGCTTCGCACTCTATGCCCCAGACGGGTCGGACAAGGTCATTGCCTACAATGGCTCGGGCCGCACGCCGGCCGCGCTGACGGCCAAGTGGTTTGAAGAGCGAGGATTGACGGATGTGCCACGCCAGTCACCCGCTGCGGTCACCATCCCCGGGGCGATCGACGCATGGACACGCCTGCACGCCGATCACGGCCAACTCGCTTTTGCTGACGTACTGGCGCCGGCAATCCGCTTTGCCGAGGAGGGTTATGCGATCACGCCACGCGTCCATCGCGATTGGTCGATGGAGGAAAGACTGCTTGCCGCCGACGCGACGGCAACCAGAATCTTCCTTCCCGGCGGGCGGGCGCCAAAGATCGGCGAGGTGCATAGGCAGCCGGAGCTGGCGGCAACGCTGAAGCGAATCGCCATCGTGGGTCGCGACGGCTTCTATAGCGGTCTCATCGCTGAGGATATCGTAACCTATCTGCGTTCCCTCGGCGGGCTACACACGATGGAAGACTTCGCCAACGCGCGCGGTGAATATGTAACCCCTGTCACCACCGACTTTCGCGGCTACACCATTCACGAATGCCCGCCCAACGGCCAGGGCATCATCGCGCTCCTGATCCTCAACATCCTGAGCCGCTTCGGCGCCAAGGGCGACCCGCAATCGCCGGACCGTCTGCACGTCGAGATCGAGGCCACCCGGCTTGCTTATGCCGCCCGTGACGCTTGGATCGCCGATCCCGACAAGGCAGATGTCCCGGTGAACGAGTTGTTGTCGGACGCGCTCGCTGACAGGCTCGCGGCGATGATCGACCTGAAGAAAGCGCTCACCGACTTACCGCCGTTCGAAATGCCGCTTCACCGCGACACCGTCTATATCTCGGTCGTCGATCGCGACCGCAATGCCGCAAGCTTCATCAACTCGATCTTCGACAGTTTCGGGACGGGCCTCGTGGCGCCGCGCTCCGGCGTGATCCTACACAATCGCGGCCAGAGCTTCTCACTCAGACCCGGCCACCCGAACCGGATCGAACCTTCGAAGCGGCCGCTCCACACCATCATCCCCGGCATGGTGACCCGCAACGGCCGGGTAGAGATGCCATTCGGCGTGATGGGCGGCTATTATCAGGCGCTTGGCCATGCGCATCTGATCTCCAAGGTTTTCGATTACGGCATGGACATGCAGGAGGCGATCGACCTGCCGCGCGTGATGCCGACATCCGATGGAGCGAGAGTGGAGGCCGAGCACACGATCGACGGCGCAACGAAGGCGGAACTCGAACGGCGGGGCTTCACCTTCTCTCCGGCGGAAGATCCGATAGGCGGCGCGCAAGCGATCCGCATCGATTGGAAGAACGGAACTCTGATCGGAGCGTCCGAATCGCGGAAAGACGGCATTGCGCTCGGGGTTTGAGGGCTTCTGTCCCGGCGCGGAACGAATCGCCTCAGGCTATAGGGGGAAAAATGGTATGGCGCGCGCAATCCTCGTGATCGACGTTCAGAAAGTCTATACCAACCCGGCTTCGCCGCTTTACTGCCTCGGCAACGCCGACGTGATGGCCAATGTCAATGCGATCACGGCCGCGGCGGAAACGGCGGGCAACCTCGTGGTTCATATCCGCCTCAAAGCAGGCACGGCTGCGACACTGTCCGCGGGCTTCGCGAGGGTCATGACAGCGGCCGAATGGCTCGTGACTGCCGAGGATCTTTCGCAACTCGCCGTCTGATGCACCAATCGCACCTGGCGCGAATTACGTCCAATCAGAACCCCGAGGTCCAGCCACCATGCTGCTGAGGAATATTGAAGCCGGGCTGAAGCGCGTCGGCCTGGACCGCTATCTGATTATCCTGATCCTGACAGTGGCACTCGCCGCCCTCTTTCCCGCGCAAGGCGGATTTGCGACGGTGCTGTCGAAGGTGACTTTCTGGGCGGTGGCCCTGCTGTTCTTCCTGTACGGTGCCAAGCTTTCGCTGTCAGCGACACTGGCCGGCCTGACGAACTGGAAGCTCCAGGCGGGCTGCCTGGCCTGCACCTACATCCTCTTCCCCGTGCTTGCGTTGGGTTTGCTCGGCGTCTCGCAAGCCTGGTTTCCTGCAGCCATCGGCCTCGGTTTCCTCTATCTCGGCTGCCTGCCCTCCACCGTGCAGAGTTCCATTGCGTTCACATCCGTCGCGGGCGGCAATGTTGCCGGCGCCTTGTGTGCGGCTTCGCTATCGAACCTGCTGGGCGTGGTGCTTTGCCCGCTCCTGCTGGCCGCAATGCTTCACACCGGCGGCGGCGCAGGGAACCCAGCCGACGCGGTCTGGAAGATTGCGCAGCAGATCCTTCTGCCATTCTTCCTGGGGCAATTGCTGCGGCCCCTGTTGTCGGATTTCCTGAACCGCAACAAGCAGGCGACCATGGTCGTCGATCGCGGCTCGATCCTGCTGATCGTCTATTCCGCCTTCTCGGCAGGTGTTGTCTCTGGGATCTGGCACCGTCTTTCCTGGTCCGACATCGCCCTTCTCGTCGTTCTTTGCATGCTCCTGCTCGGTGTCGTGATGGCCATCGTCCTCACTGCAGGCCGGTTGGCGGGTATGCCGCGGGGCGATCGTCTCGCACTTCTGTTTTGCGGTTCGACCAAGAGCCTGGCAACAGGACTACCGATGGCCGGAATTCTATTCGACACCGCCGAAATCGCGCTCATCGTGCTGCCGTTGATGCTGTTCCACCTGATCCAACTATCAGTGCTGGCGGTGCTGTCCCAGCGCAGTGTCATACACAGTTAGTCAAGCAAAAGCTCTAGGGTGAGATGCAATCGGGGCAACGTCGATGAAGGTTGTAATCCAACCGAATGCCAAGACATGAACACTGTTGGAAAACCTCTCAGAGGCATAGGGGTGGGGCCATCCTTGCACGTCGCTACGCTAGCCAACCCAGTCGTTGCGTTGATAGTGCCAGTCAACGCGTGTGCAGAAATCCAGATGTCAGCTAGGCGGTCCAGGGGAAATGAAGCCTTCAAACGCTAGGCTCGCATTGCTGAAGTGAATGCCGACATGAGCCGCCTTAGCCCCGGGCGTGTTGGGCCGCATGATCTCTATCCCCATCAGTTCTCTATGACACCCTAGGGGACGATGCACATTCCTTTAAAGGGCCTAATAAATAGGCGCCACGACCAAACAGGGGAGGATAGAGAACTACCGCCCGGCAATGCTACCAGAGCAATTTAACGACCAGCCTGTTTTGCGCACGCGGCGACCAGAAAGGTCATCGCATTGGAGCATGAGAATGAGCGATTTGGAACTCTGCTATTTGTCGGCCACCGACGCGCTCGCGGCCTTCCGAAACGGAAGGTTGTCACCGGTCGAGCTTCTGAACGCCCAATTGGCGCGCATTGCTGAGGTCGGCTCCGACATTAACGCATTTTCATTCCTCTATGCGGACGACGCGATCGCTGCGGCAAAAGAGGCTGAGCGGCGGTACCGCAGCGGTGGAACGTTGCGGCCACTGGAGGGCATTCCTGTGGCCATCAAGGATGAAAGCCTGATTGCCGGCAAGGTCACGACATTTGGTTCGTTGATCTTCAAAGACGAGGTCGCTTCTGTAACATCGCCGGTGAACGAGCATCTGATCAATGCCGGGGCGGTCATCATGGGCCGAACCACAACGCCCGAGTTTTCATGCGCCGGCTTTACCCATTCGCGCCTGTGGGGTGTTACACGCAATCCCTGGAACCTTGACTTCACCACCGGCGGCTCCTCCGGCGGCTCTGCAGCGGCCCTGGCAGCGGGGTTCACGACGCTCGCTTCCGGTTCAGACATCGGCGGGTCTATTCGCATCCCTGCGTCGGCGTGCGGACTGGTCGGCTACAAGCCGCCATATGGCCGGAACGCCGATCTCGCTCCCTTTGGCTTCGATTTTTACAACCATCCCGGTCCGCTTGCTCGCAGCGTTGCCGACTGCATCCTGATGCAAAACGTTATGAGTGGGCCTCACCCTCTCGACGTGGTCTCTCTCCGGCCGAAAATCGAAATAGCGAACCAACCTGCAGACCTGAAATCGAAGCGGATCGCCTACTCTATCGATCTCGGCTTCAAACAGGTGAGCGAGGATGTGCGGAAGAATACCGTGGACGCAATTGGCCGTCTCAGAGACATGGGCGCCGAAGTCGTCGAGGTCGACCTCGGCTGGACCCTGAGCGCGGAGGACGCCGCGCGAGATTATCTCGCGTCGATCTTTGGGACATGGGTCGCGCAATATCTCGACACGCATGGCGACGAGCTAAGCGGCTATACCCGCGCCTTCGCTCAAAGTGCTCGTGCCAAGGGAATGAGAGAGTACCTTAGATCTCTCGAACTCGCCGGCGAGATGTACGGGACTTTTGGCCCGATGATGGAGAACTTTGACGCCTTCATTTGCCCAACCCTGGCGCTCCCGGCCGTCAGTGCGGATTTCGAGCCTTCGAACGGACTTCAGATCAACGGGCAGGATGTCGAGCCGATGCTCGGCTGGTTGATGACTCATCCGTTCAACACGCTCAGCCGTTGCCCCGTCGTCAGCGTGCCCTCGGGGCGCGCTCCAAGCGGAGTGCCTACCGGAATTCAGATCGTGGGCAAGACCTATTGCGATCAGGACGTATTGAGCATCGCGCTTGCCTATGAAGCCGAAATTGGAGCATGGTACGGGAGCGACGAGCGACGTCCGGTAGTGGGCTAGTTGCATTTCTGATTGTGATGGCCACGCGGCTCAGCCGGCCAAACAGGTTGCAGCGTATGGCGTTTCCCGGGGCTTCGTTTACCGCACGGCCGGGCTGGTGTGGTATCGTAGCGCTAAAGCTTCTCTCACGCATAGGTTTGATGGATTCATCGAAATATAACTGGGGGTGCGAGCGACGTGTATTTTGAGACCACCTTCCATGACGCGGTGGAGCAAGAAACGTCCTTGCCGGGCTGGCGGCAAGAGTACCGACAAGTATCCACCGGCGGCTATGACGGTCGAACGGCTGCCATTCTGCTCCCCGGTGTGGAGATCTTGCGCGAGACCATCAGTGTCGGCACGGAACAGGCGTTTTCCGCGCCCGAAGGCAGCGTGATCTTCTATTACTACCCGAAACGCGACGAAAGTGAGTTGGCTCGCGGCGAGAAATCGCTCGGCGTCTCGGGCTTCGCTCTAAATTGGACCAATCGCATCGGCTTCATGGATGCTGGTAGTGATTTGCTGATGCTCGTTCTCAGGCGCAACGCCATATGCGATGAAGACCACAGTAGCAAAGCGCACCTTGTCGAAGCTCCATTAGAACATGCGGCATTTCTCGCAGATTGGCTGTTGTCGCTGCTCGGAGCCGCGAGCCAACAAACATATCCTTACGCGCGAGAAAACGTCGATGACGTGCTCGCGGACGTCATTACGGATCGTTTCGAGCTTCTTTTCCAGAAAAGCGTCGTTCGCGAAACACCGCAAATGGCTGAGGCCGAAAAAATCTATAAGCGAATCCGTGATAGGATTTTCGATGCGCCGGACAGGCCTCATACGGTAAGATCTCTATCGCGTGACCTCGGTATATCGGCCTTCGATCTCAGGGCTTCCTGCCAAAGTTTCTCCCAGATACCCCTCGATAAAATGCTGACTTTGCTTCGACTTAACGGGGCGCGTCGCGACTTGCTGCGCGCCCGTTGCGCGCCGCGGAAGGTTTCGGACATCGCCATGGACTGGGGCTTCTTTCACTGGAGCCGCTTTGCGCTCCGTTATCGGTCGCTTTTCGGCGAGACGCCATCTGAAACGCTGAGGGGTTAGAATTCTCCGGGTTCCCACGCCACCGCGGCACTCGTTCTGCTCCTCGCCACGCAAGTGCGCACGAGACATCTCCGCGTGGCGAGTACACCAGATTTGAATCATCAGAGGGAAACGCTCACGTTCCCCAGCCTACAATCCCCTTGACCTCCATAAAGTCGCGAATTCCCCAATGGCTGTATTCGCGGCCATTCCCGGATTGTTTGTAACCACCGAACGGCGCATGTGTGTCCCACGGCGCGTAGTTGACGTAGACTGCCCCGGCCCGCAGTTTCCGGGCCACCGCTCTCGCACTCTCCAACTTGCCGCCCTGCACGTAGGCGGCCAGACCATAGATCGAGTCGTTTGCAATCCGTACTGCGTCCGCCTCCGTGTCATAGGGAATGATCGAGAGGACCGGGCCAAAGATTTCCTCTCGGGCAATCGTCATCTCCGGCGTCACGCCGCCAAAGATCGTAGGCTTTGCGTAATAGCCAACATCCAGTCCCTCCGGCTTTCCCAGTCCGCCTGCAACCAGAATAGCGCCTTCTTCTACGCCGACACCAATCAACCCCTGGATCTTGTCGAATTGCTGCTGGCTGATCACCGGCCCCATATCGGTATTTTCAGATAGGGGATCTCCGACGCGAGTGGCGGCCGCGGCCCGTTTCGCGATCTCGAGCGCCTCGGCATGGCGCTCGGCCGGGACCAGAAGGCGGGTCGGCGCGTCGCAGGATTGGCCCGAATTGCTGAAACACGCTTCGACGCCCTTGATGACCGCATCTTCCAGGTCAGCGTCAGCCAACACGATATTGGCCGACTTTCCGCCCAGTTCCTGAGCGACACGCTTGACCGTCTCCGCGGCCGTCTTGGCGACAATGATGCCCGCGCGGGTCGATCCTGTGAAGGAAACCATGTCGACCCGAGGATGACCTGCGAGATACTGTCCCACCACAGGACCCGTACCATTGATCAGGTTGAAGACACCTTTGGGTATTCCGGCTTTTTCAAGCACTTCCGCGAAGATGATCGCACTGAGAGGCGCTAATTCGGACGGCTTCAGCACGACTGTGCAGCCCGCTGCAAGAGCTGGAGCGACTTTGCAAACGATTTGGTTCAGTGGCCAATTCCACGGCGTGATAAGCGCGCAAACGCCGACAGGCTCCCAAGTGATCATCGAGCTTCCGTTGTGCTCGTCGAAGCTGAATGCTTCGAGAGCCGCGATTGTCGACTCCAAATGGATCTGCCCCGCCCAGGCTTGCGCCTCGCGCGATAATTTCAAAGGTGCACCGAGTTCGGTGCTGACGGCCCGCGCGATATCTTCGTAGCGATCATTGTAGCATCGTAGAACATTGCGCAGGAGTGCCAACCTCTCGCTCTTGCTTGTTTGCGAGAAAGTCGGGAAGGCCTCGAAGGCCGCTTGCACGGCCAAGTCGGCATCTTCGGTGGTGCCGATCGCGATCTGCATGAACGGATGTTCGGTTGCGGGATTGATCACGTCCATTCGGTCAGCGCCGCGCGGCATCACCCATCGTCCGTCGATATAGAATTTCAGTGCGTTGTCGGACTGCATGCTTGCTCCAGTAACATTGTTGTTCGTTGCAGCCATTGCCTCAATGGCGGATGGCATCCTCATAGCCAGAAAGAACCCCGACAACGTTCACGCCGATGTCTTCGACAGCATAGCCGCCCTCCAACACGAACAGGGTTTTCATCCCACGGCCGGCCAGGTGGGCGCCAATAAGAGGAAAATGGCCGTGCGAAAGTCGGAAGCGACTGATCGGATCGCCCTCGAAGGTGTCAACGCCAAGGGAGATGACGACTACGTCAGGGCCAAACTGCCGGATGCTGCCAAGCGCGAATTCAAGTGCCCTCTCCCATTGCGCCCAGTCGGTGCCATCTGGGAGCGGTATGTTGAGGTTGAACCCTTCTCCGCTGCCGGAACCTCGTTCATCCGCATAGCCGGCAAAAAACGGATAATCATTGCCGGGATCGGCGTGAAGGCTGACAACCTGAACGTCATCGCGCGTGTAGAATATCTCTTGTGTGCCGTTTCCATGGTGATAGTCGATGTCGAGAATTGTCACCCGCGAAGCGCCAGCGTCCAGCAGGCGTTGTGCGGCGATGGCAGCATTGTTGACGAAACAGTAGCCGCCATTGAAATCGGTTCCGGCGTGGTGGCCGGGGGGACGGCAAAGGGCAAAACAAGCCTGCTCGCCCTCGATGATCAAATCTGCCGCAGTAAGGGCACTGTCATGCGAAGCCTTGACGGCTTCCCAGGTGCCTTCAACAAAGCCTGTACCGGCATCGATCGAATATAGTCCAAGCAAAGCATCGATAGAGTCGGGCGCAACATCCTTATACCTGCCTCTCGCCGGCCAAGCATAAGGAAGAGCAGTACCCGTGCGTCCAGCTTCCCGCCAAAGCCGCCACGCTGACGCTATAAAATCGAGATAGGCAGTTGAGTGAATCCGTTTGGCGGTGTCCAAGGACTGCGGCCGTGGGTCAAGAACGGGCCCGAGACGCACCTCTTCGATCCGGCTTGTTATAAACGTTGCGCGCGACGTGTTCTCGTAACCCTCAACAACAACGCCATTGTAAAATTCGAATTGGCCCTGGTGTTCTTGTTGTTTCGGCGAGAAAATCGTTTTCATCGAGTATTGCCCACGTTGCAGATATCTAGACGGGATGTGTGAAATTGAGAATTCAATTGATCTTCGTTCGCTGATTGACAGCGTAAATACAGATGACAAGCGCCACGGAGATCACGAAGAACGCGGCCGCTATCGCATTCACCTCAGGAGTAATTGTGCGACGCACTTGGCCCAGCATGTAGGTCGGCAGCGTATCCTGACCGGCCGTCTTTACGAATTCGGTGATCACGACGTCATCCAGCGAAGTGACAAAGGCGAGGATAAATCCCGCGAGGACGCCTGGGAAAAGCAGGGGCATCGTGACGAAGCGAAACGCGTTCCAAGGCGATGCGTACAGGTCGCCTGCAGCACGCTCCAAACTGTTGTCCATCGTTCGGAGGCGGGCACGGATCGGAAGATAGGCGAACGGCACGCAGAACGCCGTGTGCGCTACGATCAGATATGCAAGACCAGTATAGCCGGTCCAGCCTCGAAATGTCGCGCTTACAACCAGGAGCGCCACGGCAGTCACAATCTCTGGCACCATCAACGGGACCGAGATTACACCATAGGTTAACGTCCACCCTCGAAACCTTGGCCCCCTAGTCATCGCCAACGCGGCCAGCGTGGCCACCGCTGTTGCCAGGACGGCGGATATGGCAGCAAGTTTCAGAGACAGAATGGAAGCCGCGACTACTTGTTGATTGTTTGCGGCGCTTTGAAACCAACGAAGCGAGAAGCCTCCCCATTTCGCAACGCTGGTCCCGGCGTTGAAAGCAAGAACGAGGGCCACGGCCAATGGTGCGTATAGAAAAATGAACGTGGTGATGGCCACGGCGCTGAAGCCACGCTGATGGGTTACGGGGAAATTCTTAGCCATGTTCATGTCCGCGGGTGTCGCCATGCCGGATATAGACGAGCAGCGCCACCATCACGATGCCCATAAGGGTCAGCGAAAGAGCGGAGCCGAAGGGCCAATCCCGACCCTGGCCAAACTGCAATTCGATGTAGTTGCCGATCATGAGATTTCTGCCGCCACCGAGCAGGATGGGGGTGACATAGGTGCCGATTGCAGGGATGAAGACGAGAATCGAGCCGCCAACGATGCCGGGCTGGGCAAGTGGTACGATGATTTCCCAAAGTACCTTGAATGGACGAGCGTAAAGGTCGGACGCTGCCTCGAGCAGGTTTCGATCCAGCCGTTCCAGACTTGCATAAACAGGCAGGATCATCAGAGGAAGATAGACATAGACCAGGCCGAGGCAGATCGCGAAATTCGTGAACAGCATCTGGATCGGTTCAGATATCAATCCTGCCTTGAGCAGGAGGGTATTGATGATCCCCTCGTTCCGGATGAGATCTTGAATGGCGAAGGTGCGGATCAGGAGATTTGTCCAGAAGGGAACGGTGACAAGTAAAAGCCAGACTTCCCGGTTGAGTGGATTGCGGGTCGCAATGAAATAAGCAGTGGGAAATCCTACGAGCAGGCACAGAAAAGTGGTCGCCAGCGACAAGACAACCGAGCGCAGCAGAATCTCGAGGTTCGTCCCAGATAGCGTCAGCGTGTCATCGAATAGATCTCGGTCAAAGAGCACGCGCGTCCAGGCATCGAAAGATGGTGCGAAATTCACGCCGCCCGTCGGACCTGGGGTCAGGAATGAGTAAATCACGATTACCAGAAGCGGTGCGATCGCACCGATAATGACGACCAGCATCGCAGGACTAATCAAGAGCCATCGCGTTCGGCTCTCTGTTTTCAACCGTGCAGATTCAACGCTAGCCATCTCTACGTCTCCTCAGCCGGGCAACACCTGCGCCGTGTTCGGTGTGAACTTCACCGAGACCTCATCCCCGATGGCAATGGATGGATTTTCGTCCGGCGTGTTATACTTGCGGACCAACAGGAGACCCGAGCCATTGCTCAGTTCGACGGTGTACTGCGTCTCGGGACCGCAGAAACTTACCGTCTTCACAGATCCGGTAAGTTGGCTGGCCGGTTCATGGGACAGCGGAAAAATCCGCAAATGCTCGGGCCGCACGACGATGTTTACCAGCGCACCGGGGGCAACGGTGTCCTTTGTCGGAATGGCGACGGCGCCGATCCCTTGAAGATCGATCATCGTCCCGCGAGCGTCCGGGCTGAGCCCTCTTCCCTGAAGGAAGTTCGTTTCGCCGACAAAATGCGCAACAAAACGATTTGCAGGCGTATTGTAGACTTCGTGCGGGGTTCCGACTTGCATTATTTCACCTGAGGACAGCACCGCGACACGATCAGACATCGTCAAAGCCTCTTCCTGATCATGCGTCACGAAAATGAAGGTGATGCCCGTCGCGGCCTGGAGCGATTTGAGCTCCATCTGCATTTCCTTGCGAAGTTTGTAATCCAGCGCCGAAAGTGACTCGTCGAGAAGCAAAACCTTCGGCTCGGATGCGAGCGCGCGCGCCAGCGCGACCCGCTGCTGCTGACCGCCCGATATCTGTCCCGTCCGCCGACCGGACAGATTTTCCAGTCGCACCAGCTTCAACATCTCATCAACGCGGGCAGCGATTTCATGGCGGGGCCGTTTGAGCATTCGCAGGCCAAAGCCGATGTTCTCCGCCACCGTCATGTGAGGGAAAAGAGCATAATTTTGGAAGACGGTGTTGATTGGACGTTGGAACGGCGGTACCGACGCAATATCCTCGCCATCGAGAAGGATGGTGCCGGCTGTCGGATATTCGAAGCCGCCTATCAGCCGCAACAGAGTGGTTTTTCCGCAACCCGATGGCCCGAGCAACGTGAAAAACTCATTCTTGAAGATGTCAAGCGTGGTGCTCTTGACCGCTGCGACGATGCCATTCCCAGAACCGTAGGTCTTGGTTACCTTGTTCAGTCGAATAGCTACGCCCGGTGTAATCTCACCTGTCATATTGTCCTCAACATAAATCGCGTAGCGAGGGCCGCTGTAGCGGATGAACAAATGCGATGACGTCGAACCGAGCGAAAGATATCGCTAGCGGGCCGCCATGCTCGCGGCACCTACTTCTGGACGTCCTGCCAGATACGGCTGTAGAGCTGCGTGATCTTCGGATCGCAAAGCGTCAGAAGCTCGCCCTTTGATTTCATGTCGTCGGGAATGACGAGTTCCGGCGCACCCTTCATATCGTCCGAGTAGTATTTCTCGGCGCCGATGATGGCCGCGCCATATTTGGCATAGACCGAATTCAATGCTGCGTTTTCGGGCGCCATGATGAAGTTTTGAAAAAGCTTGGCGTTCTCCAGATTTGGAGCATCCTTCAGGACCACCACATTGTCAGAGCCGTAGGTGAAGCCTTCTCTAGGAAGGCCATAGGCGATGCTGTGGTTTTCAGTACGCCGCTTCAACGCGGAACCACTCCAGTCGAGGGAGGCCGAGACATCTCCGGTGGCCATTCTCTGTATGCCGGCATAGTCGATTGACAGCCAGCTCTTCTTGGCTTCGACGAGGCGGTCACGGACCTTGGTAAGCAAAGCCTTGTCGCTTGTGCACCATGTTCCACCTTCGAACTTGATCGCGGCGAACATGATATCGTTCATCTCGGGAACGATATTGATCTTTCCCTTCAGTTCGTCCGGCGGATCCAGAATCACCTTCCAGGTATTTATGTCGCCTTTGAAGACCGAGGTATTGACGCTTATGCCGCTTGTGTACCAAAGCCATGGCACGGAATATTTTCGGCCTGGGTCGAAAGCGGGATCCCGCCACCTCTCTTCAAGGTTCTTGGCATTTTCCATCTGCCCTGGATTTGTTTCGGCAAGCAGCCCTTCTTGAATATAGGTGGGGATGAAGCTTTGCGACGGAACCACGACATCAAATCCGGAGGCGCCTTGGCGCACTTTTGCAAGTGCCGTGTCGTTGGAATCGAAATCCGTCAACGTCACATGGACGTTGTATGTTTTTGAGAATTTTTCAATCAGTTCGGGGCTGGTGTATTCGCCCCAGTTGTAGATGTTGAGATTGCCTTCAGCCAGGGCGACGGTGGCGCTAAGGCCAAGAATTAATGCGGTGGACGTGATGGTGAATCTCATTTTTCCCCTCGCTTGTCTTCTGGCTCGATGATCCAGTATTCCAACGTTTCGAAACCTGAAGACTTCCCAAGAATGCTCAGTCTCAGCTTCAAAATTGTGCAAGCTGCTTGCCTCTCGTCTAGCCATCCCCTCTGCCCAAAAGGAAGGCAGGCAACCGGTCATGCCGGCCGCCAAAGTCCCTCGCGGATCAGGTCCTGCGCCGTTGCTTCAATCCCCTTGCGAAGAGCATCGGTCATCATGTCGACTTGCGAGCGGCTGATGGTAAGCGGCGGCGACATGACGCACATGTTGATGAGGGGTCTGACAAGCAGCCCATTCTCCTGGCAATGAAAGTCGATCCGCTTACCGACAGTCAGATCGAGATCGAGAGGATTCTCGGCTTTGGCGTCGGCAACACATTCAATCCCCGCCATAAGGCCGGCACCGCGAACCTCCCCGACGAGCGGGAGTTCCTCCAGCGTTCGCAACTGCTCCTGAAAATAAGGACCGATTTCACGCGCGTGCTCGAGGAGGCCGTCTTCCAGCAACTCGATATTGCGGATTGCCACCGCGCTGCCGATAGGGTGGCTGGAATAGGTCAGACCATGCACGAAATTGGCGTTGGGGTGGTTTGAGCGGCGAAGTTCTGCGAACAAACGATCCGACACCATGACGCCACCGAGGGGAAAATATCCTGAGGTGACACCCTTTGCGAAGGTTATCATATCTGGCTGGATCCCGAACACATCCTCCGATGCGAAAACATGGCCGAGCCGTCCGAAAGCGGTGACAACCTCGTCCGCGATGAAGAGAATGTCATTCGCTGCGCAGAGTGCGCGCATGCGCTTGAGGTAGTTCGGCGGCGACATCAAGACTCCACCGCTTGCCTGAATCGGTTCGGCAACAAAAGCGGCGATTCGGCCAGCACCCTCATGCGCAATGAGCGAGCGAAACTCATCGACGAGCAAATCTTCAAAGGCCTCCACTGACAGGTTGGCCGGTCGGTGGAAGGGATTGGGGCAAGTCAACTTTCTCACGAGCTCGCTTGCGCCATCCATCCAGTCGTGATCCCGTGGGCGGCCGTTCAGCGAGGCGGTCAGGTAGGTCGAGCCATGGTAGCTTCCTTGGCGGGAGACCAACAATTTCTTCTGCGGCTGTCCGCGTACGTTGTTGTAGAACTGCACGAGTCGTATGGCTGTTTCGACCGCGGACGAACCGCCTGTTGTAAGAAACACATGGTTGAGATCGCCCGGCGCCCGCTCCGCAAGCATCTGCGCAAGCTTCTCCGCGGGCGCGTTACTTGTATACCATGGTGTCGAGTAGGTCAGGGACATCGCCTGGTCGTGCAATGTATCGGCCAGGGCCTGGTTGCGATGCCCGACATTGATGCACCACATACCTGCCGGTCCATCGATCAGTTTTCTGCCGCTCTGGTCAAAGACGAAGACATCTTCGGAAGACGTGATGAGCTCGCGAGCTTCAGCACCGATACTTCCGGCTACCGGGGCGGCCTGAATCAGATGAAACCGCTCGTTACGGAGAGCATCGGTCTCCAGTTGCGAGAGAGCTGGTTCAACCATAAAAATTCTCCACGTCTTTAATGCTAAGCTGTAGGATAATCGAGCAAGAAACACGGTGTCGCTCTAGCCACCGCGCAGGGCGAGGGTGCCTAAATAATGGACAATATCCTCTTGGCCGACGCAGAAACGTTCCGCCGAGAGGCCGAACCTTTTGCGAATGCTTCGAGACGTTCTCCGGCTCCGGCTGAGTATTGACGACACCTGCCGAGACGGCCTCGGCGTAGGACGCATCAAACGAGGATATTTTCCGAAATGGCTGGCGAAGCTGGAGCTAGGGAGATTTTCTCCCAGGGGTCGTGTGAGCTGCAGCGCGTAGTCAAAACTGGAATCGCCAACGCGGCATTACGACATCTGCCAACGGGGAGTTAAACCAAGGCAAACGCGATGGGGTTCGTCGAGCTGCGGTCGGTATGCAACCGAAAACCTCGCGATAGCTCTTCGAGAAGTGAGATGGAGAGACGAATCCGCGCCATCAACTCGGCACCGTGCGTGAAGGCGACAAGCCTTCCCCGTGTTCGCCGGGAGGGCGTCTTTGTAGACGGCAGGCGGATCGGCATGATGACGAACTGCGTTTGGTCCTATCGGATGAAGGCGAACATTGGCTTCACATTGGTCGATGCCTCCGTCGCTGGCCCGGCGACGCCTCCGACAAGGCAGTCTTGCTTGGACTAACGGGCCTGTACTGCCCAGATGAGTTTGGTGGTCAAGTTTCGCTCGGAGATGGCATCCAGCTCTATTAAAAATTCGGCAAAAGGTGACGGCGCGTTTGCTTTTGCCTTGTCGATGCACAACGTCTGCGCTTACGCGGCATGCGGTTTCGGTACGACAGCCTTCAAGGAAAAGTGGGCCCGCCGGCCAGGAAGCCGGCAAGGAGGCAGGTAGAAGCAAGCAGTTTCTTCATCGTGTTTCCTCCCAATACGATGTCCATTCTTCGTCCCTGTGACGCCATCGCCAAACATCGAGGGACTGTCGGGCGGCTCCGGCTCCTCCACGAACCGGCACCACCGTTGTCCGTCAGCTCGGCAGATACTCCGCGCTCCATGTTTCGCTTGCCGTTCCCCAAGCGATCATCCGATCGATCTCAGCATCGGTGTAATTCAGGGCTTTGAGGACCGAGCGCGTCGAGGCGCCGTATTTTTCCGCCGGTGTCACTGCGATGACCTTGCCGACCGCCGGCCGGATCGCGAAGGGATCAAGCTGGGTAACCGTGTGACCGCTCGGATGGTCGGGGAAGATCGAAAAGGAATAGCTGCCACGGTCGGTACCCGGAGTTCCGTCCGAAACCCTCGCACTCCTGGCCCTAATCGTCTCGATGTTCTCGCAGAGCGACACGCCGACATCGGCCTGTAACAATCGGTGCTGCCAGGTTTCAGCCGGTGCGGACATGAAGGCGCGGGCAAGCCAGCCTTCGCGGTCTGGCACCGCGACCGAAGCGAGCCTCTCCAGCCCTTCAACGGTTACAAGCCGCGGCAGATCCGCCTCGGTTGCGCATAGGAGAAGATAGTCACCAGATCCTGCCTCGTAGAGCCGTGACAGGGCGTCATACCCTTTGACGTCGCGGCCGGACGGCTCGTCGAAGGGCCCGCGCCCCTCGTATTCATAGCAGAACGGAATCTGCGCAAGTCCGGTCAGCGCCGAAAGGGAAGTCCGTGGCCGGCCGACGATACCCGTCTTCGATTTCTGATAGAGGGCCGTCGCCACACCCAGAGCGGCTCCAAAGCCGCACATGACATCGATCGTGCCAACATGCGCATGCTCTTCCGGCGTCTGCATCGATCCGCCAAAACGCAGCATGATGCCCGTTGCCGACTGGACCAGATCGTCATAGCCGAGATAGTCGGTGCGCGGCCCCTTCCTCACGCCGCCGAAGCAGTCGAGTTGGCAGAAGATCGCATTCGGATTGAGCGCCTTCAGGCTCTCGGCGTCGAGGCCCATCCACTTCACCTGCCGATCGGTGGCGTTCCAGACCACGACATCAGCGGATTTTACCAATTGTTCGAAGACCACTCGACCGTCGGGCGAGCCGATATTCAAGAGAACTGACTGCTTGCCGCGCAGATGCGACATGCCGAAAATCACGGTGTTCCAGCAGTCGTAAAGCGGCTTGGCAGGGTCGATCTTGATGACGTCCGCCCCGAAGCGGGCGAGATAGGCGACCGAATGGGGACCGGCTATGACGTTGCAGAGGTCGAGCACCTTTACGCCATCCAGCTAGCCTCCGGAGTTGCTCGCCGTCGCGGCAGGCACCTGCCACGAGCCCGTCCGGGACAGCAGTTCCAGCGCTTCATCGACAGATCCCCACCGTCGCGGTTGCGGCGTAAGCATGGCTTCGGCGCTTTCCTGGAGCCAAGCCATAGGCCCCGGCTGCGTCATGCGTCCGTAAACTGGATCGTCGACCTCGATCATCAGGCCTGCGGCTGTGGCATGATCATCACTCATCCACTCCTTCAGCCAGCGCTGCGGCGCGCCCGGAAACAGACCTTCCCCAAAGATGCGTTCCCACTCTGCCGCCGTCTTCGTCAGGAAAACCTCTTTCATCCGAGCCGCGATCTTGTCGGCCCAGTGTTTCGGCAGTGGATAAACGCCAAGTGAGACATCCGAAGACCACTGCGAAACCGGCAGGTAAGTGTCTTCCTCTTCGCGAAGGCCCTCGGCGGCGAGCTCATCGTAGAGGCCCAGCGCCTGCAGGCAGCGCTTTGCATGATTCCTGTGGCTGGGGCAGACGACGTAGAACATTCGCCCATCGCTGCACATGTAGCTGCGATAGAAGGGATCCAGAAACTCCTGGAGGTCCTCGTAGGACATGTCCATGGGCAGGCCTTCGTGCTGCCGCCGCTCGATCTCTCGCTCGCGTTGGGTCTTGTAGCGCAGCGGATAGTCGTCGATCTTGATCGAGTTATAGGAGAGCCCCTCCATCACCGCGCTTGCCAGCGGCACCTCGATATGGTCGCCGTGGCCGGTGCGTTCCCGTGCCTGGAGCGCGAGCACCGTCGCGGAGGCCGCCAGCATTGTGCCATAGGCGGAGGCCAACGGCAGCGGCGAGAAGGACGGGTTGATGCCCATCAACACCCGGTTCAGCCCCATATCAGTGAAGACACCGGAGGACGCCGCAATCACCGTTTCGAAAGCCCGCCAATCGCGGCGCAACTGGTCGTTGGAGGCAAAACCGGGGACCGACAGGGTAATCAGCTCCGGGCGCGCCGTGCGCAACGCTTCAAAATCGAGGCCAAGCCGGGCCATGACGCCGGGGCGGAAATTCTCGATGACAATATCGGTCCCGGCAATGAGCGCCCTCGCCTCTTCAAGCCCATCCGCGGTCTTCAGATCGATGGTGACGATCAGCTTGTTGCGATTGAGGATCGCGTTGGCGGGATTGTCCCACATGGGACCTCCGGGTGGATCGATATGCACGACGCTTGCGCCGAGATCGCCGAGGATCATGGCCACCGCTGGCCCGGCGATATATTGGCCGAAGTCGACCACCCGAACGCCGGAAAGCGGAAGCGCCGAACGCGAGATCGATGTCATTGAGGTGTCCTCCCAAAGTATTTCATGCGCGCTGCCGGGCTTCTTCAACGATCCAGCGTGCCGCCTTTTCCGCAATCATCAGTGTCGGCGCATTCGTGTTGCCGCTGGTGATTTTTGGCATGATGCCCGCGTCGACGACGCGAAGGCCGGCGATTCCTCGCACCCGCAGGCGACTGTCGACCACCGCCGTCGGATCGTCATCGCGTCCCATCTTCGTCGTCCCGACAGGATGGAAAATCGTATTGGCGATGTCCCCGGCGAGTTTGGCGAGTTCTTCGTCGCTCTGGAACTGGGGGCCAGGCTTCCACTCCTCCGGCCGATATTTCGCAAGAGCCGGCTGCGTCACGATCCTGCGGATCTGGCGGATGCTGTCGGCAGCAATCCGCCGGTCGTCTTCCGTGCTGAGATAGTTCGGCGCGATCGCCGGTGCGTCGCTGGCCTTGCCGGAGCGCAGCCGAACGGTTCCGACACTCGTCGGATTGAGGTTACAGACACTCGCGGTAAAGGCGGGAATGCGGTGCAGCGGCTCGCCGAAGGCATCGAGGCTGAGCGGCTGGACATGAAATTCCAGATTCGGGTGGGCCTGCGCTGCATCCGACCGGGTGAAGGCGCCAAGTTGGGAGGGCGCCATGCTCATCGGGCCGCTGCGCCGTAATGCATATTCAAGCCCTATCATCGCCTTACCCATCAGGCTGTTGGCAAGCGTGTTCAGTGTTTTCGCGTTGCCAACCTTGTAGACGGCGCGAATCTGCAAGTGATCCTGCAGGTTTTCTCCCACACCAGGTAGATCATGCACCACCTCTATGCCGTGGCGCTTCAGCAGATGTGCCGGCCCAATGCCCGACAATTGCAGGATATGCGGAGAGCCGATCGCGCCGGCGGAAAGGATGACCTCCTGCTTGGCGCGTACCTCCACCCTGTGCTTCCGACGACTCAGAACGACGCCGGCGCAGCGCGTGAGCCCTGAAGCTTCCGTCTCCAACATCAGCTTCTCGACATGCGACTGCGTCCAGATGCTGAGGTTCGACCGAGCTTTGGCAGGGCGGAGGAAGGCTTTCGACGTATTCCAGCGCCAGCCGGATCTCTGGTTCACTTCGAAATAGCCGACGCCTTCATTGTCACCGCTGTTGAAATCGTCCGAACGCGGGATGCCGGCCTGAACGGCCGCCTCTGCAAAGGACTCCAGGATGTCCCATTTCAATCTTTGCTTCTCGACCCGCCATTCACCACCATGCCCGTGCATGTCGGAGAATCGACTGTTGCCGCCCGTCCGAGGATCCGCGCCGCCGTCCAGCCGATAGTGATCCTCATGAGCTTTGAAGTCGGGCAGTGAATTTTCCCACGACCAGGCATCATCTCCCGTCGCCGCGGCCCAGCCCTCAAAGTCGCGGGCCTGCCCGCGCATGTAGATCATGCCATTGATAGAGGAGCAGCCGCCGAGCGTCTTGCCGCGGGGATAGCGTAGCGACCGGCCATTCAGCCCGGCGTCCGGCTCGGTCTTGAATAGCCAATCGGTGCGCGGATTGCCGATGCAATAGAGGTAGCCGACAGGGATATGGATCCAGGGATAATCATCCTTCCTGCCCGCTTCCAGCAAAAGCACGCGCGTAGCGGGATCGCGGCTGAGGCGGTTTGCCAACAGGCAGCCGGCGGAGCCTCCACCGACGATGATGTAGTCGAACTCGAGATTGTTGTCGCGCACGGCGGACGTCTGTTTCATCGGGCCAACGCTCCTGCACATCGAGACACAGGCTTATAAAGCTCTATCGGTAATAGGCTCATTTCACACGCCTCCCTCGTCCCTTCTCAGATGAAACTTGAATCCGAGAGAAATCCAATTAGAAGTGCGACAGAACATTATAAGCGGGACTAATATGCGTAACCCGATCGACTTGAAGACCCTGAGAGCGTTTGTTGCGGTGGCGCGCGAAGGAAATGTCACGCGGGCTTCAGAGCAACTGCACCTCACCCAGCCCGCCCTCAGCCAGCACCTGAAACGTCTTGCCTCCGATACAGGCGTCACCCTGTTCCGGCGCACGTCCAAGGGACTGGAACTGACCCATGAGGGCGCGTTGCTGGCCGCGAAGGCCGAACAGGTGTTCGCCGCTCTCCAAGATTTCGGGCAGACGGCCCGACATCTAGGCGCGCAGGTGCGCGGCAAGCTCAGGATCGGCACGATCATCGATCCCGAGTTCACCAGGCTTGGCGGATTTCTCAAGGCCCTCGTCGACAGCGGACCTGGGATCGAAACGGAGCTTCGCCATGGCATGAGCGGCGATGTGCCGGAAGGGCTCCGGCGAAACGAACTGGATGTCGGTTTTTTCCTTGGCGATATCAGAGACTTCGATCCAGTGGCAAGCGCCACTGCCGACGGAAGCGACAGCCTCTTTCACGTTCGCGAATTGGCCCGACTGACCTACCGCGTTGTCGCGCCTCCATCGCTCGCGGCTTTTGTACGTGGACAGGACTGGGTTGCCCTTGCGGCCCTGCCGTGGATCGGCACACCGCACGCGTCCGTCCACAATCGCCTTTTAAGCGAGGTGTTTGGAAAGCTAGGGGTCCGCCAAAACATCGTCGCCTCCGTCGATCAGGAGCCATCCATGCTTGCAATGGTCCGCACGGGTCTTGGGCTAAGCCTCTGCCGGGAATCCATTGCACTACATGAGCAGCAAGCACATGGTCTTGTAATTGCCGACCGCGTTGCAATCGAAACGGCTTTGAGCTTCGTCTGCTTGGGTGCGCGCATAGATGATCCGGCAATCAAGATTGCATTTGATGCTGTCAACCGCGTGTGGAACTGAGGGTGAGCTCCGCGCACGGGCGACGCGCGATCACCGGGCCGGCCGAACGCAAGGCCTCGGCCACGAACGGTCTTTGAATTCCCACTTTCGACAATCCTGGTCAGCCCGACGGCGGTGCTGCCGAACGCTGTTGCTGCCCTATCCCCGTCGCAGTCGGCGCTACGAAGCTCCCGTACAAGGAAGTTCTATCGGTGATAAAGAAGCTTCGCCTCCTACAAGTGTAAGTCTGCTTTGATCGCGATCCACGACCGGCGACAGCTATTTCAAGCAAACTGCATGACCAATGAGCTTACGGTGGCCGAGGCGAGAGGCAGGGACGCGGAATTGTCGGTGAGAGCCGCCACCCAAGAAGTCCGAAGCCGTCACGATCGCAGATCGCCTTGTTGCCGCACCGGCTGGATACCTACCCCGGTGCGAATAGCCTCCGCCGAGCCGGAACAGGCGCTTGGAGCCGAGAGAGACGAGCAGTTCCCCCAAGCGGCTGAGTGACATCAGTGGAGGGCCGGTCACGTTCCTCCCGCGTGATCGGCCCTCCCGCTTTCACGACCGCCGATCACCGTGGGCCAGGATCGACCTGGCCCACAATCATGTTGAGGGGAGGCCCGACCCCCCTCCCCTCAAACTCCCTTTCCGCCCGGGGTTTCTTGCGTTTCAGGTCCTGGTTTGCATCAAATTGCTTCAGCCTTGGGGCTCAAAGGCGGCGTTCGAAAACCAGCAAAAATGCGACAAGCCAGTAGGAAACAAGGGCATTCGCGCCTGCGAAGTCTTCCGCAAGAAACTGCTCGCGCAAATGCGACGTGTCGGCTAGACGGCGACCGTGCGCTTCTCCGCCTTCAACCAGCGCTCGACGCCGAGATTATCCGGGAAAGTGCAGACGTTGCCTACTCCGCGCGCCATCCGGATTGGGCGGGCGGATTTCAGAAGCTCGGCCGGCCTCGTCCTCCACGCCGGCATGCGGGTGGAGGCGTTCATCCAAACCGGCGAAAGAACCGCCCTCTCGTCAAGCGCTGTTGGATCAGAGGCGATGCGGGAGTAGCCAGCTGTTTGAACAGGTCTGTTCGCCGCGGGTGTAGCGTATCCATATGAAAAAAGCGCGGATCCATTTGCATACGCTTAGTAGCGCCACTTGGGCGGGCGCTTGGCATTATGAAGCAACTCTGAAGCCGTGGCGAAGTCACCAAAGAGGCTGGTCAAACGCTTTTCTTCCTCCTCGCACAAGCGTTGCCGTCTGCAAAAAGCGTGAATATTCCACACCTTAGTAGCGGCTTTCCCGGGAAACGTTTCGACTTCAACGCGTTCAACCATCCTTGCTCCTCCCAAAGCGAAGAACAGCAGACTATGCTACTAAAGTCTAATTAAGCAAGAAATAAACAAGTATTACTTATTGCTTTTCTCGCTCCTCCTCAGTAACTCTCCGCCGTCAGGCGAAATGCCTTCTGCTGGTGGGTAGTGGCTGGTTTAAAACCAATGGCCGCGCCGGCCTCATTGGCGCCGCCTGGCTCTGCCCTCACACGCCATCTCATTGGCTGTGACGCAAATAGTTCGCTTCAACAGGACCCTAAGGTCGACAACGCAGGTCGCACTCAAGAATTGGCGATCGCCCGAAAACGGGCTCATGTGGTTGCAACCTGAGGGGAACAGATCATCCTACGAAAGCAATCTCTTCCTCAGTGCAGGCGGTTTGTTGAAGGTAGGCCCGTTAGGCGATCAAAGACGTCGAACCAGAATCGGTAGTCATCCTGTCGTCCATCGATCCACGCATCAAATGCACAAGACGCCACAGCGTCCTCGGCGCCATCGCCGAAATGTTCGACAGCAATCCTGGCAGCAAGTTCAGCATTAAATGAATCTGCAAAACGGCTCTTCATTATCTGGCTCTCCGTTCGCACAACAATTGCATCTTGTTGATACAGTACCTTGCAGTTGTGAAAATGACATTTTCAAGGTCGAAGATCACCTAAAATGCGGAAGGAACAGTGTTCTTCGGACCACGGACCTGCGATCGCGGGAACGGGGGCGGTAAGCTGACGGGCTGCAGTGTGGAGGCGTTGTCGTAATCATTCTGAGCAGGCGAATGCTCTCGGCCACTGGGATGCAATTCGCAAGCGTTCGGGGACGAATGGCGTCAAACGTAGCGACTGGGCGACGGGACAGTTCGCCCCACGGACGGCTACGGCAGAGGACGGGGAAGCGCTTGTTCAGATTGTTGTTTTTTCAGCACGAGCCGTTTGACGACCGTTTCCACAGAATGCTGCCAGGCCGGCATGGTCCAGCCGAACATTGCAGCAAACTTGGCGACTGACAAACACGAATTGGCAGGACGAAGCGCCCTTGCCGGGAATTCCGCCGTCGCGAGATTGCGAACGGGCGCCCAGGGGCCGCCGTGGGCAAGGCTCACCGACACAACGTGACGCGCCAAATCCGCACGGCTAGCGTCGCCCGTGCCAGCGAGGTGATAGACTCCGAAACATGAGCTCTGGCGCGAGCGGGTCAGGGACAAGGACGCATTGATCAGGGCGTCGGCGACATCGAGGCCCGAGGACGGATTGCCCCTTTGGTCTGCCACGACGGAAATTTGACCGTGGTCTTCGGCGAGCTTAAGTATAGTCTTCACGAAATTCTTACCGAAGGGGCTGAAAACCCAACCGATGCGAAGGATGAGATGGCAAGGGCACGCCGCCGCCACAGCCCTTTCTCCCGCCAGTTTGGAAGCGCCATAGACGCTCAGCGGCGCTGGTGGATCGGCTTCGGTGTAGCTTCCTTCCTTGCTCCCGTCGAAGACATAATCGGTCGAGACATGGATGACCGGCACGCCAAGGCGAGCCGCGGCCTCGGCGACCGCGCCCGCCCCAACCGCATTTACCGCGAACGCCGTCTCCTTCTCTTCCTCGGCCTGGTCGACAGCGGTGTAGGCGGCCGCCGAAACGACGATGTTCGGCCGGCAAGGCGCGAGTGCCGGCAGGACCGTTTCCGGGCGCGTCAGGTCGAGCTGCGGCCGGCCGACGGTGATTACCTCGATGTTGGTTCGCGCCTTTGCCCGCTCGACGAGGCTCAGCGCGAGCTGTCCGTTGCAGCCGGTCACGACAATGCGCATGTCAGGCTCCGATTTCTTGCTCCGAGGCGAACGCCTGGATAGAGCTCGCGCCGGATCGGTTCCCACCACCAGTTGTTGGCGAGGTACCAGTCGACGGTTTCACTCAGGCCCGCCTCGAAGCTGCGCGCTGGCCTCCAACCAAGCTCCCGCTCGATTTTCGATGGGTTGATTGCATAACGTCGGTCGTGGCCCGGCCGGTCGGCAGCAAGAGTGATGAGATCCCGATAGCTCGTACCGCCCTTGCGTGGCAGGCGAATGTCGAGAAGATCGCAGATGCTCTCCATCACCGACAGATTGTTGCGTTCAGCCCGGCCACCGATATTGTAGCTCTCCCCTGGCCTACCGTTAGTCACGACAAGCTCCAGCGCGCGCACATGGTCATCGACGTGGAGCCAGTCTCGGACGTTCGCTCCCGATCCGTAGAGGGGCAGCGGCTTTCCTTCTATTGCATTGATGATGGTTAGCGGGATTAGCTTCTCGGGAAAATGGAACGGCCCGTAATTGTTGGAGCAGTTCGAGAGCACCACGGGCAGCCCGTAAGTCTGGTACCAGGCGCGAACGAAATGGTCCGCCGCGGCTTTCGAGGCCGCGTAAGGCGACGACGGCGCATAGCGCGAGCTCTCAGCGAAGGCCCCGCGGTCGAATGGTAGATCGCCGAACACTTCGTCGGTTGAGACATGGTGAAAGCGGAACCGGTCACGTGCATCGGGCGTGAGCTCCCTCCAGTAGGCGAGCGTGGCGGAGAGTAGGCTCACCGTACCTAAGACGTTGGTCTCGGCAAAGACAGCGGGTCCGTCGATCGACCGATCGACATGGCTCTCGGCCGCAAGATGCATCACCTTATCGACGCGCTCTTGACGCATAATCTGAACAAGGTCGCGCTTGTTGCATATGTCGGTGCAGTAGAAGACGTAATTCGCTTGCCCCTCGACCTCCCGCAGGGATGCGAGATTGCCGGCATAAGTCAGCTTGTCGACATTAACCACACGCTCCGCCGCGCTTGCAACGAGATGCCGGCAAACCGCAGAACCAATGAAACCGGCGCCACCGGTGACTAGAACACGCATGCATTCTCCTTTACGCCTCGAAAACTGGTGCGTCGGCCAGCAGAGGCGCGGATTGGTCCTTCGCGGAGAGCGTTAAACCTCCGCGGTCGACGGGCCAGACAATTCCGATCTGCGGATCGTCGAAACGGATCGCCCGGTCATACTCGGCCGAATAGGGCTCGCTCACCTTGTAGATGACCTCCGTCTCCGGCTCGAGGGTGACGAAACCATGGGCGAAACCCGCCGGCACCAAGAGCTGGTTCCACTTCTCGGCGGAAAGCTCGAGCCCGACCCATTGCCCAAAGCTCGACGAGTGCTTGCGGATGTCGACTGCCACGTCGAACACGCGCCCGCGAAGAACGCGGACGAGCTTGGATTGGGCACGGGGAGGAAGCTGGTAATGCAGACCGCGAAGTGTCCCCGCCGCTGCGGAGTAGGAATGATTGTCCTGGACGAAGATGAGATCGATGCCGTGCGCGGAGAAAGCCTCGGTGTTGTAAGTTTCGGAGAAAAAGCCGCGCTCATCCTCGAACCTGCGAGGCACGATCTCCAGGAGACTATCGAGGCCGAGAGGGCGTATCTCAAGCATCGGCAAGCTCTCTGATGCGTCGCCGGAGATAGATTGCGTACTCGCTCTTTCCGAGCAGGGCGGCACGCGCTAACACCTGATCGGCAGTGAGATAGCCGAGTTCGAAGGCGATCTCCTCCGGACACATGATCTTGACGCCCTGGCGGTGCTCGATGGTGCGCACGAAAGAGGCGGCATCGTGCAGGCTGTCATGGGTCCCGGTGTCGAGCCAGGCAAAGCCGCGCCCGAGCCGGCAGACGTGCAGATCGCCGCGAGCGAGATAGGCGCGGTTGACGTCGGTGATCTCCAGTTCACCGCGATTGGACGGTTTTATCGAGGTGGCTATGTCGATCACGTCGTTCTCGTAGAAATAGAGCCCCGTGACCGCCCAGCTCGATCTTGGCCGCTCCGGCTTTTCCTCGATTGTTTTGGCCCGCCCCGTCTCGCCGTCGAAGCTGACGACACCGTAGCGCTCGGGATCGTCGACGCGGTACGCGAAGATCGTGGCGCCGGACCTGCGCACTGCCGCCGCGCGGCAAAGCTCGGGGAGGCCCGCGCCGTAGAAGATGTTGTCTCCGAGGATCAGCGCAACGGCGCTGTCGCCGATGAAATCCCGGCCAATGATGAACGCCTCGGCAAGCCCGTTCGGCTCCGACTGTTCGGCATAGGAGATCGAGAGACCAAACGCGCTTCCGTCGCCAAGCAACTCTTCGAAGAGCGGCCTGTCTCTCGGCATGGTGATCACCAGGATCTCGCGGATGCCCGCGAGCATGAGCATGCCAAGCGGATAGTAGATCATCGGCTTGTCGTGGACCGGCAGCAATTGCTTCGAGACGGAGATCGTCACCGGGTAAAGCCTGGTCCCCCTCCCGCCTGCGAGAATGATGCCCTTCATTGGAATGCGGCGCGGCTCCATCCCGATCATCTTGCCTCCATGCCTGAAGTGACCGCCGCGCCGGCGGGGCTCAGTTTGCCGCAGCGCCAGAGGCTGTAGGACGACTCCGTGTCCCAATCATAGTAAAATGCCGCCGCCAGCCGCTTCACATCCATCAGTTCGCCAAAGATGGCCCGCATGGCGTGGACCATGGCCTCCCGCTGCCGGTCGTCGACGGGACAGGAACGCGCCTTATTGGCGATCCCCCATTCCGTTACCCAGCAGGGCCGGCCCGAACCAGCGGGCTCGCAGAAATCGAGGAGGCTCGTCACCCGGGCCTCGAGGGCATCCGCCTGTATCCGCCCGGGATAGAGATGGATGCCATAGGCTTCGACGAAGCGGTCAATGCCCTTTCGGCGAAGAAGCGCGACAACCTCGCCGGGATCGAGCCGTTCCATGCCGCGACTGTCCGCCTCCCGGGCGCTCATGTCAGAGAGGCCGGCGGAAATGACGGCGGCGTACCGGCTGTGCACGGTCGACCGCATTTCGTCACGGCTGATCTCGAGAACCCGAATATATTTATTGAGGCCTCGCTCAAATTCGGCACTAGCCGCAAGATCGTCGATCTGACGCGGCGTTCGGCGCCCGGGCTCCCGATAGACGAGAAGATCGCCGTTATAGGCGGCGTGGTTGATCTCGTTGCCGGGCTCGATCGCTTCAAGGCGAATACCCAGCCCGTCGATCCGGCGTACCGCCTCGCGCAGGTTCTTGCGGTATAGATCAAGGTCGAGATCGGAGAGCCGATAGATGTCCCAGACACGGCCGAAGCCAGGTCGCGGACGGGCGCGCTCGGGATAGTAGCTCCTGTTCGAAAGCTGGATCTCGAGCAGTATGCGAAGACCCAGATTATCGGCGATCGCCAGCGCCTCGATGCTCTTGTCCACTGGTCGCGACAGCGACAGGCGAACATGCGTTACGCCGCTTGCCGCGATATCCTCGAGAACCCTTTGCTGATCGTCGCGGGGCAGCCAGGCGAGGTTCAACCGGTTGACACCCATGCGAACGGCTCGCGCTTCGCCGGCGTAGGCCATTGGCACTCCGGCAAATGGCTGGAGCGCCAGCGGCGCTGCGATGAGCAGCGCGCTGGCCCCTTTCCTCACCGCTCTGGTTCTAAAGACCGACATGCGCGAGGGCACTGCGGAAATTGGCCTCGCAAGCCGAGTACCGATCGATAACGGCCTGCGAGTCGATCTTGGAAAGGAAATTCGCGAGATAGGCGCGCCTGTCTGCCTCCCGGTTCCAGATCGCCGCTTCCATATAAGGAAAGCCGATGAATTCCAGCATCTCGCGCATACGGTCGTCGACGGCGATCATCAGCGCCGGAACGCCGGCCTGCATACCGATGATGCAGCCATGGAAACGGCGGCCGAAGCAGAGATCGCGCGACGAGATCCAGCTTCGCCACTGGTTCGTGTCGAAAAAGACCAGAAGCTCGTGCTTCCTTTGCCACTTCTCGGAATGCTTGTATTCGGTCTGGCCGGTGATGCGGCCGCTCGCCCGGTCGTAGACGGGGGCCTGGTCATCGACCGGCAGGCCAAGATTATAGGCGACCACCTCGTCCTGAATGACGTAGCTCGCGACGCTCTCCGGCTCCAAAAGCGCATGGGCGTCGACGATCGAATCGGCGACGCTGCCGAGATAGCCGCCGAAGGCGATCTTCTGGGCACGCGCGAGCTCCGGATTGGCGAGCGCGGCGAGCGAACGCTTCATCTCGTTCGGCGCGAAGAAAAGCGACGGGCAACCCGTCGGCTTGACGAATTTCATGCCTTGTTCGCGCAGGAACTCGGCCGTGAAATAACCGCGCGTAAGGAAGAAGCTCTCCTTGTTCTTGAGGACCTCCAGGAATTTGAGCGTACCGGCGGGCAGACTCTCCTTGAGCCCTTCGCGGCGCTGGATGCCGATCCCCATCACGACGACTGGAAGTTTCAGCTTGGCGAAAACTTCCGCTTCGAGATCCGCCGAATAGCCGGGGCGCAGGAGATTTGCCGAGGCAAAGACGCAGAGATCGAATTCCCGATGCAGGCTCTCGTAGACCTCGTCGGACTCCCGGCTGTTGACGAGATGCCAAAAGGGGACGTAGGTCACGTCATGCCCGCGCAGGCTGTGCGCCGCGCCCTCGCCAATCAGGTAATTGCCGGTATTGGCAATCTTCCTGACCTGCTCGATCAGGTCCTTCTTGGACCTGACCTCATCGAAATAGGGCCTGTGGCGAACTTCCGCGCCTGATACGCCGGAAACGGTCCGCTGCAGATAGGAAGGGATTCCGGTAAGCAAGATACGCATCGATACACCTGATCTTTGAGTGTGTAGCCAACAAACGCTCGTGAAGGGTCAATGCCCGATGCCGATCTCGCGCAGCGCCGAGCGGAAGGTGCGTTCGCGGTCGGAATATCTGTCCACGAGTTCCGAGGCGTTGAGCCCGGCCAGGTGATCGGCAATGAATTCGGCCCGGTTTTCCGCCTTGTCGACATCGACGGCGTCGATGGCTGGCAGACCCGTATAGCCCAGCATCTCGCGCATGCGATCATCGACCGCAACCATCAGGCTCGGCACCGCCGCCTGCATGGCGATGATCGAGCCGTGGAAGCGCCGGCCGAAATTGAAGTCCATCGACGAGGCCCAGGCACGCCATTGGTTTGTGTCGAAGAAAGTTCGGATATCGAACGGCGTTTTCAGCCGTTCCGTGCCCGGATAGCTGAGCTCGCCCAGCATGGTGCCCGAGGCCGAATCGTAGACGCGCCCGTCGCCATTCGCCTCGACCTGCATGTCGAAATGCAGGAACTCGTCCTGAATCACATATTGCGGACGCGAGCCCTCGGGCGCCATCGCGGCGGCATCGACGATGCAATCGTGATTGGCGCCGAGGTAACCGGAAAATATAGTCCGCGCCTTGCCGACGTTCACCTGCGGCAGCTTTTCGAGCGACGCGCGCATATTGTGCGGCATGAAGTAGATGGAGGGGCAGCCCGTCGGCTGGACGTAGGAAAAGCCCTGGTCCTTGAGGAAGCCGGCGGTCTCGAAGCCGCGCGTCAGGAAATAATGCTCACGCTCCTTCAAGACATCGAGGAGCCGTTTTGTCCCCTCCGGCAGGCTGTTTTCGAGGTCCCGGCGGTTCTGCAGCCCGATACCGAGCATGACGATCGGCATCTTAAGCTTGCTCAAGACCTCTGCCTCCGCGTCCGCTGAAAGGCCCTTGCGCAACAGGTTTGCGCAGGTGAACACGCAGATGTCGAAATTGGCGTTGAACTCTTCGAGGCCGACGCCGTTCTTGCTGCAATTGTAGAGGTGCCAGAACGGCACCTGCTTCGCATGCGGCGCGATCGCGCGCAGCGCCCCCTCACCGATCAGGTAGTTGCCGGTATTGCTGATATTGCGAAGCTCCTGAAGGAATTCCTCCTTCGTCTCGGGCTGCTTTTGCCGCTCCGAATAGGAGACCGACAGGCCATGCGCGCCGTTGGCGAGGCGCGTGTAATGACCAGGAATACCCGTCACGAGGATTCTTGGACGCATGCAATAAACCCTTCTTCTTGAAATCGGCGGGGGGCTTTCAGCCCGTTGCCGCGACGCCAGGATTGGATGCCTCGCGCCCACGGATGACCGTGGAGCGTGAAAGCGATGAATTGTTCACGGAGCCGTCGCACCAGCCGAGGAACTCCGAAAAGGAAGAGGACCACGACCGGCGCGCGGCCGTCCGCAGGCACCCCTCCATGAGGGGCGCAAGCTTTTCGCGGTTGTCGGCGACCTCGGCGATCGCCCTTGCCATGTCCCGCACGACCTGCGGATCGGCGGCGGCGTCTATCAGGATGCCGTCCTCTCCGTCCGTGATCAGCTCCTCGACGGCCCCGACGGCGGTGGCGATCGGCACGCAGCCGAGCTGCTGCGCCTCAGCGATCATCAAGGGCGCGCCTTCCCACCTCGAGGGCATGATCAGGACATCCGCCCAGCCGAGTGCCTTGATGAGGTCCTTGCTGGCGAAAACCGGCGGGCGCACGTCGACGCCCAGATCCTTGAGACGGTCGGTCCATGAGACGGTGGCGTCGGCAAGGATCTCCCCGCCGATCGCGCGCGCCTCGAAGCGCGCGTGCGACGCCCGCAGCTCCGCGATCGCCGCGGCCAGTCGGTCGATGCCCTTCTGCTCGTCGAGCCGGCCCATGTAGAGCACGCGGAGCCGATCGTCCTTGCGTTCGATGCGCCGGACCGACAGGACTTCGGCCAACAGCTTCGGCGGCACGGAAAAACTCGCTCCATTCGGAACGGCGAAGATCTTCTCAAGCGGAACACCGAAGCTGTGCAAGTATATCTTAAGCTGCTCCGAGCATGTCAGGAATGCATCATAGCAATGTTCATGCGCAATGGCGGCAAAGGGTTGGCCGGCGGGCCTCTTGAACTTCGTATTGTCGACGACGTGAAGATAACAAGCGGTTCGCGTCCCTTCGGACCTGAGCCGGGCAATGAGCGGATGCACCGCCATCACATGGTTGTTGATGATGAGATCGAAGCCGGAGAGTTGACCCTTTAGCGCCGCCCAATCGACCTCATGGCCTTCGGCGATGAAGTCCTGGCCGAGGAAGGAGCCGGACCCGCCCCAGGCGGGTATGCCCTGATCCCAGAAATGGATGTAGTCGAAGCTCTGATCGAATTCGTCGATCACATCCATCCTAGATGTGCCGAGCACGAAAAGATGGGTCTCGTAGCCGGAGGCCTTCAATTCGCGCGCGGCCGCATAGACCACCTTCTCGGCGCCGCCGAACGAGGCGTTCGGTACGAGCAGCGCCGCGGTTCGCCTGCCTGCCTCGCCATGTCCGAGCGGCAGGACGGGCGAACCGCCGAGCTCGTGGCGCAGCGCCTTGTGAAGCTCCGTATAGGGCATGAGCCGCGCCGGGCGCCAGGTCCAGCGCCGACCGGCGGTCTTCCGCAAAGGGCTGGTCGCGATCGCATTGACGCAATTGATCATCACCTGCTGCGGTGTGATGAGCGAACGGCGCGGCAGGGTTCTCGGGAAGGGGAACCGCACCTTCAAGACTGCCGATGTCGGCCATACCTGCTGGCTGCCGATCGACGCAAACCAGTCGAGTCCGTTGTTCTGGATCACGTCGCGCACGAGCGCGGTCGACAAAAAGATGAGGTCGGCGGGCGCCACATGCTGCGCCCCCGCCGCAAGCGCCACCGGCTCGATTCTGCGCTCGGCGGCATCATTGCCGAGCTGGACGAAGACGACATTGGCCTTCTCGCTCAGCCGTTCCAGATGCGACAGTACGTTCGGCAACATGCGCGAACGCAGGAGCAGGTCGAGCGTCGCGCCGCTTCCGGCCATCAAGAATGGCGGGAAATGCTCGTTGTCGGGCTCCCCTATGCTTGCCCAGAAAGCCGGAATGATATCGTCGAGACGGAGCCGCTTCGGCGTCTTGGTTGGATCGGAAAAAAAGGAAATCGCCGCATCTTCCGTTCGCGCGAAAAGATAGCGCGGGCATTCCTCATGCTCGAATTCGACGAGCATCGGACGCTGGAACAACGCGCGATGGCGCTTTCTGAGGAAACTTACCGAGGCGGCGCGGTCGCGGTTTGCCTCCTTGAAACGGCTTTCCGCCCGGAGCCGGTATTCGAAGGTGGTGTCGTGGCACGGCGTTCCGACGAATCCCCGTTCGATGCAGGAGAGCCAGAACTCCCAATCCTCGAATCCGTTCTGACGGTCTTCGTTGAAGCGGACGCCGGCGCGGAAAACGTCGATCGAGATCATCGAACCGGTGTCGCAGATATTGTCCGTGATGCAATGAACGAGCCGCGAATAGCGATTGCCGTAATGGGCCCGCCAGCTCACGGAGAACGTATCGATATTGGTGTAGACCCAACCGCAACCGCTTGATCGGAGCTGGCGGTGGAGCGTTTCGATTGTGCCCGGCAGGACACGGTTGTCGGCATCGAGGAAATAGACGGCGCCTGCCTCCGGCAGGCATTCGAGCACGTAGTCGATCGCCCGATTGCGCGCCCCTCCTGGCCCGGCATTCGTACCGAAGATCACATGGACTTGCGGATGGGCGGCAGCATAGAGGAGCAACTGATCGAAGGTCTCGTGCCGCGGGTCGCCATCGACCGAGACGACGACGGCAATTCTGCATTCCGCAAGGGCCGAGGCAAGCACCGACTCGAGTGCCTCCAGGGCAAGCGCGGCGTGACCATAAAGCGGCATGGCGACCGCGACCAGATCGGCAGACTCCCTATTGCCGGACATGGGGCGCCCCTCCGGTTTGCTTCACAAGGCGGAAGCCAGACACCTTAAGCCAGGAGAAATCGACCGATTCCGTCACCGCGCGGCTGAGGATCATCAGATCCATGGCTTCGCGCACCGGCTCGTCCAATTGGAAATTGATGTTGATCGCCTGGCCTGCGTTGACGTCGCGCCACCCGCTGAAGACGGCCGAAGGCTTGACCGCTCCCTTACGCGCCAGCTCCGCCACCTCCGAGCGCGCGTTCGAATTGGCCGGAGCGAGCAGGAAGCTCACCGCCGCAGGCGCGCCTTGCGGATGATCGATCACGGCGCTCGCCGAAAAGGAGATCGTCCCGGGCTCAACCGCCCGACCGATCGTTCCGGCCGTGATGCCGCTCGGCAACGGATGGCAGACGACAGCATGTTCGTGCTCGAGGAAGCGGACGGTCTGGAACTCCGGCACGATCGGCGTCACGGATACATCGACAATCTGGCTCAGGAGATCGACCGCCAGGCGATAGTCCTCTATGAAGCGTCCATCGAGCAGGGTGGTCGGGCCTATCATTCTCGGCATGCGCGCCGGCTTGACCCCGGGCAGGCCGGCGAAGACGCGGAAGGCGAGCGGACGCAGGTCGAGGTCCGGATGAACGATCTCAGAGCGGGCGGTGTAGCGCTCGCTCGCGATCGGGTAGCCGAGCGAAAGCCCGACCATCTCCCCGCCGGTCGTGGAGACACGAAGCCGCAAGGTTCGCGCCCCGCCGCCGCAGGCCCGCGGCAATGCGAAGAAATTCCAGCCCGCGGCGAGTTGCGCGTAGGGCACGGTCCACTCGGCGACGCCTTCGCCGTTTTCGACATAACTCAGCACGACGACCAGCTCGCCGCCGTCCTTGGGTATAGAGTGAAGATGCAGCGCGAGGCCGGCGACGCCGAGGCTGGACACCGGCAGGAGTTGCTCTACATGGGCTGTCGCAAGGAGCTGCCCGATCCCCTCGTCCTTCGGGTCGACATAGGGATCATGCGCGAAGATCTCCGTCACCGGCTCCCAGTTGCGCGCCTGGAACGCATCCTCCAGCGCACGGTAATTCTCGAGGAGCGCCTCCCGCTCACGCCTGAGAATGGCGAGTTCCGCGGTGACTGATGACGTGAAACGCGCAAGCCGCCCTACCCCGCCCTCGACCAGCGTTCGGACCAGAGCGCAGCTTTCCGCCGCAGCGCCGACGGCAATTCGCTCGACTGGAATTTCCGGAACCGTTTTCAGCGCCTGGAGAGCGCCGAGATCCTCGCGCAAATCCGCCTCTCCCTCATCGGAGAAGGCAAGCGCCACCAAGGGGAAGGCATTGCGAAGGGTCGCCTGCGCGTCCGCATCGCCCCCAAGGAAATGGACCAGATGCTCGATGCCACCCCCTTCGATATTCGCCCGGTCCCGTTCGGATGCCACAACCAGCTTTCGCCTTACCGGCGATTGCCTCACGCTCGAAGACACCAACTCTTGCACGCAGAAGCCTCAAAGAACCGAATGACACAAAGATGATCTCAGAGCTACCAAGTTACAACTTGATAAAGCTACATCATGCAAAAATCATATCGATTAGTGCCGCAGTGCACAATATGTATTTTCTGCAGATCAATATTTATTTATACTTCAAAAATCGAAGCAATATTCAAGCAATCCGCATTTCACTCGCCAGCAATACATCGACCCCAACGGCGTTAGCGATGATGGACATTTGGCGCGCGAGGCATTCTTCCAGTCGGAACCGTTGCTTGATTGTCCTGCGCGCCGCGGCGCGGAGCTCATGGAACGCGGCCGGACGCGCCAGCGCGTCGAGAATCGCCTCGGCGAGCGCGTCGGTGTCGAAGAAGGGCACCAGAATGCCGTTGCGGTCCGAACGGATGACCTCCTGCACGGGGGCCGTGTCCGATCCGATGACCAGCGCGCCGCAGGCCATTGCCTCGAGCACCGACCAGGAAAGCACGAAGGGATAGGTCAGGTACAAGTGGGCGGCGGATATCCGGAAGAGCTGCCGCAGGACCGAATGCGGCACAGTTCCGGGAAAGAGGAGCCTTTCCGGGGGAATGTCCAGCGATGCGAGGAGGTGATCTTTCCACGCGCCGCCGCCCGGCGCCGCCGTGCCATAGCTCACGCCATTGCCGCCAACGAAGACGAAGAGCGCATCCGGATGCCGCCGAATGACCTTGGCGGCGGCCTCCAGGGCTTGCGGAAAGCCGCGATAGGGTTCGAGATCGCGCGCGGCGAAGGTGACGACCGGAGGGTCGCCGGCCTTGAGCACGCGCCCGTCCGGAAGCTTCAGCGAGACTGCCGGCTCGGGGCGAAAGCGCCGCACATCGATCCCCTCGTGGCAGACGGCGATGCGCGCGCGCGCATCGGCCGGATAGAGGCTTTTCTGCCAATTGGTCGGGCTGATGCCACCCTCCAGCGCCTCCAGTGAAGAAAGCTGCGCGAGGTTGCGCAACCGCAGCCTCTTGCGCGTCTCCGAATCGGGCCGGTCGTCCGGTGCAAAACCGACATCCGCCCCCTCGGGGCGATAGAAGAACTCGCAATATCCGAGCGCCGGGGTGCGCGGCAGCACATCCTTCACGAACATCATGCTGCCCCAGCCGATATGGCCGAGCACGAGGTCGGGCGCCTGACCGAGACGCACCATCGCCTCGAAGGTTTCCGCGACGCGGTGGCCGATTCGGACATGGTGATCGGGCACGGCAAGATGCCGGGCCGTGAGCGGATGCGCGCGCGGACCGGGCTCCGCCCGGTGCCGCACGATCCGCACCGATGCTATCCGCTGATCCACAGCTTCCGTGACCAGCGTCACCTCGTTTCCCGCCTGTGCCAGATGCGACGCAAGGGCGGCGAACTGGCCGAAGCCGCGCCGGTGTACAAAGGCTACATGCATGTTCGTCGCCCCACGTGGAATCGGCCGTTTCGGCCCGTCAAAAGCCGTAGCGGGCGGCATTGCCCCAGACGAGTTCCAGCCGGTGCAGCGTCTGAAAGGCGGTTTCTAGATTGCGCCGGTCCTGTTCGCCATGGCTGAGAGCGCGCTCGTAGGATCGCGCCGCTTCCCGCAGCGCGGCGACGAGTTTCCCGCCCTTCTCCGACAGCTTGATTCGCGCCGAGCGCTTGTCGCGCTGCGACGCAATCCGCTCGATATAGTCCCCGTCGGCGAGCTGCTTCAGATAGTAGGAGATGTTCGAACCCACATAATGCCCGCGATCCAGAAGCTCTCCGACGGAAAGCTCCGCATTGCCGATCGCCAGCAGGACCATCGCCTGCGCGGCCCCGATGTCGTCCACGCCGAGCTTGGTCAATTCCGTGCGCAACAGGCCGGAAAACCGCCGGCTCGCGCGCTCCATGACGCGAGCGAGCTCGAAATAAGTGATCAGCGATCTGCCTTCATCCTGATCGCGCTCAGGCTGCTCCGGACCATTGCTGACTGCGTCACTCCCGGGTTCGCCTACCATTTTGTCTCCAAATTCTACGAACGGATCGAGAATCCTATGATTCATTCCTCTCTCCATTAGGGCACTTACTTCGTAATTCGGGAAGTTACTTCAAAATTTGAAGCAAATTTCATGACACCCCTGTCCCCGAATTATCTGCACTTGAGTATACGATCTTTATTGTGTCACACTGATCACATCAATACTGTGATTTGAGTGAATACGAACCAGATCGCCGCCTCAACCCCGCCGACGGGTTATAGCCAGAAAATTCGCCCATGCGTGATACTGTTCAATACAAGATGATTATCAAGGGTCAGATTCGGCCATCAGCGATGCAAAATGGAACAATCAACCCGAGATTGCTCACTTTGCAGGCGCGCCGCACGTTCGTCGTGGCGCTTCTTTATGCAGCCCTGCTGAGCGCCTGTATCAACCTGCTACAGCTCACGATACCGCTCTATATGATGCAGGTGTACGACCGGGTGCTGAACAGCCAGAGCATGGATACGCTCGTGATGCTGACCATACTGGCGATCGGCGCGCTTGCGATCTTTGGCGTTCTCGAATTCATCCGCGCCCTTACCTTTCAGGCCATGGGCGGTGGCGTGGTGAGATGGCTGAACCTGCCGGTTCTGACCGCCGCCGTGCAGGCCTCCGCGGATCAGGGGCTGACCCGCGCGACACAATCGCTGCGCGACCTCACGGAACTGCGCGGCTTTCTGACATCGGCTGCTGTCAGCGCCCCTCTCGACGCGCTGTGGTCGCCTATTTTTCTGGGCGCTCTTTTCCTGCTTCACCCTGCTTTCGGGCTGATCGGCGCGACGGCCGCCGCACTGCTTCTCGGATGCAGCCTGATAAACGACCTGCTCACGCGCCAGCTTATGAAGGAGGCAAGCCAGGCCAATATCGACGCAGTGTCAAAAATCGGTGCAACATTACGTCATGCCGAAGCCATCGAAGCGATGGGCATGCTGCCTGCTCTTGCGCGAAGATGGCGCACGTCGCAGTTGCATGCGCTTGCCGTGCAGGAAGCCAGCGGCAACAGAAGCAAGGCGATGGCCTCCATCACCCGTTGCCTGCGCTTTTCGATTCAGGTGGTGACACTGGCGACAGGCGCCGTCCTCGTCATGGAGCAGGCGATCACGCCCGGCGCCATCATGGCGACCAACATTCTCGTTGCGCGCCTTCTGCTTCCATTCGATTCGATCATCGAGAACTGGCGGCAATGGGTTACGGCCATTGCAAGCTGGCGTCGGGTCGAGGCGGCCCTCAAGCAAGACCTGGCGGTGCGCCAGACCATGCCAACACCGCGCTCGCAGGGCGATCTGATTGTCGACAAACTGCTCTACGCTGCCCCCGGCCTCGACGTGCCGATCATCAAGGGCATCTCCTTCGCGCTCGCGCCCGGCGAGGTGCTGGGCATTGTCGGCCCGTCCGCCGCCGGCAAATCCACCCTGGCGCGGCTGCTTGTCGGCATCCTGAAGCCGACGGCGGGCGGCGTCTTCCTCGACGGCAACAACGTCTATCTCTGGGAGCGCGGTTCGTTCGGGCAGGTCGCGGGTTATCTTCCGCAATCGGTCTCCCTCCTCGAGGGTACTATTCGCGAAAACATCGCCCGCATGGACGACGGCGATCCTCACAAAGTGCTCGACGCCGCGCGACTTGCCGATGTTCACGACATGATCGGTCGCCTGCCGCTCGGCTATGATACCCAGGTGGGCGACGGGCAGCTCACCCTTTCTGGCGGACAGAGGCAGCGCATCGCCCTTGCGCGATGCCTTTATGGCCGTCCCCGACTTATCGTCCTCGACGAACCGAATGCAAATCTCGACGCTGTTGGCGAACGTGCCCTGATCCGCGCCATCGAACAGGCACGCGAGGATGGCGCCATCATCATCGTCATCGCCCACAGGCCGGCGATCATGCAAGTCGCCGACAAGCTACTCGTGCTGGAGGGCGGCCGCATCACCCAGTTTGGCCCCCGCACGGATGTGGTTGCATCCATGATTCCCGGAGAAACGCGACGGGAAGGCACCGCCTGATGAGCAACGAACCGATCCTGCCGACCCGCCTCGATGCGAAGGCATTCAAGAACGTCACTTCGGAACACCGCCTGCCGGCCGCATATGAGACACCCCCCTTGGGGGCGATCGAAGCCGAATTTCTGGATGGCGACAGCCATTCCTCCATCCGACACCTTGTCATCGCGGGATTGGCGACGGTCCTCGTCGCCTTCGGCGGCTTTTTCGGCTGGGCCTTTTCGACGGAGCTCAGCAGCGCCTCGGTGACCAACGGCACCGTCATCGTCGATTCGAAACGTAAGACCGTCAGCCATTTCGAAGGCGGCGTCTTGAGCCGTCTTCTGGTGCAGGAGGGCGACCACGTTGCCGCGGAAGAGCCTTTGCTCAGGCTGGAGGACACGCGCGCCCGCGCCGACCTGCAGGCACTACAAAGCCGGCGTGTCGGATTGATCGCGAAGCTCGCCCGGTTGAGGGCCGAGCAAGCTGGCGCCCGGGAAATCGGTTTTCCCGGCGAATTAGAGGACATGCATGATGTCTCCGTCGGTGATGCCATCGCGGCGGAAACCGCCTTTTTCGAGAGGCGGCGCGAGGCGAGGCGCGGACGGATAGAGGTGCAGCGCAAGACGATCGAGGAATATTCGGAGAAGGCGAAGTCGCTTTCCGCCCAGATACGGGCAACCGACCGGCAGATCGCCCTTGTGAACGAACAGCGCGCGGCAATCGCCACCCTTGTTGAAAAGGCATTCGCCCAGCGCTCGAAGCTGATCGAGATCGACGCGAAGCTCAGCGCGCTTGCCGGCGAGCGCGGCGAACTTATTGGCGACAAAGCGCAGGCGGAAAAGGCCAAGGCGGGCGCGGAACTCGCCCTGACGGGAATCGAAAGCGACTTTCAGTCGGAGATTGCCGGCGAGATCACCACGAGCCGGCTCGAACTTGTCGATATCGAAGAGCGAATCATCGCCGCCAAGGACGTGTTGCGCCGCCTCGAAATCCGCGCGCCCCAGGCGGGCATCGTCACCAATATCCAACTGCGCACTCCGGGAAGCGCCGTAACACCCGGTCAGCCGCTGCTTGACATCGTACCGGAGGCTGAGCCGCTACTCGTGGAAATGCACGTCAGCACGCGCGACATCGACAGCATCGCCATCGGCTCCCAGGCACAGGTCCGCCTGACAGCTTATAACCAGCGCTCCCACCTGCCGCTCGACGGCAAGATCACCTATATCGCCGCGGACCAGTCGTTGGATGAGAGGTCGAACGTCGCCTATTTCGTGGCGCGCGCCCAGATCGCGCCGGAATCGCTGGCTGCCAATGAAGACATACGCCTCTATCCCGGGATGCCGGCCGAGGTGCTGATCGTGCACAAGCCACGCTCGGCAATAGACTACCTAACCTCCCCCATCACCGACAGCTTCAATCGCGCCTTCAGGGAGGATTGATGGCGAATGGCGCGACTATTCGCAAGTTACTTTGAATTTCAAAGCGAATTACCTATATTACGTCAGCAATATTTACTTAAAATATATTTTGTCAATATTGGTACATTTCGCACTAAATATCCATCCTGCGCAAACAATATAGAAAACAACTGCGCCATAATTAAATATTACTGTTGCTTTCCGGCTTGCCGCAGTGCACAGTCACGGCGCACTCCTCGGCCCCGTGCCGATGACGCATGCATCAAACCACGAAGAGGAAATGCAGATGGCCACATTGGAAGGCGGCGCATATGACGACGCCCTGTTCGGCTCTCGCTTCGACGATTTCATCCGCGCCCATGCGGGGAACGATTTCGTCAACGGGGGCAATGGGAACGACATCATCTTCGGTGACGAAGGTGATGACGTGCTGTTCGGCGGCAACGGGAACGACGCCCTGTTCGGCGGCAATGAAAACGACATTCTCTATGGCGAAAACGGGAACGATGTCCTGCTCGGCGGTTCGGGCGACGACGTCCTGTTCGGCGGCAATGGCGACGATCTACTGCTCGGCGGCGACGGGAACGATTTCCTTGTCGGCGGCCGAGGCGACGACGTCCTGTTCGGCGGTGCCGGGAATGACATCATCAATGGTGGCGCTGGCGACGACATCATGGCTGGCGGTGCCGGCAGCGACGTCTTCGTCTTCGATGGCGGCGGCGGCAATGACGTCATTCTGGACTTCACGCCCGGCGAGGACGTGCTGCAGATATCCAAGGGCATCAACGGCCTCGACATCACCTCGGCGGAAGATCTGGCCTCACGCGTCACACAGGTCGGCGGCAATGTCGTGATCGATCTCGGCCATGGCGACACGCTGACGCTGGTGAACGCGGACGCCAACGATATTCAGGCCAATCCGGAAAACTATTTCACGATCCACTAACATCGGCCCGAAGATCGGGAAACGATTTTCGGAAAAACATGCTGCGTAGAATCAAAGGCTTACCGTGCTTTGTGGGTCCCGAAGGACTCGCGCCGCTGTAAGCCAGAAACGGCGCGCGCGCCCCGCCCTCCTCCCGCGGGGCGCGCACCATCCCTTCAACAATACAGAGGAATGGCGTGTGACGTTCGATGATCGTACGGGGAGCGCCTGCGGCAATTTGGGGAGCGCACGGTCCTTCCGGCTCGGCTCCGATGTGACGGTCTTGATCTGGGACACTCCCGCGGATCAACCCGCCTCGGCGAAATACGCTCTTGCCATGACGGAGCAACCTGTGCCGCTCGTCAGCAGGACGGTCCCGCGCACGGATGGCGGTCGGCGCGTCCTTTGGGCCATGCGGCCGGGGAGGAAGCCGGAGGAGGCGCGGATTTCCATCCAAGGCGGCAGCCATTCAGACGCGGTCATCCTGCGGCCGGCCTGCGAACTCCCGCCGCTCGATGTCGAGGCGCTGTTTGCCGATCTTCCGCCGGAGGGCTGCGTCAAACTCCTGAACAATCTCCTGACGGCCTGGCGAAGTGCCTTCCGCCTTTCGAGGGACCAGCTTTTCATCGGCGTCATCGAGGACGCGCTTCGCGCTTTGACCTTGAGGTCGCGCCCCGCCACGATCGTCTGCCCGCTGGTCGACGGGCGGTCTCTGGTCGAGACGGCGATCAGCCCCGACTTCGGGGAGGTCGACGCCATCTACGCCCTCGGGCCGGGTTCCATCCTGCCGCTGCCGCCCCGGCTCGTCGTCGGCGGGAATTCGGCGCGGGGCTTGCGCCCTTGTCATTTCATCATCGAATCGCCTGGACCCGCTCAATCGCTTCTCTTGATGCTCCTGGGCAAGAAGGGCATCGCCATGCGCGAGATTTCCAGCGGTCGGCCCCGTTACCCAAGTCTTCAAAAGTGGTGGACCGAACAGGAAAACGCGCCGTCCTTGCGCGAATTCGTCATCCGGTGGCTCTCGGATGTACCGGAAGGTGGTTTGCCTACAGCGGTCGACCTGCAACTTCGACGGCCACTGCCGCCGCGCCAGATCGCCCTGTCCACGATGCATCCCGCCGCGGAGATCGATCTTGCGCTTTCGCTTTCGGGCGGACTCATAGCCGGCGGCTGGTTCCATGATCCCACCTCCACGCTTGCCGGCATCGACCACCTGAGGGAGGACGGCACGGCGATACCGCTCGACGGAAACTGGTATCCGTTTCCCGCATGGGCGCGTGGAACCGACGAAAGCTCGAAAGCGGAGGTGACCGGTTTCGTCGCCTGGCTTCCGATGGACGAGGCGCCGGGACCCCTCCTTCAACCGCGCTTCCAGATGCGCCTCGCCTCGGGCGCGGTAAAGGTGCTCGTGCCCAAGCCGCAGCCTTTCGAGCCCGCGGCACAACGCAATCGCATCCTGCGGGCCGTTCCGCCGCAGCACGCCGTCGATCAGGCCTTCCGGACGATCCTCGCGCCGGCGCTCGCGGACGTGGAGCGGAGGCTGGGCAGGACCGTAGAGGTCGCTCACACGAAGGATTACGGTGCGCCGCGGACAGCGCCGCACCTCTCGATCGTAGTGCCGCTCTACCGGGTTCTCGATTTCTTGCGCTTCCAACTCTCCGGCATGGCGACGGATCCATGGCTCGTGCGCAATGCGGAGATCATTTACGTCCTCGACTCCCCCGAAATCCAGGACGAGACCGAGCATCTGCTTGGCGGACTGCACATCCTTCATGGTTTGGACATGAAGCTCGTGGTGATGAACCGCAATGGCGGCTACGCGCGGGCCTGCAATGCCGGCGCGCGCTTCGCCCGCGGCACGGTTCTCGTCATGCTCAATTCCGACGTCGTGCCCTCAGGTCCCGGGTGGCTGCAGACGCTTGTTCGGCCGCTCATCGAAGACAATACGCTTGGCGCCATCGGTCCGAAGCTGATCTTCGAGGATGGTTCGCTCCAGCATGCCGGGCTTTACTTCGCCCGCGACCAGCGCGGCGTCTGGCTCAACCATCATTTCCACAAGGGCATGCCGGGAGATTATCCGCCAGCCCAAATTGCCCGCAGCGTTCCGGGCGTCACCGGCGCCTGCCTGGTCATGCGCCGGGAGATATTCGAGCGCGTCGGCGGCTACACGGAGGATTATGTGATCGGCGATTACGAGGACAGCGACCTCTGCCTGAAGATTCGCAGGTGCGGCCTCGATGTCGCCTATGAACCGGGCGCGTGTCTCTACCACTTCGAGCGGCGGTCGATCCGCCGCAGCCAGGACTACACGCGCGGCGTCGCCAGCCAATACAATGCGTGGTTGCATACTAAGCTCTGGGACGACGATATCGACGCGCTGATGACCGCGCGTGTCGACATCAATGCGCCATCCGCACCCATCAGTGCCGACGCCAGCGCGAGGAGTGCGGCATGAGCGAGATCGCCCTGCGCCACGACCGCCAACCGGCGGACCTGCCGCCCGCGAATGACGGTCATATCGAATGGCTGCTGGAATCCGTACGGCGCAATCGCTTCCTGCCGCACCCGGACCCGGACAGCGTGTTCGTCGGCGATGGCGACTTCAAGGCGGTCGGCGCCGAATTTCTCGGCCATTTCATCCGGATGGGCGGCGTGCGACCGGAAAGCCGCGTGCTCGATATCGGTTGCGGCATCGGCCGAATGGCGGTGCCGCTCACGCAGTATCTGGATTTCGAGAAAGGGCATTATAGCGGCATCGACCCGGTCGAAGGCGGCATCGCCTGGTGCCGACGCGTCATCACCGCCGCCTATCCGAACTTCGCGTTCCAGCGGGTCGACATCGCCCATGATCTCTATAACCCGAAGGGCAAGATCAGCGGCAAGGCCCTGAAGCTGCCCTATGCCGATCGTCATTTCGACTTCGTCATCATGACCTCGATCGTAACGCACCTGCCCCCGGACGAGGTTCTCGTTTACCTGAGCGAGATCGGCAGGGTTCTCAAGCCCGGCGGGCGTCTGTTTATGACCGCCTTCGCGGTCGATCCCTTCGCGGCGGCGAACGAGACGGGCCGGCGCGATCCGCGCCTCCCCTTCAGCCGCGAAGGCGACGGCCCCTGCTGGTTCGTGCCCGACCTGCCACCCCTTGCGGCGGTGGGCTTCGATGACGGATTTCTGGACGCGGCGCTGGGGCGCGCCGGCCTCACGACGACGCTGAAGTCCCTCGGCTCCTGGCGCGGGCAGGCGGCGGATCATTACCAGGATATCTTCGTTGCCGAGTACCGGGGAGGTGCGCGGTGAGAAGACGTATCCTCGTTGCCGCCCATAACCATCCGGCGCTCCATCCCGGAGGCACCGAAATCTTCGCGCATGATCTGTTCCGTGCCTATCAGAACGCCGGCTGCGAGGCACTTTTCCTCGGCGCCACGAACCAGATTCATCGCGAGGCGCGGCCGGGCACGAGCTTCCAGGGAATCGGCCCCGCCGGCGACGAAGTGCTGTTGTGGTCCGGCCACTTCGATCGCTTCTTCATGAGCCAGATCGATCTTTATGGCGTCGTGCCGGATCTGACGGAACTCCTGCGCGACTTCCAGCCGGACGCGGTGCATGTCCATCATCTGTTGCTCATCGGCGCCGAGTTTCCGCATATCGTTCGCCGCACTCTGCCCGATTGCCGCATTGTCATGACGCTGCATGACTACTATCCCATCTGCCATCACGATGGCCTGATGGTGCGTACGGGCGGCAAGGAACTCTGCCACGGAGCAAGCCCCGACCGTTGCCATGCCTGCTTCAAGGACATAGCGCTCGATCGCTTTGTGCTGCGCGAGCAACATCTGAAGGCGCTCCTGAGCACGGTCGATCATTTCGTGGCGCCGAGCCGCTTCCTGAGGCAACGCTTCATCGACTGGGGCCTAGCTGAAGAGGCGATCAGCGTCATCCCCAACGGGCTCCCGCGCCGCGACGCATCGGCCGCGAGCAACCGGATCGGCCAAGACAGGCCGGTTTTCGGCTATTTTGGCAATCTCAACCCCTGGAAAGGGGTGCCCGTGCTGCTCGAGGCGGCGCGACAGCTCATTGCCGAGGGGCTCGAATTCGAGTTGCGCGTGCACGGTGGCGCTCCGTTCCAGAGCGAGAGCTTCCTGGAAACGATCGGGCGCCTGTTCGATGAAACGACGCCCACGGTACAACGAAGCGGCCCCTATCGGCGCGAGGACGTGGCCGATCTCGTCGCCGCGGTCGACTGCACGATCGTGCCGTCCGTCTGGTGGGAAAACGCGCCGCTGGTCATTGGCGAGGCGCAGGCCCAGCGGCGACCGGTGATTGCCAGCAATATCGGCGGCATGGCCGAGATGGTCGCGGACGGCGTCAACGGCCTGACCGTTCCGCCCAACGACCCGCGGGCACTCGCCGCCGCCATGCGCCGTATCGTGAAGGATCCGGGTTTGCGGGGCCGGCTTTCCGCAAACGCCCGCAAACCCGACGACATCGGCACGACTGCTCGACGCTATCTCGAATTGATCGACGCGATCGAGCCGGCGCGCACCGCGGCGGCATAGGGGAAACGATGACCACTGTTGCAGAAAAAGCCAATGCCGCGCCGGAACAGGACAATGGGAAGCCTTTGAACGGCCGCGTGGACGCGATCGACCAGGGCCGGCTCTTCGGCTGGGCTTTCGACCAGGCGGCGCCGGAAAAGCGGCTCACCATTCGCGTACTTCTGGATGGCAGCGTCATCGCGGAGGCCACAGCCGACCGCAACCGCCCCGATCTCAAACGCAACGGCATCGGCGACGGCAGTCACGCGTTCGAGATCGCGCTGCCGGAGGCGGCAGCCTTGCGCGCCGCCGATCTCGTCGTCACCGCATTGGACGGGCGCGGCGTGGAGCAGCGCCTGCGCGTCCCCCGCCCCGACGAGCAGGCGGCGGAAGCGCTGATCGCGGCACCGCTTGCGAAGGTGCTCGACAAGCTCGACGTGCTGATGGCCGCGCAGCGGCAATTGCAGGTTTCTCAACGCTCCGTCCTGCGCACGCAGGGCGGCGAGAACGGCGAGGGCGGGACGGTCGGTCTCTCCACCATAGGCGACGCCGTTGCCGAGCTGCGCTCCGACGTCACGCGGCGCCTGAATGATCTCGACGTCTACCTGATGCGGCTCGATGGCGTGGTGGCGGCAATGGAAAAGAACCTGAGCGGCTTGCAGAAACGCACCAATGGGGAACTGAAGCCTCTATTCCTGTTGCTTTTCGTTCTCATGGGCTTTGCCGCGGGCGCGGCCCTGTCGCTCCTCGTGCGGACCTGAGGGGGCGACGTGCATAAGCTCGGTCCAACACAGACGCTCCCGCAAGCCTCACACGACGCCGCCCGGATCATACGGTCCGGGAGGGTTGTCGCCTGCCGCCTCGACGAGACGCTTCTGCTCATCATCGGCGTGGGCGGCTCCTTGACCGGTGACGTGCCGGTGGAGATCAATGACGATCCTGCCGCCCGTTCGAACGCCTCCGTTGTCGGCTGGCGACTGGCGGCACCCGTGGCATCGGCCGCGATTGGATTCGCGGCGCTGCTGCCCGTAACCGACGCCAATCGCCCGCTTTCAACCATCCGCTTCGGAGAGGAGGAAGCTGGCCGGCGCTACGTCTTCGCGCCTCGCGTCGTCTCCGTAGGTGACGCGGCCGCAATCCTGGCCGAGCTTGTAGAAGGGCAACTGGCCTCCACCCTGGATGCATTGACGGACCGCCTGATGCAGGGCGCCGTCACGAGCCGGAGGCTCACAACCATCGTCTCGCTGCTGCAATCCGCGACGGCAAGCGACGGCTTCATCGAGCTTCTGGGCGAAAGCCATGACGGAACGATTGTCGTCAAGGGATGGGGCCGAAGCGTCGCACCGGGGCCCTGCCGGACAATTGTCGATTGCGAAAGGCCCTCCGTCCTCGAATTCGGGATCGCCACCTTTTCCCGTCCGGACGTTCCAGAAGGGGCCGCGGGTTTCGTCGGCCTGGTGCCGGCGAGCGAGGGGTTGCGGGCGCGCGACATAGGGGGACTGGTTTATCGCGGACGAGGCGGCTGGCGATATTTGATGGTTCACGAGCAGAGGACCATCGCCGGCCCGACGGAAACGCCCGGCCATATCCGCTCCGTCCTGCTGGAGACACACAGTTCGTCCCAGGTCCTCCTGCGTCTGCGCGCGGCCGCCAACAGCTTCGACGGCAGCGAGACGGTCTCCACACTACCCGTTCCCGTGCGAATGGGCATAGACAATGCCTTTCAGGTCGACGGCGGCGGGCTGCTGATCGCCGGCTGGCTGCTCGATCCGAACGGCCATGCACAAAGCGTCAAGCTGCGCCAGGCCCGGGCCGAAGCACGGCTCGACGATCGCTGGACTCGACTGGACCGGGCCGACGTGACGGATGCCTACGCCGACGAGCCATTGTTTCGCGGCGCGCTTGAGCACGGCAGCCATGCCCACGGCTTCCTTGTCTTTGCAGATAGCCTTGGAGATGCCGCATCCCCCCTGCACCTGGAACTGACGCTCGCCGACTCCCGCCGTGCCTTCCTGCCCATCACGCCAGTGCGCGTTCCGGCCAGACTTGCCGCCCTGCGCCAGATCGGCTCCATCGACGCCGCAGACCGGGCGTTGCCGGAAATCATCGAGCGGCAGATCGTACCTTTTCTCTGCGCATCCACGCGCCCTGCGCCGGCTGTCGGTGACACCATCGATGCTGGACCGTTCGATGAGGCTGTCGGCCCGCCGATCGTGATCGCCGCCGGCGACGCCGAAGAGGAGAATATCGCCCCCGTTCTCGCGCTCCTCGCCCTCGATCCCGAAAGCCGGCACGCACCGGTCGCGCTCGTCATGCCCGCTCACCGCTGCCGGCGGCAGGCCGCACGTGTCGTCGAACTCGCGCAGTTCTATTGCCTGTCGCTGCGGTTGATCTCGGCGGAAGAGGCGAGCGACGCCTGCGATCTCATGGAGGCTGGCGTGCGGGCGCTTACGCACGAAACGGTGGTTCTGCTTGCCGGCTCCCCTTTGCCGCTTGGCACCGGCTGGTACAGCGAGCTCGTTGCCGCCCATGCGGCGCGGAAGCGCGCCATCATCTCCCCCACCCTCTCCTATGAAGACCATTCCGTTCGCTGGGCGGGAAGCTGGGCGGCGGACGACGCTGGATACACGCTCGCGGACCGCTATGCCGGCTATCCCTTGAGCGCGGTGTCGGGACTCAAGCTGACGCGGGTCGCCGCCGCGTCCTTCGAATGCTGCATCTTGCCGCGCGATGCGTTTCTCCAGGCCGGGGGCTTTTCCGGCAGCTATCTCGGCCCTCGACAGAAGGGGCTCGACCTCGCTCTGAGACTTGGCCGCTCCGGAACCGAGTCTTATTGGCTGCCTTCGGTTCAGATGCTCGGCTGCGACGATGCGCCCAGTGCCGGGACGGCCCTGATGGCCGGCCTCGTGGAGCGGATCGACCGGCAGGTATTCAGCGCCCGGTGGGCCCCGACCGTCGCGCCGGAAGGATATCCCGTCGAAAGGCTTTCCGCATGAGCGACCGGCTTCGCGTCCTTGTCGTCTCGCATGGTCACCCGGCAATGTCGCTGGGCGGCGCCGAGATCGCTTCCCACAATCTTCACAAGGGCCTCAATACGCTACCGGGTGTCGAATCGATCTATCTTGCCAGAACCGGCCACCCGGTTCCGCGCCACGGCGCTTCCGCGTTGATGAGCCTGCGTCTGGGAGTCGACGAAGTACTTTTCCATGCAAATGACTACGATCCTTTCTACCTGTCCAATGGCGATACGGAGGCGATCCGCCGCGACCTCCTGCGTTTCGCCGGCGATCTCTCGCCCCACATCATCCACTTCCATCACGTGATCGGCCTCGGGCTGGAGGCGCTCTACGCCCTTCGGGAGGCCCTGCCGCAAGCGCTCATCGTCGTGACTCTGCATGAATACCTGTCGATCTGCCACAATCACGGGCAAATGGTGAAGCGCCCGTCGGGCCAGCTCTGCGACGGCGCTTCCCCCATAGCCTGCCACGGATGCTTTCCCGAAATTCCGGTTTCCCGTTTCCTGAAGCGCGAGCAATTCGTGCGCAGCATGCTCTGCCTTGCCGACGCCTTCGTCTCGCCCAGCATGTTCCTCGCCACACGCTATGTTGCATGGGGCATCGACCCGGAGAAACTCTCCGTGATCGAGAACGGTATCGTTCTCAGGGAGGCGGCACCCGCGCGCGACCTGCCTGCCCGGACCGCGCGACGCAACCGCTTTGCCTATTTCGGGCAGATGACCCCCTTCAAGGGCATCGACCTGCTGATCGACGCAGTGTCACGCGTGCCGGAGGATATCTGGGGCGAGGACTCCTGCCTGATGATCTTCGGCGGCAATCTCGAGCGGCAGCCGACCGATTTCCAGGAGCGCGTGAAGAAGCTCATCGACGAGGCCGGCCGCCGGGTGCGCTTCTACGGCGCCTACCAGAACGGCGACATGCCGCGGCTGATGCGCTCGGTCGATTGGGTGGTTCTGCCTTCCATCTGGTGGGAAAACTCGCCCGTCGTCATCCAGGAAGCCCTGCACCACCGCCGGCCGCTCATCTGCTCCGACATCGGCGGCATGGCCGAGAAGGTGCGGGACGGAAAGGACGGCCTGCATTTTCGGGCCGGCAGCGCCCAGGATCTCGCCGATCGGCTTGTCGAAGCGCTCAGCAATCCACAGGCATGGGACCGGCTTCGCTCGACTATGAGGCCGCCGACGAGCCACATCGATTCCGCACGCGAGCATGACGCCCTCTACCGCCGGATGATCGATGAAAGGCGAAGCCAGCCAGAAGCCGGGCATGCAGAGTCTGTCGCTAGCGTATCGGCCCGAATGTCGGAACCGATATTCGGAAAGCACGATGCGTAGTTTCAAAGACTTACAGATCCTTTGTCCGTCCGAAAGGACGCACAAAGGATCTGTAAGGCTGGTTAAAGATGAAGATAAGGAGCGCCATGGCACGCGTACTCGTGATGATACCCTCGGGTGAGGTCTACGGACACGACGATGTGCGCTGGTACAATCAGCACGACATCCAGCGGCACATCGACAGCTATCACAACATTGGCGATGCCTTCGTCTTCGATTCTTCCTTGAAGCTGCTGAGTTACGACAAGCTCGGCGTCCTGGAAGTCGCGGAGTTCAAGCCCCATGTTATCGACCGGCTGCGCGAGGAATATGACTATGTCTTTCTGCGCGGTTCCAACTACATCCACGCATCGATGAATTGGGAGCAGGCCGTGCCGATCCTGAAGCGGCTCGGCCTGCCGCTGATCGGCTTCGGCATCGGCGCGCAGGCACCGGTGAAGGGGAAGATCCAGCTTTCCGGCGATACCCGGGCGCTTCTTAACCTGATGGCCGACTCGGCCGTCTCGATCGGGGTGCGCGGCGCCTATTCCGCGCAGGTTCTCTGGGATCTCGGCATCCGTAACGTCCGCATCATCGGCTGCCCGACCGCCTTTCGGCGCAACGACCCCGAATTGCGGATAAAGCTGCCGCCGCTGGAAAGCGTCCGGAAAGTCGGGATCACCATTCGCCGCGAGGTCTCTCCCGCCTATGCCCAGGATATCGGGCGCTATCTGACCTTCCATCGCGAGCTGACGAAGGCGATGGCGGATCGTTTCGATGCGGTGCTGATGACACAGGGCGAGATCGAGGAGAAGAAGCTCGTCCTCGGCACCGAGACACAGCGGGACGAAGCAATGGCCGCGCTCAGGTCCAATGAATGGGCCGCGTCGTGGTATCTCGATGAGACCATGGAGCGGCTCTACCGCGAGCGGCTGTTCTATTCCGACGTGGTCGCAGATTACGAGGAGCTCGTCCGCTCGCGGGATCTGGTTCTCGGCTATCGGCTGCACGGCAACCTCATGGCCCTGGCCAACGGAATTCCGTCCGTCTACTTCACCTACGACAGCAGAACCGCGGAATTCGCGGAAACTTTCCAGATCCCGAGTTTCGACGTCTTCAGCCGGGAGGCATTCCAGCTCGAGGAATATTGGGACCAATCGCGGTTCGATCGATACAACCGCGCCTGGTACCACACCTATGGCGAGATGCACCGGTTCCTGACCGAAAACGGCATTGCCCATAAGCTGATCGACACCAGCAAACCTTTGAGAAATCCCGCTCGCAAGGTTGCATGAAGACGGAGGCCACCTACCGATGCAAAAGAAAATCCGCAAAGCCATCATTCCCGCGGCCGGTCTCGGCACGCGCATGCTTCCGGCCACCAAGAGCGTGCCCAAGGAGCTGCTGACAATCGTCGACAGGCCGGTGCTGGACTATATCGTCGAGGAGGCCCTCGCGTCGGGCATCGAGCATGTCATCATCGTCACCGGCCGTATGAAGGGCGCAATCGAGGACCATTTCGATCATGCCTTCGAGCTCGACGTCAGCCTGCGCAATGCCGGCAAGCACCCGCTGGCGGACCGGATTGCGCAGAACACCCCTGGTGCCGGCACGATATCTTTCATCCGCCAACAGCAGGCGCGCGGCCTTGGCCATGCGGTATGGACCGCCCGGCACATCGTCGGAGACGAGCCCTTCGCCGTCCTGCTTCCCGATATGCTGATGGTCTCGGAGGAACCCTGCCTCAAGTCCATGATGGCGCTTTACGAACGCCACGGCGGGAACGTCATCGCTGTCGAGCGATGCGCACCTGAGGATGCGCATAAATTCGGCATTGTCTCCCTCGAGCCGGCGGCCGACGGCTCCATTGTCACCGGCCTGGTCGAGAAGCCGGTCCCGGGCACCGCCCCGAGCAACCTCTTCATCTCCGGGCGCTACATCCTCCAGCCAGAGACGTTTGGACTTCTCGAGCAACAAGCACCGGGCGCCGGCGGCGAGATCCAGCTCACGGACGCCATGATCGCGCTCATGGCAAACCAGGATATCCGGCCATATGAGTTCCGCGGCCGCACTTACGACTGCGGCACTCCCGCCGGCTTCGTCAACGCGAATCTGCACATCGCTGTCTCCCGCACCGATCTGGCACCGCACATCGCGGTCGAAATTGAGAGCCTGTCTGGGCCGCGCCGCGTGGCATAACGCACGCAGCGCCATGGGGCGATGTAGGTGCGGTCCGGGAAGGCAGGGTACAGGACGTGGCCGAGCTGATGGCCGTTGATCGGACAGCGCTAGGGCGGTCGGCGTCTGTACAGAATGGGCCAGCAGACGACAAATTGTCGTAGCGCACCATCGTTAGCGGCGGCATAGGTGCCGACCTGTGATGAATTCCCGCGCCGCTCCCGGCGCGGGCACCCGCATCCTTGGTATCCACCCCCATCCAGGGCAGATCGTCCTCCGTTGAAGGGTCAACGACCGTCGCGCAGGGCCGTCATTTACCGGCTGCCCAGGTATTTCCAGCCGAAGGCAGTCGGCTTGTCCGAGCTTCATGGCCGCGGCGAGACTGATAACCAATGCGACGCCTGCGCAATGCGAAGTGTCCCCACTGGAGCTCATGCTGTGTGGGCTTCATTGCTGGTGAATCTGTTGCGGGCGATATCAGCCCCAACGGCGGGTGCCGCTTCCCGGCCCGCGATCGTGATCAGAGTGCGCGAAGATTGTCCGCGGAAGTCTTGCCCGATCGGCGATCCTGGGTAATTTCGAAGCTTACCTTTTGACCTTCCTTCAGAGTCGAGAGCCCAGCACGCTCTACCGCCGAAATATGCACGAAAACATCCGGCGAGCCGTCATCGGGCTCTATGAAGCCGAAACCTTTGGTGCTGTTAAACCACTTTACCGTTCCTGAAGCCACCAGTGTGCCCTTTCGTCGTGAGAGATAATTTCTTTCGGCGATTGCGAAACGGACCTTGTCAGGAGGTCGTGACACGCGCAACCGCAGAAGCATCTCGATTAACGTTAGATGAGGATCGCCTCCTCGTCCCGTCAAACGGCAGCAGCATCATAACATCTGTAGGGAATGGTCTCTGCAGTTGCTTGGCTTCCTTCCACTCCGCAGTGAGCCAGAGCTCGATCTCCGCCCGCTCCGTCAGGATGACCGGAGCGACTCCATGTCCCCCAACCTAATGGTGGCAAGAAGTGTCCGCTGAAAGGGCGGGCACTGCCAGACATGTTGCACGAGAAAACCCCGCCGAAGCGGGGTCGATCTCTGTGGCGGGGATGGAACTACCAAGTCTGACGGTTGTACCAATCATCGAGGTCGCGCCCCACCTGGTCTCGGGCAATGCCGTAGCGTTCCTGGATCTTGCCTTCGAGCTGGTCACGGCTGCCGGCGATCTGGTCCAGGTCATCGTCAGTGAGTTTGCCCCACTGTTCTTTCACCCTACCCTTAACTTGTTTCCAGTTGCCTTCTACGCGGTTCCAATCCATCGCTGAGTCCTCCTGAGTTCATGGCGCATCAACCGGTGCGCTGTTCACCAGAGGTGCAACGTCGCGATCAGGAACATCGCAACAAGAGCGAGCGCAACGACCGTCGCGATCCACTCGATCAGCTTGGCGCGTTCCGGATGACGCATAACGTTCGACCTTCCGGCTGCCAAATTGAGACAAAGCGGAAAAGTTCCGCGGGGCTCCTGCCTTGCGCTCTGTGCAAGGCTGCGATGTTACCCAGGGCACTATTCAACAATGCGGATTGATTTATCCTGACCGTCGTCAAGCGCAGTACCTCCTCCCACTGCGCAAGACGTCGATCGGTCCCACTCCTCCTCCCAGGACCGGTCCAGTTCAAAGACCCCGACGCCTCCTCCCGGCTCGGGGTCTTTTTGTGCTGAGGCGTCGGCCTCCGTTGAGGCGGCTAGTCTAGCGCTACCACAATTGCTTCAACGACTCGACGGATCGGTCGGCGACCGGAAAATCCCTTGGCCTCGTCTACCCTAAGTAGCGACGAGTCTCGCCTTGACAACTTTTCAGTTCAATGGAGCGTGCGCAGGAATCCGGCGTCGAGTGCGGATGTCCTGTCGTTCGCTTCAAGTGCAAGCGCGTGATTCTCGGCGAGGCTGCAACGGCAGATGGTTAGTGCCCGATTCGTGCTTTGGCTGCGGCTTGTCCGGGGAGCCCGAGATCGGCGAAGAGCCCCTGCAACACCATGTCCGCACCGCCCGCCCGGGCGAGGAGATCACGGGAACGGTTCTCGGCCACGACAATCGCGTTGTCAGCCTTGTGACCGATCAGGGGATTGTCGTCGCGCATCGCGCGGACCTGCCGGAAACCAGACGACGAGGAAATTACCTTCACGGCCCGGTCGGACTTTTCCTGAGTGAGGCGAGAGCAGCCGGCCCAGGAGGCGCAATCGCAGCCGGCGCTAGCGCGGCAGCCACAGCAGGACCATGACCCGGAGCTGAAGGCGATCGAGGCACAAATTGCGGCCCAGCGCAGCCGTGAGCGCGACGACGACGATCGCGGGCGTTGACCCGCCCAGCGGCTTTTAAAGCTGCAAGAGCTATTCGTGAGCAGGAGGCGCCGATGCTGTGCGCCCTCTCCTTCCGCTGGGTGATTTGACGGACAAGCTACGATAGCCCCTCCCCCACGCAACCGCTGGCGCGGCCCTCCACTCTGTTGCGGCCTTCGGGTGCATGGCTTGCTTCGGCTATCTCCGTTTTTTTGCCGTCAACCAACGGAAGGAAACGGCAATGCAGAGCATCAAGGACACCTACCTGCGGATCACCGATGCCATCATCGAGCAGCTTGAAGCAGGCGCAAAGCCATGGATCCGGCCGGTCTTCAACATCGAGCAGATCGAGAACCTTCCAGACAGGTTCTATCGACCTGCCGAGGAGCTGCCGGCGACGCCAGTTCCGCATCTTGAGACCGTCGAACCCTTCGTCCGCGACACCGGCGCGGCGATCACCTACGGCGGAACAACCGCCTGCTGTCGTCCCGCCCCCGACGACATCCTCACGTCCGATCGGGTACGCTTCGTCGACGAGGTTCACCTCTACTCGACCGTGCTTCACAAAATGTCGCACTGGTCAGGCGCAAAGCATCGCCTCGACCGTGACTTGAGCGGCCGATTCGGCAGTGAAAGCTACGCCATCGAGGAGCTGGTTGCCGAGCTCTCCGCTTCATTCCTCTGCGCAGATCTTGTGGCCACATGATCCTCGCGACAATTCCGCCACCTATCTGGAAAGCTGGCTCAGGGTGTTGAAGAACGACAAGCGGGCCATCATCACCGCGGCCGCGAAGGCCCAGGCAGCCGCCGAATATCTGCCCCAACTTCAAACGACTGCCATCCCGCCAGTCTGATCCAGAGCAAAAGTTCCCCGCGGGGAATCGCGTCGCGAACTCCGTCGGGTCCTGCTGCTAGTTAGTCGGCCCAGGCCGAGCAGGCCCCATTTGCGTCGGATGCAGAATCTGAGGGCAGGGGGCGCTTATTGCCGGGAGCGAGTTCCCCGCGGGGAACTATGCACAAGCTGCTGGTGCGCAGAGCTAGTTGATTGAGCTAATCTTCGTAGAGTCTGAATGGCCGCGTTGCGTCAGTTTGATCCCGTCTGATGTTTCAAGTTCCCCGCGGGGAACTTGGCCGAAAGCTTCGCCGTGGCTGCTGCGGTTCGCCGGCACGGACGCGGGAATATCCAGTATGCTTCAGCGTCTGGGTCGCAGCCTGCCGCCCTGCCCTCTGGTGCCGGAAGTCCCCGCGGGCAACCGTGCAGAGCATCGCCATTCACATCTGATCTGAATTCACATGCCACAATTGATGCGCCGGGCCGAATCGGAGTACCGATTAGTTGCGGAGAAAACTCGAAATTGCGGGTTTTTGAGTAGTTATGGGGTTGTTAGCAGATCGTTAACCACAACAGCGGTTAAGTGGCGAGAGTGACCACCAAGGATTCTTATTGATGACGCGACACCTCAGCAGCCTTTCCTTCATGGAGAATTTCTCCAGCAAGCTCGAGCTGGCGTTGAATAACCTGAGCATGGCGCAGTTCCCGCCAGATGCGCGGCGCACTATGCGCAAGTTCACATCTACCGAAGTCGCCCAGCTCCTCGATGTCACCGAAGCCTACATCCGGCAGATTGCCGCAAAGGAGCAGGGGCCATCCCCCGAAATCTCCAATGGTCGCCGGCTCTATACCCTAGAGCAGGTCCTCGAATTGCGGATGGCGCTCGCCGCCAACGGCCGCAAGAAGTGGATGAATCCACGTCGTTCAGGCAACGAACAATGCCAGATTATCGCAGTCACCAATTTCAAGGGCGGCTCCAGCAAGACGTCGACCACTATCCATCTTGGACACTACCTGGCTTTGCGCGGGTACCGCGTTCTCGCCGTTGATCTTGATCCGCAGGCGTCTCTAACAGCTTTGCATGGCAATCTTCCGAATTTCGACTACCGAGGCGGGGATACTCTCTATTCGGCGATTCGTTTCGAGGACCCGGTTCCAACAAAGTCGATCGTTCACCAAACGCACATCGCCGGCTTCGACGTGATCTGCGCTGGCCTCGAACTCACCGAATTTGAAACGGCCGTCGCGCTGGAGATGCGACGGGCTGGAGGGACAGGCTTCCTGCTTCGCGTTTCCCAGGCCCTCGAACAGGTTGCGGACGACTACGATTTCATTCTGATGGATTCGGCGCCATCTCTGAACTTCTTGACGCTGTCATCCCTCACTGCCGCGACAGGCGTCGTGATCCCTGTTCCGGCGCATATGCTTGACGTGGACTCGACCGCCAAATTCCTTGAGCTCGCTGCATCTTATATGCAGATCCTCGATGAGGTCGGCACATCGGCTCAATGGGATTTCGCGAAGTTCCTCATCACGAAATTCGAACCCAACGACCATCCTCAGGCGAATATGTCAGCCCTCATGCGGCAGGTGTTTGGTGAAGACCTGCTGCTGAACTCCGTCATCAAGTCCACTGCGGTCGCAGATGCCCTTACCTGGAAGCAAAGTTTGTACGAAGTGCAGCGGGCGCGCTTCTCCGCTCCCAAGACCTATGACCGCGCCATCGAGTCCATCAATGCGGCTAACGCCGAACTGGAAAGCCTGTTCTGGAAGGCATGGGGGAGAGAATGAGCCGCAAGGACTCCAAGGGCCTTTTTGCTAACGTCTTGGGTCAGCTCGAGAGCTCTCCCGAGAGGGGAGGGGGGCAGAGAACGACGTCCCCACATCTTCTGAAAGTGGCGGCTGGGGTCAGGCAGATCCAGGAGCGCAGCGAATTCGCTGAGCGGCTTCTTAAGGATGGCGGTCAGGTCATCGAGATCGACCCGGACGATGTACTGGATTCCGCGATTCCTGATCGTTTCGCGTCGGCATACGACGCGGCAAACCTGACCGAACTCATGCAGTCGATGGGAGAGCATGGGCAGAGTACACCCGGCCTTGTGCGCTCAGTGCAGGGCGCCGCAAAACCGTTTCAGATTGTTTTCGGTCGCCGTCGCCTCGCAGCCGCCAAACTCTTGGGCATCAAGTTCAAGGCGATTGCGCGGGATCTCAGTGATGAGGATGCGGTCGTTCTTCAGGGCGAGGAGAATAGCAACCGCAACGATCTCTCCTTCATAGAGCGTTGCCTTTTTGCGCATTCGCAAGAGGCGGCGGGGTTCGGTCGCGACGTGATCTGCAAGTCACTGAGCACCGGCAAATCGCATATTTCCGAAATGATCCGGCTCGCGAAGGCGTTGCCGCGAGAGATTATCCTGGAGATTGGCCCGGCCCCAGAGATCGGCCGCCGGCGCTGGCTAGACTTGGAGGCGAGGTGGGCGGCACATGCGGCTCCGCTTCAGGCAGCCCGGGAAGCGCTTGGCCGTCTCGAAACTCTGAGCGGAGGAAGCGACGCCCGATTTAATGCCGTTTTTGACGTGCTCGGCGCGGAGCGAGACTCCCCCTCAGTGAGCGCAGACGCCACGCAGCTCATAGCCCACGGTCTCGTTTTGGGGCAGGTGAGCCACGCCAAGTCCGGCTCCAAACTCGCTTTCAACAAATCGGTACCAGCTGGGTTCGTCGACTTCGTTGCGGCGCAGATTGAGGCGCTGCACGATCAGTTCGTGCAGCGAAATAAACAGTAGTTCGCAGACTTGGAACTAGGAGGATAACCGCAAAAGAAAAAGGCCCCCAAACGTTGCCGTCGTGGAAGCCCTTCTCTGTGTTGTAGCAAACCGAGAATCGCATTTCCCCGAATCCCAGTCAAGAGTCCATTGGCACCGTTTTTGGTGAGCGGATTTCTTTTGCCTTCTGAAAGGTGAAGGAAAATGGAAAGTGGAAATGTGACGACGCCCTTCGGGCGGCGGCCGATTTCGCTCGCCCAGGTGAAAGGGCAGGTGAAGACGGCCGCGATCAAGCCCGGGAAGACCGCCGATAAGTGGAAGGTGTTTCGCGACGCCTGCGAGGCGAGGGCGCTGCTCGGCATACAGGACCGCGCCCTGGCGGTCCTCGACGCGTTGCTGACGTTCTATCCGGACAACGAGCTTTCGGAGGCCCGCGGTCTCGTGGTTTTTCCATCGAATGACCAGCTCTCCGTGCGAGCGCATGGCATTGCCGGCACGACCTTGCGCCGGCATCTCGCCGCGCTCGTTGACGCTGGCCTGATCCAGCGCAAGGACAGTGCCAACGGCAAACGTTACGCCCGCAAGGACGAAACCGGTGCGATCGAGGAGGCGTTCGGCTTCAGCCTGGCGCCGCTGCTGGCTCGCGCTGAGGAACTGGCGCACGTCGCACAACAGGTTGCCGCAGAGCGCAAGCGCTTCCGCATCACCAAGGAAGCGTTGTCGATCTGCCGCCGCGACGTTCGCAAGCTGATCAGCGCGGCGATGGAGGAGGGGGCTGCCGGCGACTGGGGACATATCGAGGAGCACTTCCTTGGTCTGACCGGGCGCATCCCCCGCACGCCAACGATCGCGGAGCTACGGCCAATTCTCGAGGAAATGGAGATGCTCCGTGAGGAAATCATCAACCGGCTGGAAATTCAGGACAATTACGAGAATATGGACAGCAATGCTGTTCAAAACGAACGCCACATACAGAATTCAAATACCGAATCCAGCAATGAACTTGAACCTAGCTCTCGAAACGAGCAGGGCGCGAAGTCGAACCAGACCAGCCGGCCTACGAGCGAGCCGATAAGGGCGTTCCCGTTGGGTATGGTGCTGAAGGCTTGCCCAGAGATCAACGATTATGGGCCGGGCGGCGCGGTTGGAAGCTGGCGCGACCTGATGTCCGCGGCGGTCGTCGTTCGATCGATGCTGGGGGTTAGCCCGTCAGCCTATCAGGACGCCTGCGAGGTCATGGGGCAGCAGAATGCCGCGGTTGCTGTCGCCTGCATCCTCGAAAGGGCAGGGCACATAAACAACGCCGGCGGTTACCTGCGTGATCTCACGCGAAAGGCGGAGCGCGGCGAGTTTTCGCTGGGGCCAATGCTGATGGCACTGATGCGGGCGAACCAGGACGCGGGCCGGAAAGCCGGATAGTGCGACCGCAAAGCGGCTGTTAAGCTTTGCCGATCTGGAGGAGGGGAACGTAGCATGCCGTCTGAGCCTCGATCACCACGCCTTGCGGTCCTGATCGATGCCGACAACACATCGGCAAAGATCGTCGATGGATTGTTCGAAGAAGTTGCCAAATTGGGTGAGGCGAGCGTGCGGCGCATTTATGGGGATTTCTCAGGCACGCGGTCCAAGGCGTGGGCGGATGTTTTGGCAAAACACGCCATCATCCCGCAGCAGCAGTTTGCCTATACGACGGGAAAGAATGCCTCCGATATCACCCTGGTGATCGACGCAATGGACTTGCTGCACAGCGGCCGCTTCGACGGCTTTTGCCTTGTTTCCTCCGACAGTGATTTCACAAGGCTGGCCGCCCGGATACGCGAGCAAGGCGTCGATGTGTTCGGCTTCGGCGAGCAGAAGACGCCGGAGAGTTTTCGCCAAGCCTGCCGGCGCTTCGTCTACACCGAGAACCTGCTTCCCGGCGTGATTAAGGACGAGCAGAATACGGCGTCCGTCGACAGGCCGCTGCAGCCGGCGAACGCCGCCGTTCCGCTGATTAAGAAGGTGCTGTCGCAGGAGGACACCGAGGACGGTTGGGTGAACTTGGGCACTGTCGGCAAGCAGCTCCTGAACCTGGCACCGGATTTCGACCCCCGCACCTTCGGCTTCCGAAAACTCAGCGATCTTATCCGCAAGACGAACCAATTCGAAGTTCGCCAGGCCGAGGGCGGTCCCATCAGCATCCGGATGAAACAACGATACAAATAATAGCGCGACCGCCGCGGCCATTGGGGAGGGGCGGGCAGCGCCGGGACACGGCGACAGATCGTTTGGCTTTTCCGTCAGACCAGAAGCGTCTATCAGTGCTGGTGCAAGGAAGAGCGTCGGCCGAGCTCCGAGTCTCGGTAAGACAATGATCAAAGGAAGACGTTATGGCGACCGGTACGGTAAAGTGGTTCAACGCAACGAAGGGCTTCGGCTTCATCCAGCCGGACGACGGCAGCGCCGATGTCTTCGTTCACATTTCCGCAGTCGAACGGGCTGGCCTCCGTGGCCTGAACGAGGGCCAGAAGATCACCTATGAGCTGGTGAAGGATCGCAAGTCCGGAAAGATGTCGGCGGACAACCTCCAGGCCTGAGCCCAATTGCGATGCGATCGCGGAAGGGTCGGGCCCGCCCGACCATTCTGTTTGCAGCGCGAGATTTACGAGAGCGGTGCATCCGGCGCCCAGCCCGCTTAGACGATCAGCCGGGCCGCTCGTCCATTCTTTCGTTCCGTGTTGTTGTAATAGCGCGCCGCTTGGGTCACCGATTTGTGCAGTGACTGCTGCATCGCTTCTGGCAGGGAAACACCGCGGCTTGCCGCCTCCGTCAGATAGCCGGATCGTAAGCCATGCGCCGAAAACAGCGTCGGATCGAGCCCAGCCAGCTGGCAGCGGCGCTTCAGGATCAGGTTGACCGATTGCGGCGTCAGCGCCCGCCGGTCGACGTTTCCCCATTGATCGATCCGCCGGAACACCGGCCCATCCTTGATCGCTGCTACCGTCAGCCACCGCTTCAAGGCGATCACCGGGCGACCGATCAGCAGCACATGCTCGCTATCGTCGCTGGTGGTCGTCTTCGTGCGGCCGAGGTGGATACGGATACAGGGGAGGGGAGGAGAGTTCTTGTCGGCGGGATAGGCGCGCACCGGTTCCTCGTCAACGAGATCTCCGACACGCAATCCCGCCACTTCTGAACGCCGGCGGCCGCCGGAAGCAAATGCGGTCAGAAACAGGGCCCGATCGCGCACGTCCACCAGCCGATCGGTGGCGCATGTTTTGAGGAGCATTGCGAGCACGTCGCCGGTGACCGCCCTCGGGCTCTTCCTCTGCCGCGGCCGGGCGCTGGCGCGTACGGCAAGTCGCAGGGCGGATTTCAGCGACGGCGCGCCAAAATCGCCGTTCAGGCCGCGCCATCGGGTGAGGATCGACCAGGTGGTCAGTCGCCGCCGCACCGTGCCTGGTGCGTGCGGGCCGTCGGCTCGGAGCAGGCTTTCGGCCCGCAATCCGGCCTCGACCTCCGCCGGCATGCCGTGGCTCGGGTCCTCCTTGCGCTTGGCCGGATCCCAGAGGTGATGGGCGACAAATTTCAGGAGCAGCGATTCCGGCGCCGGCCAAGGGAGGGAGGCTCTCGTCGCCAGCCGGCACCAGGCCTCGAGATATCCGAGATCCGAGGCGAGCGCCCGGAGCGTGTTTTCTCCCATGCCTTCGGCGGCGAGATGTTTCAAGGTTTCGACATCGTCGTCTGTGAGAAGGGCGGCCAGCTGATCGCGCCGGTCGAATGGAAGGATGGCGCCAAGTGCGTCGAGTTCCTCGGCGCGGTGGAGGACGGCCTGGCTGTTGGCACCCGGTGACTTACGATTGCCCAAGATTGACTCCGACGTTTTCCGGCGGATTTGAGAAAGCTACGGTTATCCCGTGTATTCCGCGAAAGGGAGTATTGCAATGACGTGGAACGACCGTCGCTGGCAGGCTAAGCGTGATCGTTGCGTAGAAGCAACCTTGACATTGAACGACGATGAAATCGCTGCGATCGAGAAATCCGACATGGAGTCGGGCCTCGATCATTTCAACGTCGAACTGTTGAGTCCGGCTTCTCCCGACTGAGCCCACCGGCAACGATGCTCCCTTCGATCGGCGTCCCGAAATCACGGGAGCTGGTGATTCCAAGGATTGATGATGGCAATGCCGGTGCCTTCGAAGTCCGCGACATTGCGCGTTGCCAACGCCGCGCCGCGGGAACGGACGATCGCGGCAATCTGTGCGTCGAACTGGCTGATAGGGCGGCCGGCCTTGCGCCGCTCCACGGCCAGCGTGGCATAGGCGTCTGCAGCCTCGCTGTCGAATGGCAAAATGCGCCCGGCGAGATCCTCGCGAAAGATCGGGACGATCGCCCCCTCGAGCTCGCGCCGGCGGCGTCCATCCGGTAGAAGCCGCAGTCCGTAAAGGATCTCGGCTTCGGTGACGGTCGTGGTGAATACCGACGTCGGCGGCTGCTCGACGAGCCACGCCTCGACAGCAGCGGACGGAGACGACGTCAGCAATTCCGACAGCACGTTGGTGTCGAGGATGATCACGCGGAGAGGTCCGGCGCTTCGCGGATCGCCTCGCGTGGGGGTGTTTCGAGCGTGATGCCGCCGGTCGGCGCGATGCGGGCGCGAATGGCGGCGGCGAGATTGCCCGGTTGCCGTTCACTCGTCGACAGGGCCACGCGCAGGATGTCGCGTGCCTCGTCTTCCATTGAGCGACCGTGCGCGGCGGCGCGCAGCCTGAGCCGCTGCTTGAGGCTATCGTCGAGATTGCGGATCGTCATGCTAGCCATAGGAGCCTCCGTTCATCATCGATTGCAATTTAATCATTGATTGCAGCTGTTGCAATGCGCGTCTCCGGGGCGAGCGCCGTTGCAGATGTCCGTGTCTCGAGCCAGGCTTCCCGCCTTCTGCGACCCGAAAGCCATTCACTATCGATACTTGATCCCTATCGATAGTGAGAGCACGCGGAGATTGGCGTCCGGGTGACGGAATGATAAGCCGACTTAATTTCCGTTTATGAAATTTAAACAGTTTAATTCAGATGGTTAATTGTTGGTGAATCCGCTTATCGTGCGGGTGTCCACACCTCTTAACGTATCAACGGGAAATAGGTACCGGCGGTTCAGCAAGCGCGGGGCTTTGTTTTGCTTCCATCGGGTACCAGCCGATCACCGGTGGTCCCGACGAAACGATCGGAAATTGGCGCGACCTGATGATCGCGGCCATAACCGTGCGATCCATGCTTCGGGTTGACCCCTCTGCCTATCAGGATGCCTGTCAGCTACTCTGTTAGGAGAACGCCGCCACCCTGGTGGCCTACATCCTCGAGAGGGCGGAGCATATCAGTTCGGTCGGCCGCTATTTGCGGGAACCGACGGGGAGGGCGCGGCGAGGTGAGTTTTCGCTCGGGCCGCTTCTGATTGCGCTCTTGAGGGCAAACGGGGTTCGCGCCGGACCAGTTGAGGAACAGTGCCGAAGGGGTGATTGAACGCGGGGTGCTGAATGACGACGGCCGCATCTCCGGACGGGCGCAGTCCGCTGTAAGGCCGATCTCTCCGGGTGATTTCAATCGCATTCTCTCGCTGGGATTCGATGAACGGGAGCCGGAGTTGCCGCGAGTCGGTGAGCCGGAAATGGTCAATCCGGCGCCTGGCCTTGCGGACCAGCATCAGTCCCCCTTTATTCTTGAGCAGGAGCGTGATCGCGTCGCCCAGTTCACGTCTCGAATCGTCCGAGATCGCCTTTTCCGCCGCCTTGTCCTCAAAGCCTACGACAAGCGATGCGCGATCACCGGACTGAAGCTGATCAACGGCGGCGGCCGTGCCGAAGTCCATGCCGCGCACATTCGCCCGGTGGAAGCCAACGGTCCTGATATCCTGAGCAATGGCATCGCACTTTCCGGGACCGCGCACTGGATGGTCGATCGGGGCTTGATCACCCTTTCCGACGAGCTGGACATCCTTGTTTCGCGGCACGTGAACGACCCGGAGAGCATCCAGTCGCTCATCAACAAAACGGGACGCGCGATCGTTCCGCAGCGACTTTTCGAAAGGCCACATCCGCACTTCCTCCGATGGCACCGGGATAACTGCTTTAAGCATTGAGCGCGGTAATCCAGAGCGGGCAGGATGGGGGTCCGCGGTTCGATTCCGTAAGCGCGTGAGATTTTGCGTGGCACACCTTGTGTTGTACTAACGTTCGAAGGGTTCGCCGAGCGAGGCGACGCCGTTCAGCTTCAGCACGCGGCGGTTTGCGGAAATGACGCCGAGCACGATGATTGTGATGAGATAGGGCAGGCTCGCAAGCACCTGTGACGGGACGTCCAGTCCGGTCGCCTGGGCTGCGAGGCCCATCAGGGACACGGCGCCGAAGAGGCATGCGCCGAGGAAGATCCGGCCGGTCAGCCATGTCCCGAAGACGACAAGCGCGATGGCGATCCAGCCGCGCCCGGCGATCATTCCATCGGCCCAAAGCGGGGTGTAAACCACCGCTGCGTAGGCGCCGGCCAAGCCTGCCAAGGTCCCGCCAAATGCGACGGCGGCGAAGCGGACGGCGATGACCGAATAGCCAATCGCGTGGGCGGCTTGGGGGTTCTCGCCGATGGCCCGGACGACGAGACCGACCTTCATATAGGCAAACGTCCCCCAGATCGCCAAGGTCGCGGCAAGGGAAAGCCATACGACGACGTCCTGGACGAAAAGGCCGCCGATTATCGGTATTTCGGAAAGCCATGGAAGAGCAAGCCTCGGAAGCCCCTTGACCGTGAGGCTTTCATAGGACTTGCCGAAAAGCGCGGAAAGACCTTGGCCGAGGATGCCTATGGCAAGGCCTGTCGCTACCTGGTTCGCCCGAAATCCGAGCGCAACGACAGCGAAAACGAGGGAGAGGACAGCGCTGCCGAGGCCGGCCGCGAGGAAAGCCAGAAGATGTCCCCCACCATGATAGACGACGATGAAGGCGAGCACCGCGCCAAACGCCATCAGGCCTTCCACGCCGAGGTTGAGAACCCCGGCTCGCTCGACCACGAGCTCTCCGAGCGCGGCGAGGAGAAACGGCGTTGCAGCCGCGAGCATGCCGGCAAGAACGAACTCGATGGCGTTCATGGCTGGCTCCGGAAGGCGGGGCGGTGCCATTCGAGACGGTAGCGCACGAAGGCGACGGCGACGAGGTAGGCGAGCAGGAGGCTGCCCTGAAAGACGCGAACCGCGGCGATCGGCAGGCTTGCCGACACCATGGCGTTGTCGCCGCCGATGTAGAGGGCCGCCATGAACAGGGCGGAAGCAACGATGCCGATCGGATGCAGGCCGCCGAGATAGGCGACGATAATGGCCGCATAGCCATAACCGGTCGAAATCGAGCGCTGCAACTGGCCGAGGGGACCGGCAACTTCGGCTGCGCCAGCGAGACCGGCGGCGCATCCGCCGATGAGAAGGGAAAGCCAGATCGCCCAGCCTTCGTTGAAGCCGGCGTAGCCGGCGGCACGCGGCGCGAGGCCGCCGACCTGGAGCTTGTAGCCGATGAAGCTCTTCTGCATGAAGATCCATGCCGCGATCGACAAGGCGATTGTCAGGACCAGCGAGACGTTGACGCGCGTACCGGAGATCAGGATCGGCACCATCGCGTCATACTGGAACATCACCGACTGAGGGAAGTTGAAGCCGTTTGGGTCCTTCCAAGGCCCGAGGAGCAGGTAATTGAGGAGCTGCGCGGCAACGAGGCTCAGCATCAGGGAAACGAGGATCTCGTTCGCGTTGAGCCTGACGCGCCAGAAGGCGGTAAGCGAGGCCCAGAGGGCGCCACCGAGAGCGCCGAGGAGCAGCATCACCGGCCAGATCCACTGACCGGTTGTCTGCGGAAACCATACCGGAATGGCCGAGGCGAATATCGCGCCCAGAATGAACTGGCCCTCGGCGCCAATGTTGAAGACCTTGGCGCGAAAGCCGATCGCCAAGCCCTGTGCGATGAGGAGGAGCGGACCTGTCTTCAGCAGCACCTCCGAGAACGACGCCCAGGAGAGGAGGGGCTCGAGAAGCATGGCATAGACGACCGCGACCGGATCGCGGCCCATCAGCACGTAAAGCCCGAGATTAGCAATGGTCGCCGCGGCGAGCGCGACCGGCGGCGCAAGCAGGGTCACGGCAAGCGAGGCGCGCTCCCGCCGGACAAGGGTGGGAAGGAAGGCTCCGGAGAGAGCGCTCATGCCAAGGCCTTTCGGTCTGCAGTTTGGGATGGAGCATGTGCTCCAATCATGTATCGGCCGATCTCCTCGGGTCGCGTGTCCCGCGTGACGAGTGGCAGGCTGAGCCGGCCGTGGTGCAGCACCTGGATGGAATCGCAAAGTTCGAAGAGCTCCTCGAGCTCCTCGGAAATGACCAGGATTGCCATGCCTTCGTTGCGTAGCGTGATGAGCCGCCTGCGGATGGCGGATGCGGCGCCGACGTCGACGCCCCAGGTCGGCTGCGCCACGAACAGCAGTTTCGGAGAGAGCATGATCTCGCGGCCAACGATGAACTTCTGCAGATTGCCGCCTGAAAGCGCCCCGGCTTCTGCGTCCGGACCGGGCGTGCGGACATCATATTCGCGGATGCACTCCTTGGCGAACGCGGTCGCCTTTGCCTTGTCGACGAGACCGTGCCTGAGAAGTTTGAGCGAATGCGCGGTCAGCAGGCTGTTCAGGACGAGCGACATTTCGGGCACGGCGCCGCGTCCGAGCCGGTCTTCGGGAACGAAGGCGAATCCACGCTGCCTGCGGGCAGCCGCGCCGAGCGTCCCCGCGTCTTTTCCCATCATGAAGATCCGGTCGCGCAGTTCTTGCGGCAGGATCGCTTCGCCGGATATCAGCGCGGCAAGCTCGCTTTGCCCGTTGCCCGAAATCCCGGCTATTCCGAGGATTTCGCCGGCACGCACCGTGAGGTTGATATCGGAGAGCGGCATGGCAAAAGGGTCGTCCGGCCGGTAGTCGAGGCCGATGATCTCGAGGCGCTTTTCGCCGCCGGACAGGGGAAGTGCCGGCATCGGTTCCGGCATGTCGCGGCCGATCATCATGCGGGCAAGGTCATGCGCATCGTGTTCGCGCGGGTCCACATGGCCGGTGACGCGCCCGCCGCGAAGGATGGTCGCCCTGTCGCAGATCGCCCGAATTTCTTCCAGCTTATGGGAGATGAACAGGATGGAAACGCCACCGTCGCGCAGGCGACGCAAGGTGTCGAAGAGCTTGTCCACCGATTGCGGCGGCAGAACGGAGGTCGGTTCGTCGAGGATCAGCAGCTTCGGATTGGTCATCAGGCATCTGATGATCTCCACCCGCTGCCGCTCGCCGACGGAAAGCGCATGGACATGGGCAAGCGGATCGACCTCGAGGCCGAAGTCGCGTCCGAGCGTCCTGATGCGTTGCGCGAGATCGGCTTTCCGACCGGGCACGACCAGCTGGATGTTCTCCACGACCGTCAGGGTCTCGAAGAGCGAGAAGTGCTGGAAGACCATGCCGATCCCCTGGCGCCGCGCCTCCGCCGGGGAGGCAAGGCTCAAGGGCTGTCCGTCCCAGACGACAGTCCCGCCGTCCGGCTGCTCGACGCCGTAGACCAGCTTCATCAGCGTCGATTTGCCCGCCCCGTTTTCTCCGAGGATCGCATGGATCGACTGCGGAGCCACGTCCAGATCGATATCCTGGTTGGCTCTAATCTGGCCGTAGCTTTTGGAAATGCCGCGGAGCGACAGGAGGGGCGCCGTCATGGCTCACTTTGGCAGAGGGGTGGCGACGCCCTTGACGTGCCAGTCCATAGCGACGATTTCGCCATCCGGCAGCGTTGTACCGGTGGCCACCCCTTCGCTGCCGTCGGCCTTGGTGATCGGCCCGGTAAAGGGCGAGAAGCTGCCATCGGCGATCTTCGCCTCGATCGCCTTGATCCTGGTCATGACGTCGGCCGGTATATCCGGATTCCAGTCGACGACCTCAACGACCGCGTCGGATACGCCGAGGAAGGCGTTGGCGCCCTTGAACGTGCCGGCGACATGGGCATCGACCGACGCTTTGAAGAAGGGCGACCAATCTGTCGCCACGCAACCAAGATAGGTCTTGGGCGCATATTTCTTCATCGATGAGTTGAGATTGAACGCGTAGACGCCGGCCTCCTCGCAAGCCGAGATGACGGACGGCGTGTCCTGTGCGTTGGAGAAGATCACGTCGCAATCTTGCGCCATGAGAGCCTTGGCGGCCTCCTGCTCCCTGGCCGGATCGAACCACGAGTTCACCCACACGACCGACACCTCGACATCGGGATTGACCGCTTGTGCGCCGAGTGTGAAGGCGTTGATGGATGTGATCAGTTCCGGGATGGCAAAAGCGGAGACCGAGCCCAACTTGCCGGTCTTGGAGAGTGCCGCGGCAGCCATGCCGAGCAGGTAGGTCCCTTGGAAATACTTGGCTGCGAAGGGGGAGAAGTTCGGCGCGACCTGGAAGCCGGAAGCGTGCAGCACGGCGACGGCCGGATTGCGGCGGGCGATCTGCAGGGCGCCGTTCTGGTAGCCGAAGGAGCCGGCGATCAGGAAGTTGTTCCCGTCGGAGACCGTCTTGTTCATGATGCGGTCGGCATCCGGACCTTCCGGTATGTTCTCGATGACGGTGACCTTCACCTTGTCGCCGTAAGCGGCCTTGACCGGCTCGAGGCCGGCGGCAAGCGCATGACCCCAGCCGACGTCGCCGACGGGGGAGGGGATCACGAGGGTGATCCCGAGCGGCTCGTCGGCCGCCATGGCGGCCCGGCCGCCAAGCACGCTTGTGAGGCCGGCGGCGGCAATGCCCTTCATCAATGTTCTGCGGGTGAGATTGTTCAGCATGTCAGTTCCCCTGTTTTGAATTTTAGAATTCTACCGTCGCAAGAGCGGCCTCGGCTTCACCGAAGAGCCGCCCCTCATCGAGCCCGATGAACTCGCCCCTCTGCCAGACGATGCGGCCATTGATCATCGTCATATCGGTCGGCATGCCGATGCCCACCTTGGCAATCAGGCTCAGCGGATCATGCCGCGTGCCGACATAGTCCATGCGCCGCGTGTCGATCGCAAAAAGATCGGCGGCCATGCCGGAAGCAAGCCGGCCGATGTCGCGGCGGCCGAGGAGGGCCGCGCCGCCCGTCGTTGCATAGCCGAGGAAATCCGCCGGCGGCGGCACGGGATGCGCGCGCGTCGATGCCGTCAGGCACTGCAGCATGTAGGCGGAATGTATGCAGTGCATCAGGTTCGAGTTGTCATTGGAGGCAGCGCCGTCGCAACCGAGACCGACGCGCAGACCAAAGGCTGACATCGCCGGAATATCGGTAATCTCGGCGCCGACCAAATAGACTGGCTCGGGGCAGTGCGAGACGCCGGTACCGCTCGCGGCCATTGTCCTGAGCTCGTCGTGGCTCAGTTCCCAGCAATGGGCGTAGAAAGTGTCGGGGCCGGCAAATCCGAGTTCCGCGCAGTAATCGACCGTCCGCATGCCGTGCCGGGCCTCGATGACCGGGCTCTCGCCTTCGCCCACATGCGTGTGCATCTGCACGCCGCGATCGCGCGCCAGTGCGACCGACTCCACGAAAGTCTCGCGGTAGCAGTTAACGGGCTGGCAGGGCGCAACCACGACCTGCCGCATGCTGAAGGGGCCGGCATCGTGGTAGGTGTCGATCAGCCGCGCGCAATCGGCGACGAACTCGTCCGTCGTTTCCAGCATGGCGTCCGGGATTGTGGATCCTTCGGATTTCGGCAGCGTGTTGCCGCCGCGGCCCGCATGGAAGCGCATGCCGAGAAGGTCGGCGGCCTCGAACTGGCGGTCGATCAGCCGTTTGCCGGCGTGCCGCGGGAAGCAATACTGGTGGTCGAAGGCCGTGGTGCAGCCATGCTTGATCATCTCGGCCATCGCCGTGACCGAGGCGTGGTAGAAACAGTCCTCGTTGAGCCGCGAGAAGATCGGATAGATGCGGTCGAGCCATTCGATGACCGATAGCTTCGTCCAGTCGAGATCCGCACGGTTGCGGACGAAGCATTGGAAGAAGTGGTGATGGGTATTGACGAGACCTGGATAGACGAACCAGCCTGTGGCGTCTTGCGTGATCGTCCCGGGCGGCAGCGGTCCTTTGTGAAGGTTCTCGCCGATTGCCTCGATCGCGGGGCCATTCGTCAGGAGGTCCACGTTCCGGGAGACGCCCGGACCGTTGCCCTCGTCCACGATGACGGCCGCGCAGTTCCTGAGAAGATAACCGGCCATGTCACACCTCGCCCGGTTCGACAGGGAGGTCGGGCTTCAGCTCGTGCAGCCGGTGGATCCCGGGCATCTCGATGAAATTATCGAGGCCGCGGATCGCGCGGGACCAAAGCCTTATGGCGGGGTAGGGGTCTAGCGGGATGCCGCCATCCGGCGCGAGCGCGACATACGGAAAGCAGGCGATATCGGCAACCGTCGGCCGGTCGGACGCAAGGAACCGCATGCCGCGCAGGCCCTGTTCGACCACGCCCGCCTCCAGCTCGCGAAGCGCGGCGATGCCCTGCGCCTGAAGTGCGCCGATGTCGCCCGGCCGCTGGAGCATTTCGTGAAGGCGCGCGCCGCCGAGGCTGGCGGTCAGCCGGTTCGCGAAGGAAAGCCATTGCTGGATGCGCGCCGTTTCCTCCGGCGCGCCACTGCCGAGCCATTTCGGCCCGGCCTTGGCGGCAAGATAGGTGAGCATGGCGGCGGACTCGGTCAGGATCAGGTCGCCATCCTCGAGGATCGGGATGGAGCCCGCCGGATTGAGCGCCATGAGCTCGGTGCCGCGATGCTCGGTGCCGGGATGAAAGTCGACCGCTCTGATTTCCAGTTTCACGCCGGTCAGTGCCGCCATCAGGCGTACCTTGTAGCAGCTCGGTGAAAGGACGTAATCGTAGAGCTTCATTGCGCCACCAGCTGTGCGCCGTAGGTATAGTTGTGGCGTTTCAGCCAGCGTCTGTAGGCGACCGAGGTAAGGTCGGCTCTCGTCGGGATTTCCATCCCAGGATCGAGCGGCAGGAGCCGCGGGATCTGATTTTCGAGGATCGAGCGGTCCTGCAGGAAGATCGTCTGCTGAAAGTGGATGAGGTCGGTCATCGGTGTGACATCGTCGAAGAGTGCCATCCATGGCCAGACGTCGCACAGATCTTCGGCGAGCGGCTGGACGAAGAGGGTGATGACGTCCCATTCGCCGGGCCGGGGCGGACAGGTCTTGTAGAGAACCGAGCAGGTCGGCGCCGGCACGCGGTACATGTACTCCGTCGTGATGCCGCCGCTTGCCGACTTGGCAGCCTTCGGCTGGTAGAATTTCACCTGCGTCGCCCAGACCTCATCCTCTTTCTGCCGGATCTCGACCTTGTAGTCCTGCACCTCCGTATACGGCTCTGCACCCAGGATGTCGGTGTGCACAAAGGGGAAATGCGCGATGTCGAGAAAGTTCTCGACGGCGCGCAGTGGCGAGCAGCGCACGCGAATCGCGCCGACGTCGACGAGTCGGCGGCCGGGCTGGTCAGCTTCGGGAATCGCGAAAAGATCCTTCTGGGGTTTGCCGAGAGAGGACCAGACATGACCGTAGCGGACGCAGACGGGGAGAGTACGCCCATCGCCGCACGTCACTCTAGCGTGGCGCTCGGCGTCGAGCGCCACCTCGATGGGCTCTCCCATCAGGGCGGTTCTGCATCCATTGACGTCGAGCTGGCTGAAAAGGCCGACCGGATACCACTCGTCGATCATCGCGTCTTGCATCATGGCGCGATCCCTTTCGTCTGAAGATCTTCGGCCGTCCGCCGCAATCTCTCGACCGCACGTGACGCGGTGATGCGCTGGGAGAGACTGCTGTTGTCGTCCAGCAGAACATGGATCAGCGTCTGCTCGTCACCCTGCGGGGCAAGCAGCAGCCGGATCTGCTGCGCATCCTGCGCTTGCCAGACCAGGCCGCCGGCACCTGCCTTTGCGCCGGCCGCAGCCTCGACAGCCGCAACGCCTGTATGTGCTGTCAGTGAGCGCAGAGGAACGACGCCTTCAAGCCGCGGGGGCTGAGCTGTGGGTTCTCCCACAGCAACCCAGATGACCCCGTCGCACTCTTCAACCTCATGCGTTTCGACACGGATTGTTTCCGGGGGCGCGAGACCCGGATGGGCCGGGATGCGTAGGCAGTTTCCGGCCCGAGCGTAACTCCAGCCGTGATAGATACAGGAGAGGGCCTCGCCACGCACGAAGCCATGAGACAGGCGCATGCCGCGATGCGGACAGCGGTCCGCCGAGGCGGCCGCGCGGCCCGACTGGCTGCGCCAGAGGGCTATCGGCCCGGCGGGTGTCCGTGCCGGCATGACGGTTCCCGCTGGCAAATCCGCGGAAAGGGCGACTGGCGTCCAAGAGCCGGTCTTGTCGGACAGCATAAATAGACTTTCTCAATTATACCAATACGTTCCCTTGGCGAAAAACCCGACGTCGCCGCGAGCCTCTGCGGCTCAGTGTTGCCACGCTTGCATAATTTTTCTGCATTGGCAATGTTGATTAAATAAGCGGCAGAATAACTGTGGACGGTCAAGAGGGCCAGTCGCGGACCTGGTCGCCTCCGCCGTCGACCAGCGTGCGGTGTATCGTCTCGACCCAGACGTCGAAGGGTCCGAGCGAGCATCCCAGCTCCATCATGTCGATCAGATCCACCGGTCCGGCGACCTCGAGTTCGATCCGGTGGGAACTGGTATGAGATATGGCCTGGAAGAGACCAAGCTTGGCGGCATGGCGCCGAATCCAGGGAACGAAGGAGACGGCGTCAAGATCGCCAAGAATGGTCATCCGCTCCCGGTAGTGGCTCTGATGTCGCTCCGTCATGAGGGCCTCACGCTTGGCATGCTGGCTTACAGCATAGCGCCTGAATAAAAGTGGGAAAGGGTATCCATACGGATTCCCCTAACACCGTTCGCCTTAACGGGCGCCATACGACGCTGCCGTGAGATGGAGGCAGCGACCGTTTCTATGCTGTTTGGGGGCCGCCGTCCGCGAAAACGCATCCCTCGTGTCTTCTGCGTCCAGAAGCTGCGCGAAATGGCCTATAGTTTCCCAGTGCGGTACTGATCGACGAGATTGCGGCAGGCGCGGATCGTCAGAGCCATGACGGTGAGCGTCGTGCCGGCGATGCCGCTGCCGGGGAAGGCGCTGGCGTCGGTGACAATGAGATTGGGTGCGTCCCAAAGCTGGTTGTAGGGATTGACCACCGATTCTTTCGGTGTTTCCCCCATCCGCGCCCCGCCCGTTTCATGGATCGCCGCGCCCATGCACATGGTCTTGCGGAACCATTTGCGGAACACGAAGCGGCTGAAAGCGTCGGCGTCGGGGAAGGCGCCACGGCCGATCTCCTTGAGGCCTAAAGGCGAACCAATGAATTCCAGGTCGCCCCCGACCTCCCGGATCATATCGATCAGCGTTTCCTCCTGTCGGTGGAGCAATGCGTGCTCCTCATCATGCATCACGCAGCGGATGTGCGGCACGGGGATGTTCCAGGCGTCCCTGCGCCGGCTATCGAGCGTGACGCGGTTGTCGGCGTAGGGCAGCATGCGGCCGAAGCCGAAGAAGGCAAGCCGTGCATCGGCATCGTCTGGCACGGGGGCGCGGCCAATGCTGCCTTGGTAATCGAAATCGCCACGGCCGGCGTCGCCCTCACCGAAGCGCGGAATGAAGATCCCGCCCGAAGGATTGTAGAAGGGATCGACTGGCGCAGATGGGTCATGCGCCCAACCTTTGGCCCCTGAGAACGAACCGAAGGCGAGGCATGGAAGCTGGTCCATGAAATAGCGCCCAAGCGCTCCCGAGCTGTTACCGAGCCCCTCCGGATGTTTCCCTGAGGCAGAATTCAGAAGGAGCCGGACGCTCTCGATCGGAGAGGCGCAGAGAACCACATTTGCAGCACGGACCGTTTCCAGTTTGCCGGTGTGGCGGTCGATGAACTCCGCACCCGTGGCGCGGCCCGTCTTGTCATCGGTGTTGATGCGACGGACGACAGCGTTATAGCGGATTGTCAGACGTCCACTCGTCGCGGCATCGCGCAAGGGGCGCGGCACGCGCTCGGCGTCCGGGGCAATATAGCGCCATGAGACGACGTGCCTCTCCGGCCAGCGGCTTTCGGCGGCCTGCTTGAAGACCTGCTCCGCTGGCGTGAGGCTCGCGGGCTTCGCATAGACGCCGTCTGGCAGCGTCGGCACGTTGTCCTTGTTCCCGTAAAGCCCGAGATAGGCTTCCACCTCGTCGTAGAAAGGCGCCAGTTCGTCATAGGAGATCGGCCAGTCTTCACCTTTGCCGGTGCGCGACCGGATCTTGAAATCCTCGTCCGTCCAGCGCAGCAGTACCCGGCCGAAACTGTGCAGGCGGCCGCCGCCCTGCCGGCCCCGGATCCAGAGAAACGACGCATCCTTCGGGGTTGTATAGGGGTTCTTGCGGTCATTGACGAACAAATGGCTGAAGCGCTCGGTGAAGAAGGCAGCCCGCGCCTGGATCGGTTGGCCTTTCAGCGTTGCGCGCGCCCGTTCCCAGATATTGATGCTGCTCGCCGGCTCCTTCTTGCGCGAGGGATCGAAATCTTTCGGCCCGATGGCGGGACCAGCTTCCAGAAGAAGGACTGACAAACCCTGGGCGGTCAGTTCCTTCACCGCGAAGGAGCCGGCCGCGCCGGAACCGATCACCAGCGCTTCGAAAATTTCCTGAGACATGTATTTGCAAATCCTATTTTAGCGCGTCACAGACGGGAACCGTCCGCGCCGAAAAGCGATGCCTTCGCGATGTCGAGTCCCGGTGCCATGTCGTCTCCCGGCTGCAAGGTCACTTCGCCCATGGTTCGTAGAGACAGGCTCTGGCCGGCCCAGTCGAACCAGACAACGGCGTCCGCGCCCATCGGCTCCACGACGGAGACGCGGCCCGCAATCACGGGCAGGCCGCTTGCCACGCCGTCGAGCACCAGATGCTCGGGCCGGAAACCGAGCGTTGCCGGTCCTTCCGGCGCGAGTGCCCGGAAGGCGTGACCAGAGAGATCGACGGCAAGTCCGTTGCTGACGAAGACCGGTGAACCGTTCGCGCGTTCGATCCGGCCCTCGACAAAGTTCATCGCGGGCGCGCCGATGAAGCCGGCGACGAAGAGGTTCGCCGGGCGATGATAGATTTCGGAGGGGGAGGCGAACTGCTGGATCACACCGTCCCGCATGATGGCGATCCGGTCGGCCAATGTGAGTGCCTCGACCTGATCGTGGGTCACGTAGATCATGGTGTTGCCGAGGCTCTGGTGCAGCTTCTTGATCTCGACACGCAATTCGTTGCGCAGCTTGGCGTCGAGATTCGAGAGGGGCTCGTCGAAAAGGAAAACATCCACTTCGCGCACCAGCGCCCGGCCGATGGCGACACGCTGGCGTTGGCCGCCGGAAAGCTCGGCGGGTCGCCGGTCGAGCAGCTTGTCGAGGTGAAGGAGGGCCGCAGTGCGCGCGACACGCGTCTCGATCTCGGCCTTCGGCAGGCCGGCGACGCGCAGGCCGAAGGAGAGATTCTTCCTGACGGACATGCGCGGATAGAGCGCGTAGGACTGGAAGACCATGCCGATGCCGCGGTCCTTCGGCTCTTCCCAGGTGACATTCTTGCCGGAGATCCAGATCTCGCCGGCGGTGATGTCCTGAAGGCCGGCGATCGCGTTCAGCAGCGTGGACTTGCCACAGCCGGAAGGGCCGAGCAGGACCAGGAACTCCTGGGGCGCGATGTCGATCGACATCTTTTCGATCACCGTATGGTCGCCATAGGCGATCTTCAGGTCCTTGATGGAGACGGCGGATTGCATGATTACCCCTTGACTGCGCCGGCGGTGATGCCGCGCACGAACCAGCGGCCGGACAGGAAATAGACGGCGAGCGGAACGATGGCGGTGAGGATCGTCGCCGCCATGTTCACGTTGTAGGTGCGTTCGCCCATGGTGGTATTGACGATGTTGTTGAGCTGAACCGTCATCGGCAGGTTGTCGCGCCCTGCGAAGACCAGACCGAGCAGGAAGTCGTTCCAGATGCCGGTGAACTGGAGCATCGAGACGACGACGATCATCGGAACCGCCATGGGCAGCATGATCTCGAGGAAGATGCGCCAGAAGCCGGCCCCATCGACGCGCGCGGCCTTGCATAGCTCCTCCGGCACGCTGACGAAGTAATTGCGGAAGAGCAGCGTCACCAGCGGCAGACCGAAGATGACATGCACGAGGATGATGCCGGCCAGCGAGTTGTAGAGGCTGATATTCGCCATGGCCCGGACCATCGGATAGAGGAAGATCTGGTAGGGGATCAGGCCGCCGGCCATCAGCAGCCCGAACAGCACGCTTGCCCCGCGCGGCCGCCAGAGCGACAGCGCATAGCCGTTGACGGCGCCGATGAAGACAGAGAGCGCGACCGAGGGAACGGTGATCGCCACTGAATTCCAGAAGCCGACGCGGATGCCGACGCAAACCGTTCCCATGCATGCGCCGGACCAGGCGGTGACCCAGGCGGAGAAGTCGAGCGTCTCCGGCAGGGCGAAGATGTGCCCCAGCCGGATCTCGTCCATCGTCTTCAAAGACGTGACGATCATCGTGTAGAGCGGCAGCAGGAAGAAAAGTGCGGCGACAAAAAGGAAGGCGTAGAGGCCGATGCGTCCGGCCGTAATCTGCGCCGGCTTCGGGCCGTTCGGATGAGGACGGGCCATCACGCGGCTCCTTTCGCCCTGTTGTTGCGCATGTACATCGCGTAGCGGAACGGGGCGACGGCAAGAACGACTCCGAGGACGAGCATTGTCGCGCCGGCCGTTGCAAGGCCGAGGTTCTGGCGCCCGAACAGGTTGTCCATGATGAACTTGGCCGGCACTTCCGTCGAATTGCCGGGGCCGCCATTGGTCATTGCGACGACGATGTCGTAGGTCTTGATCACGCCCATGGCGAGCAGCATGCCGGCGGCGGCGAGCGCTGGCCCGAGCTGGGGCAGGATGATCGAAGTATAAATGCGCCAGACGGGAATGCCGTCGATCCGGGCGGCCTTCCATTGCTCGGCTTCGATGCCGCGCATGCCGGCAAGGGCGATGACCATGACCAGCCCCGCGCCCTGCCACACGCCGGCCAGGACCAGCGCGTAGATCGCCATGTTGCGATTGACGACCCAGTCGAGGACAAACGTCTCCCAGCCGAACGAACGCACGCTCGCCTGGATACCGAGCGTGGGATTGAGCATCCACTGCCAGATCAGGCCCGTCACGACGAAGGACATGGCATATGGATAGAGGAATATGGTTCTGAAGGCGCTTTCGAAGCGGATTTTGCGGTCGAGAGCGGCGGCCAACAGAAAGCCGAGCACAAGACAGCCGCTGACGTAGAGCACACCGAAAATCAGGACATTTTGAAGCGAGGCGAGCCATTTGGCGGAGTGGAACAGCTTCACGTACTGGGCGAAGCCGACATAGTTCGACGAGGGAAACAGTGTCGAGTCCGTGAACGACAGGCGGATCGACCAGAACATGGTGCCGACGTAGATCACGACCGCGCCGAACCATGTCGGCAGCAGTGCGAAAGTCGCGGAAAAGTTGCGCTTGCGTTTGGTGTGCATCGGCCAGCTCTTTCGAACGGAAGGCAAGGGCTCGTGCCGCCGCGAGAGGCGGCGGCCGGCCACTGCGGCGCCGGGGTCAGGCCGGCGCCGCAGCCCCTATCTCACTCGAAGATCGCGAAGAAATTTTCGGCGCCAGAAGCCGCGTCCTGCGAACCGCTGCTCCAGTATTCGTCGACGAAGTCATCGAGCAGGCCGACCTGCTGGGGCGTAAGCACGATCGCCTGGTCCGGCACGATGCTGCCGGCGGTCATCAGTTCGAGGCCCTTCTGAGCGCAGACGTCCAGCTTGGATTTGTCGACGTCGGAACGCATCGGAACCGAACCTTTCTTAACCGAGAACTCGAGCTGGACCGCCGGGTCCATCACGACTTCGGCGAGCAGCTTCTGAGCCTTGTCGGTCTCGGCATTGCCGGTCTTGGGGAACCAGATGGAGTCGGCGATGTATACCATGCCCGACGATTCCGGGGCGATCATGCAGCCGTAATCCTTGCCCGCCTCCTTGCCGGCGATGGTGAATTCGCCCTTGGCCCAGTCGCCCATGAACTGCACGCCGGCCTTGCCGGTGATGACCATGGCGGTGGCGTCGTTCCAGTTGCGGCCGGCGGCACCGTCATCGACATAGCCGCGCAGCTTGCCGAGGATTTCGAGGGTCTTCTTCACGCCCTCGACGGAGGCCTCGCCCTTGTCCTTGTCGACATAGATTTTCACGAAGCCGTCGATCCCCACCTGGGAGAGGAGGATCATGTTGAAGACCTTGCTCTGCTGCCACGGCTGGCCGCCCCAGGCGACCGGAACGATGCCAGCAGCCATCAGCTTGTCGAGGCCAGCGAAGAATTCGTCCCAGCTCTTGGGCTCATTCGCGATCCCCGCCTTTTCGAAGGCCTCCTTCGAATAGAAGACCCAGCTCTCACCGTGCGCGCCGGTCGGCGCAAGATAGACTTCGCCATTGTAGGAGATGAGATCGTAGATCGACTTCGGCAGGCCATCGGCCCACTTGCCGGCTGCAGCCACGTCGGCGATCGGGTTCATCAGGCCCTGGTTGACGAATTCGGCCGCCGCAAGACCGATGACGCCCTGCTTGGCGCCCGGCGCATCACCTGCGACGATGCGGTTCTGGAAGGCGGCATCGGCGGCGCCGAAGCCGGCGATGGAGGAGTCTTTCCATACTCCGCCTCGCTTCTCGAACTCGGTCTTGATGACGTTCAGCGCGGCCGCCTCGCCCCCCGAGGTCCAGGACGACATGATCTCGATCGTCGGCTTGTTCTCAGCGTGGGCTGTGCCGAAAGCGGCGAGCGCCGCTGCGGCAAGAAACAGTTTCATCGTATTCTTCATTGTTCCACCTCTTCAAAAGGGCCCTCTTTTCGGGGCGTTGGTCGTCTTGGGATTGAGACTCAGCGATAGATGGGCAGCAGGGCCTGCCGAACGAGCGTGAGCCCGTTGGCAATGTCGCGGACCGGATCGGACGCGGCATCGAGTTCGAGGATCGCCCAGCCTTCGAAGCTTCTGTCACGCAGGAGGCGGATCCAGGCCGGCCAGTCGACCCGGCCGAGGCCGAAGCCGCAGAAATAGGGCCGATGGCGATCATGGATATGCTCGTCGATAAGGGTATCGGCGGGCATCGGCCCGATCGCATCCTTCCAATGGGCGATGATCATCCGCTCGTGATGACGATCGACAAGCTGGACGGGATCAGAGCCGGCGACAATGATATGGCCCGTGTCCGGGCACATGTGCACGTAGGCCGGATCGGTCAGCAGCATCATCAGATCCACGTCACGCGCAGCGGCAAAGATCGAATGGGCCTCGGTGTGCAGGGCAAGCCGGAGGCCTCGGGCATAAAGGATCGCGCCAAGCCGGTTGAGGAAATCGGCGATCACCTTCGCGCGGTCGAAATCGTGGAACCTGACCGGCCGGGCGCCGAGCGTCTGACGAAGCGGCGCGCCGATCACCATGATGTCGCTGCCGCAGGCCCTGAGGAAGTCGGCATATCTTTCCGCCTTGGCGATGATGGCGCGCTGGGCTTCGGCTTGCGTGAAATCACCGGCGGCTTCCAGTTCTGCGAAAAAACCGCTGCACAGCGTGAGGTCGCGTCCGGAGAGTTCCGCCGCGAAAGCCTCTACGGATCCATAGGTCTTGATCGCGTCCTGCCAGTTGAAGGGAGAGAAAGTCAGCTCGACGCCGGTGACGCCAGAGGCCTGGACGCTGTCCAGGATCCTGTCCCAGAAGGCGCGCGGCTCCGAGCGCGCGTATTCTACGATGGCGCCATGTTCGGCGACACCCCAGAAGCCGGGATGGAAGAAAGTCACGAGATCGACGCCGAAGCGGAGCCTGTCGCCAGAAGCCATAGTCGGTCCATTCCTAAGGCATACTTACCGTTTGCGGAAACGTCGCTGCCGCAGCAAATAAGCAGTTAGTTTCAGTGCATTGGGCGATGGCAATCGTTTGCCATGATCAGATAATAGCCGGACTGCTTTTTTATGCAAGCAAATTCTGGCAATCGTTTGCCATAGCGCAACGGTTGCCTTAGAATTCTGGACCGTAGCATCCGGAGGAAAGAAAGAAACATGAGCAACAACAAGGATGTGCTCGGGGAGGAGCCGTCAGGCCCATTGATGGCGGACGTAGCGCGGCTCGCGGGTGTCGCGATTTCCACGGTCAGCCGGGCGCTCGCCAATCCAGGGCGCGTGAACGAGAAGACACGCGCCAAGATCGATGCTGCGGCCAAGCAGTTGGGCTACACGCCGAATGCCATGGCGCGTGGCCTCAGGGTCGGCAAGTCCAACACGATCATGATAATCCTTCCCGGGTCGCTATATTACGGTGCGTCTCAGGTCATTCCGCAGGTACTGCAGAGCATCAACAAGTCGCTGATCCAGAATGGCTACAACCTGATGATCGCCAACCTCGATCGGGACGAGATTTCCGAACGGCACATTCTCGACCTCGCCTTCGGCGGCACGGCGCGGGGGGCCATCATCTTGTCTTCTAAACTTCCGGAGGTGGACGGGCGGTCTCTTGCGAATGCGGGCCTCCCGATCGTCTCGATGCTGCTCGACATGAGCGATGCCGGACTACCGAGCGTCGTGACGAACGACCGCGAGGCGGTGCGCGAAGTGACGGCGGAGTTGATCCGATTGGGTCATCGGCGGTTCCTTTACATTGCCGGCCCCGAGGGCAATTATCACGATGTAGAGCGTTACAGCGGCGTGCTCGAGGCGCTGGATGCAGCAGGATTGCCAGAGGAGGCTGTGGTGCGATCCGGAGGCAATCTGGATTATCAGCAAGGCTTCGAGATCGGCATCCAGGCCGCCGACGACTTTGCCGCACTCGCCGTCAAGCCGACGGCGGTGATCGCGACCAGCGACGACATGGCGATTTCCTTCATGAGCCGGATGCAGCAGGGGGGCCTGACGATCCCGGGCGACCTCTCGATCGTCTCCTTCGATGGCTCGCCCGTCTGCGCCTTCTGCTCGCCGCCGCTGACCACGATCGAGCAGCCAGTGGAAGATATGGGCCAAGCTGCCGTGGCCCTGCTGCTTGACGCTATCGATCGGTCTGGGAAGGAGCCGGCGACGCGCACGGTTGTCCGCAGCAGGCTTATCCTGCGGGAAAGCATAGCCGCTCCGACGGCAAGCCCTCGCAAACACACTGCTCGTTGATTTTTCCAAGAAACGGCATAGCTCCCATTTCCAGCAAATACTTCGCCGAGCGAATCCTGCCGGTTGACGATGCAGTGGCGACACGTTGCGCGCACTCTGCACATCCCATGACGCAATGGCGGTAGGTCACTGTCGTTCTTCATCCACCCAATGAGTTCGGCGGTCATTTTGGGAATGCAAGATTCCAATAGATCGAGAGCCTGATCAGAGTCGCCAATTTTTACCAAGGCGCAAGCCAGATTAAGCGGACCTTAGCTCGCTCCATTGGAGTTCGCAGCGCGCCTGGATCAATCCGATCGCGGCTCGAAGAAACCCACGTCCCGCAGCGCAAACTGACCCAAGAGATCGTTTCACACCGCCGCGCGCTGTGGAGGTGCGGGGCAGGGTAAGGCGACGACGCAGCCGTTTGGTACCGCAAGCTCCATAACAAGGCCGCTGGTGACTGTCTTTACTGAGATCGAGCTCGGTTCGCGAATAATCACTCTGCAGCTTCGACGAAGCGGTGGCGCTCGTAAAGGAACTTGAGCACCGCTTCGCGACATTTCAGATAGGTCCGGTCCGAGGCGAGTTCGATGCGCCGGCGCGGCCGGCCGAGCGGCACGTCGAGGATTTCGCCAATCCGGGCAGACGGCCCGTTAGTCATCATCACGATGCGGTCGGAAAGCAGGACCGCTTCGTCGACGTCATGTGTGATCATCAGGACCGTATTGCCGAGCGTCGCATGGATCTGCATCACCTGGTCCTGCAGATGCGCGCGGGTCAACGCGTCGAGCGCCCCGAACGGTTCGTCGAGAAGCAGCACCTTCGGTTCCATTGAGAGCGCCCGGGCGATGCCGACGCGCTGCTTCATGCCGCCGGAGACCTCTGAGGGGCGCTTGTCGGCGGCATGGGCCATCTGGGCAAGCTCGAGATTGCGCATAGTCCATTCATGGCGTTCCCGCTTGTTGCGCGTCCTGGAGAACACCTTGTCGACGGCGAGTCGGACATTTTCGTAGACCGTCAACCACGGCAGCAGCGAGTGGTTCTGGAAGACGACGGCGCGGTCCGGTCCCGGTCCATCGACCACCTTGCCGTCGAGCAGCACCACGCCGGTCGTCGCCTGTATCAGCCCGCCGACGATGTTGAGCAGCGTCGACTTGCCGCAGCCGGAATGGCCGATGATCGAGATGAATTCACCCTTATCGACGGAAAGGGAGACTTGCTTCAGCACTTCGGTGCGGTTTCCGCCGCGCTCGAAGGTCTTGTCGATGAGTTCAAGCGAGAGATAGCTCTTGGGCACGATATGCCTCCTGTTCTTCAGCCGTTTGCGGCGCCGCGGGTGACGGCGCGGCCGATTAGCGCGATGATGCGGTCGAGAAGGAAGCCGACGATGCCGACATAGATCAGCGCCACTATGATGTCGCTGATCAGCGACGAGTTCCAGGCGTCCCAGATGAAGAAGCCGATGCCGACGCCGCCGATCAGCATCTCGGCGGCGACTATCGCTAGCCACGAGAGCCCGATGCCGATCCTGAGGCCTGTGAAGATGTACGGGGCGGCGGCCGGCAGCATGATCTTATGGAAATATTCGAATCCGTTCAGCCGCAGCACCTTGGCGACGTTCTGGTAATCCTGCGGAATGTTGCGGATGCCGACCGCGGTGTTGATGATGACCGGCCAGATCGCGGTGATGAAGATAACGAAGATCGCTGAGGGGTTGCCGTCCTGGAAAGCCGCCAGCGAAAGCGGCAGCCAGGCGAGCGGCGGCACCGTGCGCAGCACCTGGAAGATCGGGTCGAGGCCGCGCATGGCGAATGCGCTCTGGCCGACCAGCACGCCAAGGGCAATGCCGACCGCGGCGGCCATGGCATAGCCGAGCGCGACGCGCTGCAGGCTGGCGAAGACATGCCAGAACAGACCTTGGTCGACACCCTGACCGGTGTAGAAGGGGTGTGTGATCAGTTCCCAGCTCTCCTCCAGGACGCGGGAGGGGGCAGGCAGGCTCGATTCCGGCGACACACAGATGAGCTGCCAGGCGAGCGTGAACACGGTAAGCGTGAAGAGCAACGGCAAGAGGTTCACGAGGGACCGCGCGAAAAGGCGGGACAGGCGACGATCGATGCCGGGACTCGCCATCTGCCCGATTGCGATGATCTGGGCTGATGATTGCGGCGTCGGCTGCGGTTTGAGCTTGAGATTGGTGACGGGCATGCCGTTCTCCTAAGAGTTCGATCGGAGGGCAGCCGGGCGGACCCGACTGCCGTTGCGGCATCAGGCGATGCGGCTGATTGCCAGGCTCTTCAGATACGCTTCGGGATTGGCGGGATCGAACACCTTACCGTCGAAGAAGGTCTCCGGACCGCGCGAGGTGGAGGCGGGGGTGTCGGCGACACCGAGGTCCTTTGCAGCTTCGCGCCAGATGTCCTCGCGGTTGACCTTGGCAATCAGGCCCTTGATGTCGGTATCGGGCGCGAGCTTGCCCCAGCGGATGTTCTCGGTGAGGAACCAGGCGTCATGGCTCTGGAACGGGTAGGAGGCATGATCGCGCCAGAACTTCATGAAATGCGGACTGTTCTCCACGACCTTGCCGTTGCCGTAGTCATATTCGCCCTTGAGCCGGTCGATGATGTCCTTCGGCGGCACATTGAACCAGCTGCGCTTGCCGACGATCTTGGCGAGTTCGTCCTTGTTCGCCATGTCGTCGCACCACTGCGCGGCCTCTTCGATCGCCATGACCAGTGCCTTCGCCGCACGCGGGTTCTTCTCGACCCAATCGGAGCGCATGGCGAAGGATTTCTCCGGGTGCTTGGCCCAGATCTCGGCAGTGTTGACGGCGGTATAGCCGATCTTTTGGTTGACGAGTTGCTCGTTCCAGGGCTCGCCGACGCAGAAACAGTCCATAGTGCCGACCTTCATGTTGGCGACCATCTGCGGCGGCGGCACGACGATCGTCTCGACATCCTTGTCGGGATCGATGCCGCCGGCGGCGAGCCAGTAGCGGATCCAGAGATCGTGCGTGCCGCCCGGGAAGGTCATCGCCACCTTGGCCGCGGCACCCTCGGCCTTTTTCTTCGCGAAGGCGTCCTTGAGCACCGAAGCGTCAAGGCCGACCTTCAGATCGGCATAGGCGGCACCGACCGAAATCGCCTGGGCGTCGAGATTGAGGCGGGCGAGGATCACCATTGGCAGCGGCTGCTTGTTCTGCGTCACCTTGCCGGTCGAAATAAGGTAGGGCATCGGCGTCAGGATATGGGCGCCGTCGATACCTGCACCGGCGGAGCCGAGCACGAGATTGTCGCGGGTCGTGCCCCAGGAGGCCTGCTTCACGACCCCCACCTCGGTCATGCCGTATTTGTCAAAGAAGCCCTTTTCCTTCGCGATGACGAGCGGCGCGGAATCGGTAAGAGCAATGAAGCCGAGAACGGCCTTTGCAGTCTCCGGACCGGCGCCTTCTGCAAAGGCACCGGAGGGAAATAGCGTCCTTGCCGCCCCAACCAGGGCGGCGGTTCCGGTCGTCTTCAGCAGGCTGCGGCGGGTGAGGCCGCCGATCGAAGTCCTTGTCATTCGTACGTTCCCTCAATTGATGGCCGGCGGAAAACCGACAAAAAAAACGCCGCTTGCATTGCGCTCTCTTGGGACTGGGAGGAATCCCTTTGGAGGCAAGGACCTTGCGACGTCGGTGTCTTAGGCAGGCGCCATCGGCACCTGAGCTCGCTTCAATCGCCGTTGACTAAAGCAGCGATGAAAATGCAAGGCCCGTGCCAGTTTTGCGCTGTCACTGCATGACCTTGAATCCAAAAAGAAAATGCAACATCAGCCGCCCGCCCAAAAAATGAACATTAGCAAAGTACGATGAAATATTGTGCGATTCAGTGTCAAATTGAGTTCTCACCCGCGTAGAAAAGCGGCCCTACCGCTGAAATATCCTCGAGCGAGCCTGTGAAGCCGGGAGGAACCGGTTCAGCGAATCTCGAGCGTTTCGCTGAAACCTTGGCGACGAGAGAGCTTGCTAGGCGATATAATCGGGAACGCTCTCGCGGCAAGATGGGCGACATCGCCGCTCGAGCAGCAGCTCGACGTCCTCAAGCTAGCGACTGGACTTGGAATACGGGAAGCGTTCGAAGGAAGTCGACGTTCTGGGCGGTTGCCATGGTTCGCCGGATACGCCTCGCCAAGTTTGTGTAAGGAAGGTTCCTCCAGGCAAAAAATGGCCAGGGCAAGCCGCCTCATGCCGCTGCTGTAAATCCGTGGTCAACGGCACATCGGACGTATGCCTCTAATATTGGCGATGTTTGAATTGCTATCACGTCGGAAACCAAAAAGAGAGCGGCAACAGAAAGCTTAGGCGCCGCTCAAGGAGAGCAATCGGTCGCCTGGTTGAGGGAGGCGACCGGCATTAACGCGCGTCTGGGTTGGTTCCCCACCCGGGACCCTACAGCGGAACGGGTCAAACCGGCATGCCGCGTTCTGTCGGATGCGCGCTGACATCGACGCTTCTCACCTCAACTGCCGAGATTGTTCCAGTCTTCAACGCGTCCGGAACAAGCGCCGAAATGGCGAAACAGGCTTCGCCGGCTCCGCGGTGATGCGCAGCCTTGCCATGCGCTTCCGGGGATCTTTCGAAGCCGGGATGCCTTGAGGCTGGAAGGCTGGCTCGATGATGCACGCGGGTCTGGCGTAGTCGCAATGCAGCGGTTCGCGCGGACCATCCGACGCGATATCGATGCGGTCAGGAACGCGATCGAGTTCCCTTGGAGCAACGGTCAGAGTGAGGGGCAGATCAACCGGCTCAAGACCTCAAGCGCGCCATGTACGGCCGGGCCGGCGCGGAACTCCTGAGAGCCAGGATTCTGCCCGCACATATTCTCGATCACCACACAAATTGAGGAAGACCCAATTAAATGCCCAATGTTCGGCGTGTGTCTCAAATTTGGAGGCAATAGCTTCTCACCCCGTCAGTAGCGAGCGGCCGCTTTCGGCATCGAAGAGATGCAATGCCGTCTCGTCGAAAGTGAAGGCATGGGCCGATCCCGTGGTGAGCGCCGTGCGCGGTGGCAGGCAGGCGGTGATGCTCTGTCCGCCGAGCGCGGCGGTGGTCACGAGTTCCGGCCCTGTGAGTTCCACGACCTCGACAAATGCCGTCAGCCTCGCGCCCGGCGTATCGGTTGCAGCGAGCCGCAACGCTTCCGGCCGGATGCCGACCTTCACGTGCCGGCCCACCGGCGCGACGCTCTCGAAACGGGGCGGCAGCGGAAGGACGTCGTCGCAACCGTAAAGCTTCAGGCCGTTTCCAGTCGTCTCGGCGTCGAGAATATTCATCGGCGGCGAGCCGACGAAGCCGGCGACGTAGAGCGTCGCGGGCCGGTCGTAGATCTCCTCCGGCGTGCCCAGCTGCTCGATGCGGCCGTCGCGCATGACGGCAATGCGGGTGGCGAGTGTCATTGCCTCGATCTGGTCGTGGGTCACGTAGACGACCGTGGTCTTCAGCATCTGGTGCAGACGCTTGAGCTCGGTGCGCATCTCCATCCTGAGCTTGGCATCGAGGTTCGACAGCGGCTCGTCGAAGAGGAAGACCCGCGGGTTGCGCACCAGCGCCCGGCCGATCGCGACGCGTTGGCGCTGGCCGCCGGAGAGCTGGCTCGGCTTGCGGTCGAGCAGGTTTTCGATCTGGAGCAATCTCGCGGTCTCGCGCACCGCCTTCTCGCGCTCGGCCGCCGGTGCCTTGCGCATTTCCAGGCCGAAGCCGATGTTGCGGGCGACGTTCATGTTCGGATAGAGCGCGTAGGACTGGAACACCATGGCGATGTCGCGATCCTTGGGATGGGCGCCGAGGACGGAACGCTCGCCGATCAGGACGTCGCCGCCGCTCGGTTCGGCAAGCCCGGCAATGATGTTGAGCAGCGTGGACTTGCCGCACCCGGAGGAGCCGAGCAGCACCAGGAACTCTCCGCTTTCGAGCGCGATGTCGATGCCCTTCAACGTTTCCACCTCGCCATAGCGCTTATGGATGTTGCGGATTTCGAGTGCGCTCATTGCGTGGTTTCCTCAAGGAAGGCCGAAAGGGGTTTGCCGTAGCTGCGCGGCAGGGTGGAAATCGCTTCGGAGGCGATGGTGATGCCGGTCTTGAGGCAGGCTTCGAGCGGCATGTCGGCGGCGAGCGCCGCCAGGAAGCCGGCATTGAAGACATCGCCGGCGCCGATGGTGTCGACGACATCGACACGCGGGGCCGGAACCGAAAACGCCTGCCCGTCCCGGTCGAGGGCAAGCGCGCCGTGGGGGCCGCGCTTGACGACGACGATGGCGTCCGCCGGCATCGCATTCTTCAGGCTGCTGGCTGCTTCCGCCGGATCGGACCGGCCCGTGAGCGTGGTCGTCTCCACCTCGTTGAAGAGGGCGCAATGGCAGCGCTTGAGCCAGGCGAGGGTCTTGAGCCTGTTTGTCTCCGTCCAGCCCTCGAGCGGCCAGCCGGTATCGAGCGCCACCGCAATTTCGTGCGCGTCCGCCCAGCCGAAGAGCTCGTCATAGGCGAGCGCCAGGGCATCCGTCAGGAACGATCCGGAGAGGAGCGCATAGCCGCCGCGGAGCCGTGGCCCGTCGAGCATGGCGCGGACTTCCTGGAAGCTGAGGAGCGGCAGGTGGCCGCGGGTGGTGAAGAAGGTGCGCTCGCCATCCGGGTGCGTGATGCCGACCGAAAGGGTGGTGCCGACGGCTTCGACCGGCCAGCCGCGGGATCGTTCGCCGAAGGCCTCCTTGAGCCATGTCCCGAACTGGTCGTTGCCGACATTGGCGGCGATCTCGTAGCCGACACCGAGCGAATCCCAGGCGAGCGCGCTGTTGCCGGCGCAGCCGCCGACGCGCAGTTCGTCATGATCGACGATGATCTCCGTGCCCGCCTTCGGCCAGGGTTCGGCAGGCCCGAGGATGAGATCGACATTGACATTGCCGATGACTGCAAGCGGGCGCATCTCTTACTCGCTCCGGGTGACTTTGGTCGTCCGCACCGGCGTGCCGGCGTTTTCGACGCGGGCGTCGGCAAAGGCGATCATGAAGGATTGCGCCACCGGCAGCATCGCGAAGATGGCCGCCATGCCCGTCGCGGGCTTGAATCGGATCGTCGCCACGCCTTCGATCGGTGCCTCATCCGAGGCGTCGAAGACGACGACCGGCGAGCCGGCTTCCGCGGCAGAAGTCGCCATGGCGGCGACGAGCCCGGCGGTCGCATCGGCCGCCCGGAAGAGCACGACCCCGACGGAAGGCCCCAGCATTTCCATCGGTCCGTGGCGCAACTGCCCGCCTTCGAGCGAAAAGCAGGGCAGGCGCGATAGCTCCGTGAGACCGAGCGCGGTCGCCTCGGCGAGGCCGTGCAGTCGCCGGCCGGAAGTGACGATCGCGCCGACATCGGTGAGCGCCGCAAGGGCGCCGTCGATCGCCGGCGTCTCGGGCGCTTTAAGCGCGTTCAGCGCGTCGGTCGGATCGGCGCCGAGGGCTTCGAGGATCGCCAGATGCAGCGCGAAGGTCACCGTCAGGCTGCGGGTGGCTGCGAACGCCTGCTCGGTGCCGCCGGCGCCGACCAGCGACGGCGCCGCTTTCGCGAGGAAGGCGTCTTCCTCGAGCGTCAGGCCGAATGTGTCGGCCGTGCCGCCGTTCGTTTGCCGGAACCAGCGGAGCACCTCGGCGCTTTCGCCGGATTGCGAGGTGACGAGAATCGTCTTGCCTTCGACGGCCAATGGCTGGCCGAGTTGTTCGGAGAGCGGCAGGGCTACGGCGTCGATACCGAGCGCGCGATAGAGCGGCTCGACGGCGCGGCCGACGGCGTGCGAGCCGCCCATGCCGAGAAGGAGAAGCCGCCCGGTCGATTTCAGCGATGTGGCAATCCGCGGGGCGAGCGTGGCGGCCCCTTGGTAGGAGGCGACTGCATCGGCATGCTGGCGCGCCATCTCCCGATCGATCGCGACGAGCCCGGCCGGGCGCTCTTTTGAAACACGCATGATCATCCCTTGACGCCGCCGCTGGTGAGCCCGGAAATCAGGGCGCGTTGCATGACGAGACCGATCAGCACCGGGGGCAGGGCGGCGAGCACGCCGGCGGTAGCGATCAGCCCGTAGTCGGAAACACGGCCGCCGGCGAGATCCGCAATGGCGACGGTGAGCGTCTTGGCGCGCAGGTCGGAGGTGAAGAGCAGCGCGTAGAAGAATTCGTCCCAGGCAAGCAGGAAGGCGAAGAGGGCCGAGGTCGCCATGACGGGAGCGGCAAGCGGTAGCGTCAAGAGCCTCAGGATCTGGTCGAGCCGCGCGCCGTCGATCATCGCCGCGCTTTCGATCTCCCGCGGTATCGAATCGAAGCCCGCCTTCAAAAGCCAGGTGGTGAAGGGGGCGAGAATGGTCAGGTAGACGAGCGCCAGGCCGAAGACCGAGTTGAGCAGGCCGAAATAGGCAAGGCCCATATAGAGCGGCACGGCAAGGGCGACCGGGGGCAGCATGTAGGTGGCGATCACCGTATAGAGCGACCAGGAAACGGCCGGCGTGCGCGACACGGCCCAGGCGGCTGGAACCGCAACGACGATCGCCGCGAGCGTTGCCATGCCGGCGACCTTGAGGCTGTTGAAGAGCGAGGCGATGAAGGCGGCGCCGGCACTGTTCTCGATCGCCGATAGCAGCATGCGATAGCGCGACAGGTCGATATCGCTCGGCCACCAGTTGAGCGGCTTGGCGGAAAGATCGGCGGCCGGCGAAATGCTCATCACGAAGAGCCAGACGATGGGCGCCAGTATGACCACGGCAAGCAGCAGGGCGCTTGCATGGACGAAGAGGGAAAAGAGCGGGCCTTGACGTTCCATCATGCTGCTCCCGCCGCCTTGCGCAGCAGCGCCGCATAGGCGACGGCGAGAAGGGTCACGAGCAGGGTGACGATCAGGGCCAGCGACGCGCCGGAGCCCGCCCGCTGGAAGGAAAAGGCCTCTTGGTACACGAGGATCGACAGCGTGCGCGTGCTGTTCGCCGGCCCGCCGCGCGTCATCACCCAGATGATGTCGAAGACCTTGAAGGCCTCTATGGTGCGCAGCACCAGCGCCACCAGCAGAGGCCCGGCCAGATAGGGCATGCTGACGAAGCGGAAGCGATTGAAGGGACCGGCGCCGTCGACGAGCGATGCGGCGGTGATGTCGCGGGGAACGGCCTGCAGCGCGGCGAGCGCGATCAGCGCCACCAGCGGAAAGTTCTTCCAGCAATCCGCGACGATCAGCGCGATCAAGGCCGAGCCCGGTTCGCCGAGCCAGGAGCGATAGCTGTCGAGGAGGCCGAGCTGGGTTAGCGCGGCGTTGAGCGCGCCGTATTCCGGATTGTAGATGAGCCGCCAGAGCGTGGCGTTGACGACCGTCGGTAGTGCCCAGGGCAGGATCATCAGTGCCCGAAGCGCCGTGCGGCCGCGGAACTGCTGATTGAGCAGCAATGCGGCAAGGACGCCAAGCACCATCTCGGCGGCCACCGAGACGATAGCGAAGAGGGTCGTGATGACGAGCGCTCGCCGGAAGTTCGATCCCGTCAGCATCCGGGTAAAATTCTCGGTACCGACGAAACTGCCTTCGGTCCCGACAAGCTTCGCATCGGTGAAGGAGAGCCGCACGGTATCGACGAGCGGCCAGCCGATGACGGCAATCATGACTGCGAGGAGAGGCAACATCAGCAGCCACGCGCGCGTTGAAATCCAGGTGCCGGACATGAATGGAAACCTCTGCGGCCTCAAGATCACGACGATTTCGGAGCAGTCAAAATCACAAGCGTGAGACTATAACTGTTTGGAGCGCGATGCCGGGCGGAGAATCCGTCTGCGCCTTCCTCATCGGGCCAAGGCCGTCATGCGGCTGCCGGCAGCTTCGGTCCTGGACGACTGTCGTCCAGGACCGAAGCAAGGCGGGTTTAGAGGCCGCTGTTTTCGGCGGCCGTCTTCAGGGCATCTTCCGGCGACGTTTGGCCGAGCAGCGCTTCCTGGATCGCCTGCTGCAGTGCGGTCGAAAGCTCCTGGTATTTCGGTGTCGTCGGCCGTGGATACATGGCGGCGAGCCCGCGCTTCGCCGCGGCGATCAGCTCTTCCTGGCCCGTGGTCACGCTCGGATCCTCATAGGACGAGGCCCAGATTGGCAGGCTGAGCTTGGCGTAGGCGTTCTGCGTTTCCTGTGAGGTCATGTGGACGATGTATTTCCATGCCTCTTCCGGATGCTTGCTGGTGGTGGTGATGCCGAGCCCCATGGAACCGTTGACCGCCGACACCTCGCTCTTGCCGGAGACCCCCGGAGCCGGCACGACGCCGACCTTGCCGGCGACCTTGCTCTCCTTGGGATCGTTGGCGAGGTTGTACATGTAGGTCCAGTTGAGCGCGAAGGCGGCCTCGCCGTTCTGGAACACCTTGCGCACGTCCTCCTCGAGGAATTCCTTCGAGTTCGGGTTGGTGAGGCCGGAGGTGTAGCTCGAGACCATGTAGTTCAGCGCGTCGAGGCCGCCGCCTGCAGTGAAGGCGGGCTTGCCGCCGTCGAGGAACTTGCCGTCGTAGGCGCTGACGAGGGTCGCATAGTCGCAGATCGCCGCTTCCGCCTGCGCCCAGCTCCAGGCGATCGGGTTATCGAGAAGGCCCTTGTCCTTGATCGTCTTAGCCTGATCGGCGAGCTCGTCCCAGGTCTTCGGCGGCTCCTTGATGCCGGCCTTTTCGAGGATTTCCTTGTTGTAGAACAGGTATTTGGTATCTAGGATCCACGGCATGCCGTAGCGTTTGCCGTCGTACTCCACCGTGGTCCAGGCGCCGGGAAGGACGCCCTCGCTCATCTCGTCGGTGATCCGGTTCGTGACGTCGACGAGCACATTGTTGGTGGCATATTCCGCCGGCCAGATCACGTCGAAGAGCACGACGTCGTAGCCGCCGCCGGAGCCCTGCGCGAGCACGGTCTTGTCGTGCAGCCCCTCATAGGGGACGAATTCGAGATTGACCTTTATGTCCGGATTGGCCTTGGTGAAGGCTTCCGTCATGGCTCGGACATCGGCTTCGCTATAGGCGGCCTGCGCCATGAACAGGGCATTGAGAGTGGTTTCCGCATGGGCATGGCCGGTGAATGCGACGCCGATGAGGGTCGCGCCGATCAAGGCGTTGCGTGTGGATTTCAACATTGTCGTCTCCGTAGCTGACCGTTTCAGTCTTCGCGGCGCGCTCGCGGGCGGGCACCCCGCATGCCAGAAATCCGCCGCTTGCGGCGGCTGTCGACAAATTAAACGGAGCGCTTGCGGCTGCTCTTGCCGCCGCTTCGTTCCCCCGAGGCTCTTTCGGCCCCTTATTAAGTCAATTGTCTTGACTTATTTCTTGTTCAATATTCTAGATGTGTCAAGAGGGATTTCCGGATGAACGAGATGCGCCCGATCCGGGCCAAGAGCGGCACCAATCAGGAAGGAGCGAGCGCCCACAACCGGCGCGTCATGATCGATGCCCTCAGGCTGAATGGGCAACTCTCACGGGCGGATCTTGCGCGCGCGACGGCGCTCACCAAGCAGGCCGTCTCCAACATCATCGAGGAGCTCGAGAACGATGGGCTCGTCGCCTCGCTCGCGGCCGTCCGTAAGGGCCGCGGCCAGCCCTCGACACCCTATCGGCTGGTGCCGGAAGGCGCCTTTGCCATCGGCCTGCAGATAGATCGGCATGTGACGCGCACGATCGCGGTCGACCTCGTCGGCACCGTGCTTGCCCGCAAGGAGGCGAACCTGCCAGCCGGCGGACCGGCAAAGGGCGTCGAGACCATCCTGGCGCTGATCGCCGAGACGCGGCGCGAACTGGAGGCGATCGCGCCGAAGTCGAAGGATCGCCTGGTCGGCCTCGGCGTCGCCATGCCGGGGCCTTTCGGCATTGAGGCCGATCAGGACGACCCCTGGATGATGGCGGCCTGGCAGAGTTTTCCGCTGCTGGACGCGCTTTCGATCGGGACGAGCCTCGACGTGCGCCTGCAGAACGACGCGGCGGCCGCGGCGACGGCGGAAAAGTTGGTCGGCGCCGCCCACGGCGTGGACCACGCCCTTTGCATCTATCTCGGATACGGCCTCGGCGCCGGCCTGATCCTCAACGGCGAACTCTATCGCGGCGCCAACGGGAACGCCGGCGAGATCGGCATGATCCTCAGCCGGCCGCCCGGCGGAGCGGACGCCGAGAGGGCGCCGCTCGAACACCGCGCATCGATCGCCTCTCTCTGCAAGATCCTCGATCTCGATCCTGCCGATCCCGAGCTGTACGGCCGCATCGACGCCGCCGCCGGCGCGCCGGAGGCGCGTGTTGCAGCCTGGGTTGCCGACATCGCCTTCGAGTTGCGGGCCGCCATCCAGATACTCGAGACTGTTTTCGATCCGCAGACGATCATCCTGTGCGGCGGCATGCCCCGCGGGCTCGCTCGACGACTCCTCGACGCCCTTCATCCGCTGCTCCCCTCCATCGCCGAGCGGCGGGGGCGGAGCGCGCCGCGACTGCAACTGGGATTCACGGACCCCTGGGCGGTCGCGATCGGTGCGGCCGCGGAACCGATCAGCCGGACCTTCGATCCGCGTTTTTCGGCGATCCTGAAGACGCGGGCTGTTGGTGCGGCTTGATTGCGGCAGCGCGGCGCTGCACCGCGTTATCGATATAGGCCCAGTCGGCCCGAAGCTGCGACCAAGTTGAAGAACGTTGTGGGAACGCGACGTCGGTCGTTAACGGTCTGATTGGTGGGGAATGACAGTCTGCTCCGATAGAAGGAGTGGAACGATGAGTGGGTCTTCCTCACTTTGTGTGGTGATGATTATTGTTGAGCGGTAGCATGCGTGCTCTGAGGAGCTCCGGGCCTGGTGTCTATCCGTTCCGTCAGGCTCTTGGATCTCACGCCGGCCGGCTCCCAGGTCGCCGACGAGCTTCACCAGCTCGGGCAGCGAGCGGCCGAGGCGGTCGAGCCGCCACACCACCAGCAGTGTCGTCACAACGGGCGAAGGCTGTCACCTCCGGAACTGACGCTATAGCTCAGCCAAATATATTCCACCAGGCCGCTGCCGACCGCAACGGCATCATGAACGGAAAAGGCGAAACAACTCGAAGCGGAAGAACAATGTCTGAGACGTCCTTCATCTTCAAGGTGCCGCGAAGCTCAAGAAACCTGGGCCTCGGGCGACAGAAATGCGGGATCACATGTCCAAGCACATCGGATCGGCGAAATCGACAGGCTTATCGTCTTTGGATGAGCCGCTGACAGACGTGAGGCGCGTGGAGCGCCCGAATGCCCCGTCCGATCGAAACAAGAGGAAGCTTTCATGAAGACGCACCTGCTTTCCAGCGCCCTGTCCGCCGCGATCCTGATCGCCGCCGCCCAGGCGTTTGCCCACGATGCGCAATATCACGTGGCGCAGAACACCGAACTGAAACAGTTCGGCGGCAATGAGCTTCCGGTCACGGCGGCCCGTGGCTCAAAAGTCCCTCTTTGGCCAAATCTGGTCGGCCACCGCTTCGCCGCCTCGACGGCGAGCGATGAAGCGCAAACCTATGTCGATCAGGCGATGATGTTGACCTTCGGCTTCAACCATGCCGAAGCTGGCCGCAGCTTCAAGCAAGCACAGAAGCTTGATCCATCCTGCGCCATGTGTTTCTGGGGCGAGGCGCTTGTGCTCGGCCCGAACATCAACGCGCCGATGGATCCCGGTGCAAATGCTCCGGCGCTGAGCGCACTTGCCAAGGCAAAGGCGCTCGCCGGCACTGCGTCGCCGCGTGAGCAGGCGCTGATCGCCGCGCTCGCCAGCCGCTATGCTCCGGATACCGAACGTGCGGTTCTTGACCAAGCCTATGCAGATGCCATGGCTGACGTCGCCGCCAAGTTTCCGGAAGACGACGACGTCGCTGTTCTTTATGCGGAAGCTCTGATGGATCTGAGCCCGTGGGACTACTGGGCTGACGGCGGTGCAAAACCGAAGGGAAGTACCGCCGACATCGTCTCGATCCTTGAGCGGGTGCTGGCTCGCAATCCTGACCACATCGGCGCGATCCACCTTTACATCCACGCTGTCGAAGCCTCCACGAGACCTGAGCGGGCGGAGCCCTATGCCGATCGTCTGGCGAAGATGGAGATCGGCGCAGGACATCTCGTGCACATGCCATCGCACATCTACTATCGCGTCGGACGCTATGCCGACTCCCTTGAGGTCAATCGCCGCGCGGTCGCGACAGACGAGGCTTTCTTCCAGGCCGTGGCGCCCGAAGGGCTTTACGCGGGCGGCTATTATCCCCACAACATCCATTTTCTGCTGGTCTCGGCGCAGATGGCCGGGGACGGACCGACGGCGATCGAGGCGGCGGAGAAGCTATCCACGGCAATCTCCGACGAGCTCGCACAAGCCGCGCCCGCTTTCGTTCTGCCGATAAAGGCCGCACCTCTCTTCGTGCATGCCCAGTTTACCGATCCAGGAACGATTCTCGGTATAGATCGTCCGACCGGCGCCTTCCCATTTGTCGATGCGGCCTGGCATTACATGCGCGGAGTGGCCCAAGCTGCACGGGGCGATATAGAAGCCGCACGGATCGAACGGGCGGCGATTGCGGAGATCGCAAAGTCGTCCGACCTGAGCGCGCTAGAGGAGGGCGGAATGCCTGCTGCTGACATACTGGCGATCGCTGGGCACGTCCTTGAGGGGCGCATTGCTCAGGCGGGAGATGACTGGTCGGCCGCCGCCCAAGCCTTCGCGGATGCCAAGAAAGTCGAGGACGGCCTGCCATACATGGAGCCGCGCCACTGTTACTATCCGGTCGGGCAATCGCTCGGGGCGGCGCTGTTACGTGTCGGCGACCTCGATGGCGCGGAAAAGGCCTTTCGTGAAAGCCTCGTTCTGGCGCCGAGCAATGGCTGGTCACTGTTCGGCTTGAGTGAGGTCTATCGCGCACGCGGCGACAAGGCACTTGCCGAGATGACGACTCAGCAGTGGCACAACGCCTGGATTGGCGATACCTCCCTGCTGCACCTCGACAGGCTCTGATGCAGTCTAACCAGAAAGAGGTTCGGGCTTATGACCGCTTTGTCTCCACCAGCGGAAGTGTCGAGCGCTATCTGCGAGCGGCTGCTGTGGGTCGATCTTTCACGTTCGTCAGAAGGCGCAACCGGGTTGAGAGGAGCCGTCCCTACCAGGCCGCAGGCGCCCCGGGGTGTTCACCTTCTGTGCTAACAAGATCGCATAATCCATCAACGGGAACACGGCTATGGAGTTGCGGCGCTCCAGAGAGGGTAGGCGGGCTCCTTCGAACCTAAAGCGAGAGAATGTGGGGCTTTAGAACGTCCACGGTTTCCGTGAGGCCGTTTGCCTCCATATCCAAAAGAAGGACCTCGGCGGTTTTTTCCGGCCTTCTGAAGCGCTCTCTCATGCGTCTAATTGCTGCTACCGCTCTACCGGTATCCAATGCAATTGTATCAGCGATAAAGGCATCGGCCGACCTCGCTTCAAGGTTCAACCGGCGGAGCAATTCTTCGGGGAAGTCTCTCAGATTATCGGTCACAATTACAGCAGCCTGCGTCTTCAGAGCAGCTGCAACTACATGGGCGTCGTTTTCGTCGGGGAGACCCTCGCAAGCGGAGAGAAACTGATCAAAATCAACGACCATCGCTTCCTCGAATGCAGCCTCCATGCTTGCTCTTGCGCGCGATGCACGTGCGGTGGCGTCGGCGACGTCCTTGTCGGACAGGATATTTTCGATGGCCTTCTGGGTCTCATCAAGAATAATTGCGGACCAGCGGAGGCGGAAGAATTCCGCTTCCGCAAGAGTCAGCAGCAAGGTTCGCCTTAGTGCCACTTGCGAGTGTGCAGGCGTCGACGAAGGCGGTGAAGCGATTAGCGAACAAGCTTACAGATGCTCCGCGTCCAACTCGGCAAGATCTGCAAGGGCCTTACTCCGCTTCTCGTCGCGTTCCTTCTTGTATTTGAACAGTTGATCGGCCTGAATCCTTCGATGTCGACCAACAAGGGAGTACTCGATCTCGCCCTTATCGAGGAGGGAAATCAGGAACGGCCGCAGTTGCAGATCGTCCAACGCGACGATGTCGATTTCGTCCAGACGAATTACTCGACCTTTAACCACGGCGCCGAGCGGCGCCTGCTCCCGGCCGCGGCCGACAAGGGCTTGGCGTCATCATCAATCTGAAGCGCGCCTGCGCGGACACCAGTTCACCGATACCCAGGGGCGCTGGTAGTTCAACACCATCGTGCCCGCGCTTTGTCCCGGCCGCACGCGCCATTACCATTTCAAGGTCCAGCGCCCAGGTGAGCACGTTCGCCACTCAACTCTATTTTCCCGGAGAGCCCAGAAATGCCGGAGACAGGTTGTTTTACGAGGCACTGCTCCTCGATATCGAGCGAACCGGGCGGTTCGAACGGTTTGATTTCGTAGTCTGACGAAGGATGGCCGTCGGAGACGGGACGGTATAGTCCCCCTACGACTTGTCTCAATTTGCGTTGACGTGCCTTGCGCTCATTTGCACAACCTCAATGGTCGACGCAAACTGCTCTCAGCGCATCTTACGGTCGCCATTGAAAATCGTGCTTACCACGGGTCGAAGATCGAAGAAATCGATCCGTCTATTGCCACAGACGGGGCTCGCGGTAGCGCATCACCGCAAAAACAGAACCGGTCCGCAAACCACGGCCAACCCAATGAAGCTATCAGTGCGGATTCCGCGCGCCTTCGATGATGGCTTGTGCCAGCGTTTCGGCCGCGCGCGACGGCTTATTGCGGGGGTAGGCGATGTGAAACTTGTCCTCGAAAGTCATGCGTCCCGGGGCCAGGAGCCGCAGACGGCCACTACGCACCCATTCGTCTGCGTAATGATTGGGCAGGAATCCGATATAGGCCCCGGAGAGGAGAAGCAGCAGCGTTCCCTCCATATGCGGCGTTGCCGCCGCCCAACGGAATTTCACCCCGCAGATCGCCTCGCTCAGCATGTAGGTGCGGCCGGCGAAGGATTGCGCTTCCAGAAGTTCGTTGGTCAGCGCCGCGTCGGATGTGTCGTAGAGCGGATGCCCATTGGCGCAGTAAAGCTTCTGCACCTCAGAAAAGACCGGCTGGCTGCGGACAAGTGGCGTCACGCCGCCGACCGAGGGCATCAGCACGATTTGGTAGGAGCCGTTCAGGAGGCCCTGGTGCAGCACCTGTGGCGCGGCGACATCGATTTCGAGATGCACGCGTGGTGCCTGTCTGTGAAAGGCGGCGAGCGCGCCCTGAAGATCGAGATCCCGGTTCGTGATCATCGCATCCACGGTGCCGAACGTAAGGCTGCCCGTCAGTTCGCCCTGGGCCTCGCCGATGCGGCTCTGGAACTTTTCCAGCGAGCCGAACAGCTCAAGCGTAGCGTCGTAGACGAGCCGCCCCTCGTCGGAGAGCAGGAAGCCGCTGCGCCCGCGACTGCACAGGCGCAAGCCCAGGCGTTCCTCCAGATGACGCATATGGGTGGAGATGGTTGCCTGTGTCATGCCGAGCGCGGCCTGGGCGGCGGAAAAGCCACCGTGCTGAACGACGGAGGCGAAGACGCGCAGCAGCCTGAGTTCGGCGTCGCCGAGCGACAGATTGAGAACGCGGTGGCGAACCTTGTTTATCATGCATTGATTAAGTCACAACTAAGCATCCAATCATAGATATTTTTTAAACGCATCGACCTTCCACACACTCCTCTTCACCTGTGGAGGAGAGACATGGCGCGCAATTCCTACGAATCCGGACGACTGAACCTGCCGTTCGTCGGCATCTGCACCTTCGGCAAATATCGCTATCAGCCGGACTGGGATGCGATCGAAGCTGATGTCGCCATTCTCGGAGCCCCCTTCGACTGCGGCACGCAATGGCGTGCCGGTACCCGCTTCGGACCGCGCGCCATCCGCGAAGCCTCGACGCTGTTCTCCTTCGGCCATGGCGGCGCCTACGACCACGAGGACGACGTCACCTACCTGCCGAGCGACAAGATTTCGATCGTCGATATCGGCGACGCCGATATCGTGCACACCCACACGATGAAGAGCCACGCCAACATCGAATTCGGCGTGCGCAAGATCCTGGCCGCCGGCGCATTGCCGGTGGTGCTCGGCGGCGACCACTCGGTCAACATTCCCTGTATCAACGCCTTCGCCGAGGACTGTGCCAGGAACGGCCCGATCCATATCGTTCAGATCGACGCGCATCTCGATTTCGTCGACGAGCGGCATGGCGTGCGCTACGGCCACGGCAATCCGATGCGCCGGGCCGCTGAGAAGCCCTATGTCAGCGGCCTGTCGCAGTTCGGCATCCGCAATGTCTCCTCTACCGCAAAAGAGGGCTATGAGGATGCGCGGGCGATGGGCTCCGACATCCTTTCGGTGCGCCAGATCCGGGCGCTCGGTACGGATGCGGTCGTGGGGCGCGTGCCGGCCGGCGCGCGCTATTACGTCACGATCGACATCGACGGGTTCGATCCCTCGATCGCGCCGGGGACCGGCACACCCTCCCACGGCGGTTTCATCTACTACGAGGTCCTCGAAATCCTTGCCGCACTCGCCAAGCGCGGCACCGTGGTCGGTATCGACCTGGTCGAGGTCGCACCGGATTACGATCATTCCGGCTCCACCTCCATCCTTGCCGCGCAGGTGCTGATGAACCTCATTGGCCGCGTCATGCGCGCGAAGAGGGGCTGAGGCCATGGGGCGCATCCGTTACGACTTTTCCGGCGAGCACGTGCTGGTCACTGGCGCAAGCCGCGGCATCGGCCGCGCGGTGGCGGAAGCTTTTGCCGCCACCGGCGCCGACGTGACGATCCTGTCTTCAGGGTCTGGTATCCATAAGGCGGCGCGCGATATCTCGGCGCGTGCCGGCCGCAAGGTCTCAGCAGTCGAATGCGATATCACCGACAGCGCCGCCGTGAAGACAACGCTCTCCTCACTCGGCCGTATCGACGTTCTCATCAACAATGCCGGGCTAGAGCGCATCACACCGCTCACCGACGAGAGCGATGCCGTCGAGGACGCGTTCCGCCGCATCACCGACGTCAACACCAACGGCACCTTCTACGTCACCCGCCATGCGGTGCCGCATATGGTCGAAGGCGGCCGCGTTATCGTCACGGCTTCGATCTGGAGCCGGGTCGCAGTACCCGAATTCTCCGCCTACATCGCTTCCAAGCACGCCAATCTCGGCTTTACCCGCGTGATGGCCAAGGAACTTGGCGCCAGAGGCATCCGGGTCAATGCCGTCTGCCCGGGCTGGGTACGGACCGAAGCGGCGATGCTCTCGCTCAACAACATGTCGCTGCGCACCGGCCGCAGCAAGGAGGACCTGCTGGCCGAGATCGTCGGCGCCCAGGTGCTGCCGGGTCTGCTGGAACCGGCAGATCTCGCCGCTCCCTATCTCTTCCTTGCCTCCGACGGTGCGAAGGACATGACGGGCCAGGCGCTGATGCTCGACCGTGGTGAGGTGATGGCATGAGCGCACGCGTCCTCATCACCGGCGCTTATCGCGGCATCGGCGCCGCCACTGCCCAGGCTTTCGCCGCGACAGGTGCACGCGTTGCGCTCGCCGACATCCGCAAACCCGCCGAGACCGCCGACGCCGCCGCAAGGGTAGGGGCAGCGGAGGTTGTCGCGCTCGCCTGCGATGTCTCGGATGAATGCGCGGTCACGGCCGTCGGCGATGCGGTGCGGCAGAAGTTCGGCGGGCTGGATGTCGTCGTCCATTGCGCTGGCGTCATCCATGAAGCACCCCTGCTCGAAACTGCCATTGCCGATTTCGACCGGGTGATCGCCATCAACCTGCGCGGCAGTTTCCTTATCGGCAAGATGGCGCTGGGTCTGATGGGGGGAACGGCGGACCAGCCGGCGCGGCTGATCCTGATCGCCTCCGACATGGCTTACTACGGCCGCGAGACCTTCTCCCCCTATGTCGCCTCCAAGCATGGCGTGCTCGGCCTGGTCCGCTCCTGGGCGAAGGAATTCGCACCGCGCGTCCTTGTCAACGCCATCTGCCCCGGCCCGATCGATACCGAAATGCTTGGGGCTGCCCACATGAGCGCCGAGTGGCGCGCCAGGGAACGGGCGATCCCGCTTGCCCGCTTCGGCAAGCCAGAGGAGATCGGCGAACTGGTGCTGTTCCTTGCCGGCTCCGGAGGACGCTACTTCACGGGCCAGGGCGTCGGCAGCAACGGTGGGAGCATCATGCCATGATTCGCAATCCCATTCCCTGGCCGAATGGCGCCAAATGCGCCGCCTGCATCACCTTCGACATGGACGCCGACAGCCTGATCCATATCGCCCATCCCAAGGACGGCCACAGCCGCGTCGCGGCGATCTCGATGCTGCAGTACGGTCCGAAGGTCGCGATCCCGCGCATTGTCGAAAGCTACCGGCGGCTCGGTATCAAGCAGACCTTCTTCGTGCCGGCCTGGTGCATCGAGCAGTATCCACAGGCGATCGAAGCCATTCTCGAGGGTGGCCACGAGCTTGCGCACCACGGCTTCCTGCATGAGCATCCGCGCGAACTTTCCGATGAGGAAGAGGCACACTGGCTGGACCGTGGCATCGAGGTGATCGTCAAGGCGAGCGGCAAGCGGCCGCGCGGCTGGCGTGCGCCGCTCTACAATTTTTCTCACCGCTCCGCCGATCTTCTGGTGTCGCGCGGTTTCGCCTACGACGCGTCGCTGATGGGCGATGACATTCCCTATTTCCTGGAATGCGAAGCCGGGCGGCTCGTCGAGTTGCCATCGCACTGGGGCCTCGACGACTGGCCGCAATATGTCCAGTCCATGGACCTCGACTACATGATGCCAATCCGAGCGCCCGAGCAGGGCTTCGCCGCCTTGGCGCAAGAGTTCGAGGCCGCTTACCGCCACGGCGCCCTCTGGGTGCCGGTCGTGCATCCCTTCGCCACCGGGCGCCTTGCGCGCTGGGAGGTGGTGCACCGCTTTCTCGAACGGGTTCTCGAGTGCGGCGACGTCTGGTTCGCACCGATGGAAGAGATTGCCGCCCATGTGCGGCGTGTTGTCGAAAACGGTAGCTGGTCGCCGAGGATCGACCAGCTGCCCTTCTATTCCGAGCCCGTCCAGGTTCGGTAGCCGGAAGCGGTTCGCCCGCTTCCGAAGATCGGCGGCTGATGGAGCCGCGACTGTCTTCGCGGAAAGACGCCAAAAGGCGCGACGCGAAAAGGGGAACGACTATGGAACACAACGATATCGCCTGGCAGAGCGAACTGGCCCGGCGCGCCCGCATCTATGAAGACAGCGAGGCTGGAGACCGCTTCGAGGGCAGGATGACCGCACTCGACTATAGCGGCCTGACCTTGCTGACGATGGTTCTGGTCATCGGCTTCTGGATCTGGGGGGCATGAGATGACCGACCATGTTTCACTGGGCGGCCTTGGAGCCGTCGAGACCGAGCGGCAGGAGGCTGCCGGCCATCGTGCCGCCGCCGAACGCGGCGACGCCCCGCTTCTCCCGTCCGAGAGGCTCTGGGGTTTCTGGGAATTCACTTACGCCAACTCCGCCCTCGCCATCGCCACCTGGGCCTTCCTGATCGGCGGCGCGGTCGGCCTCTTCGTCGGACCGAAGGAGGGCATTGCCGCCATTGTCATCGGCAATATCGTCGGCGTCGTGCTGACGGCACTTGCCACCACCCCCATGTCCGGTCGCTACGGCGTCGAGCAGTTTATCGCGCTGCGCAGCCAGTTCGGCTACAACGGCAGCCGCGTCGTCTATGTGCTGGCCGTGGTGGTGCTCACCATGGGCTGGCTTGCGGTTCTCGCCATGATGTTCGGCCGATCGATCGAAGGGCTCACGGCCCTCAGCGCTGGTGAAGCGGCCAACCCGACCGGCATCAAGATGATCGTCGCCGCCGTCGGCGCCATCCTCGTCACCTGGTTCATCGTCGCCAAGGGGCCGACCTCGATCAAGTTCTTCAACATGGTCGTCTCGCCCGCGCTGGTGATCCTGATGATCGTGATGCTCTATCTGATCCTCCAGCACCGCTCCTTCGCCGAGCTCCTGGCGATGCCGGGGCTCGCCCCGCCCTTTGAGGACAACACGCTCAACTTCATCATCGCCGTCGAGGTGAACCTTGCCGCCGGCTTCTCCTGGTGGCCCTATATCGGCAACCTCGCCCGCCTCACAAAGAACGAGCGCACCGCCTTCTGGCCGAACATCCTCGGCATCTTCGGCGCGGCCGTGCTCGGTGAGATCGTCGGCCTGCTTGCCGCCGTCGCGCTCGGTGACAGCGACCCGACCATCTGGATGACGAAGATCGCCGGCCCGGTCGTCGGCACCGTCGCGCTGCTCTTCGTCGCCTTCGCCAACATGACCTCGATGGCCAACATCCTCTACACCTCCATCGTCGGCCTCCGCCAGGTGGGGACGGCGTCGGTGCGCGCCATTTCCTGGGGCACGATCCTCTTCCTGTTCTGCATCATCCCCTTCGGGCTGGTGATCTTCTACCCGCAGATGTACGACGGCTTCTTCATCTTCCTCGTCTGGACCTCGGCGCTCAATTCCGCGCTCGCCGGCATCGGCATTGCCGACTACTTCTTCCTGCGCGGCCAGAAGCTCGACATGCGCAGCCTGCACGGTCCGCAGGAATACGGCCCCTACCGCTTCTGGGCAGGCTTCAACCCGATCGGGCTCTTCGCCCTTGCGGTCGGCTTCGTCGTCTATGTCGCCGTCTTCAACCCGCAGACGCTCGCGAGCCTGCCGGCCTTCAAATACCTGACCGCCTCCGTGCCTTCCTGTGTTGCAGCAGGAGTCGTCCACTACCTCCTGACCCGGCTCTTCGCCCGCGGCCGCGGCTGGGGACTCTATCCGTAACATCGGGATGACCGCCATGACCAACACCTACGACTACATCATCATCGGCGCCGGATCCGCCGGCTGCGTGCTCGCCAACCGCCTCTCGGAAGATCCGGCCACGAAGGTCCTGGTCCTCGAATATGGCGGTAGCGACAAGTCGATCTTCATCCAGATGCCGACGGCGCTCTCCATTCCGATGAACGGCACCAAATATAACTGGAAATACATGACGCTGCCGGAGCCCGGACTCGACGGCCGGCGAGTGCATTGCCCACGCGGCAAGGTCATCGGCGGTTCATCCTCGATCAACGGGCTTGTCTACATGCGCGGCCATGCCCGCGACTTCGACGAGTGGGAGGAGCTGGGGGCGCGCGGCTGGCGCTATGCGAATTGCCTGCCCTATTTCCAGCGCGCCGAAAGCTGGCAGGACGGGGGTGACGCCTATCGCGGCGCCGCCGGGCCGCTTGCGACCAATGCCGGCAACAGGATGAAGAACCCGCTTTACGGCGCCTTCGTCGATGCCGGCCGCGAGGCGGGCTACATCACGACGGAAGACCCGAATGGCCATATGCAGGAAGGTTTTGGCCCCATGCACATGACCGTCAAGGACGGCGTGCGCTGGTCGACCGCCAATGCCTATCTGAAGCCGGCGATGAGTCGGCCGAACCTCAAGGTCGTCACGCATGCGATGACGCGGCGCGTACTCCTTGAAGGAAAACGCGCTGTCGGCGTCGAGTTTGAACGGGGAGGTGAACGGATCGTGGCGAAGGCCACCCGCGAGGTGCTGATCTCCTCCGGCCCGATCGGCTCGCCGCATCTCCTGCAGCGCTCCGGCATCGGCGCGGCGGCGGTGCTGCGGCAGGCGGGCGTCGAGGTGCTGCACGACCTGCCGGGCGTGGGCGAGAACCTGCAGGATCATTCCGAGGTGTATATCCAGTATGCCTGCAAGGAGCCGATCACGCTCAACGGCAAGATGGGACCTCTGAGCAAGGCCTTGATCGGTGCGGAATGGCTGCTGTTCAAGAAGGGGCTTTCGGTCTCCAACCATTTCGAGAGCGGCGGTTTCATCCGCTCCGATGCCTCGCTCCAGTGGCCTGATATCCAGTTCCATTTCCTGCCCGCCGCCATGCGCTACGACGGGAAGAAACCGCTCAACGGCCATGGGTTCATGGTGCTGACCGGGCCAAACAAGCCGAAAAGCCGCGGTTATGTGCGGCTGCGTTCGCCGGAGGCGCACGAGCAGCCGGACATTCTCTTCAACTATCTTGATCGTGAGGAGGACCGCGAAGGTTTCCGCCGCTGCCTGCGGCTGACGCGCGAGATCATCGCCCAACCGGCTTTCGACCGCTTCCGCGGGGAGGAGATTGCCCCCAGTGCGAGTGTGCGCAGCAATGACGAGATCGACGCCTGGGTGCGTGAGACTATGGAAAGCACCTACCACCCCTGCGGTTCCTGCCGCATGGGCGAGGACGCGATGGCCGTCGTCGATAGCAACCTCACGGTGCGCGGCCTTGAGGGACTGCGGATCATCGACAGTTCCGTCTTCCCCTCCGAGCCGAACGCCAATCTCAACGCGCCGACGATCATGCTGGCCGAACGCGCTTCCGACATCGTGCGCGGCAAACCCCTGCTCGCCGCCTCCAATGCGGAAGTGGGCGTTGCGCCCGGTGTCGGCGTCACGCAGCGCAGCGGCGCGCCAGTGCGCGCCGTCCGGCACTGAGGTTGGGGGCAGGGATGTTGCGGGGTATCGGTTACGTGGTGGCCCGGCGGGATCGCGACAATGCGGAAGAGCCGCATGATTGGGCGATCGCCATCGAAGCGTTCCTGGGTCGCATGATTGCCCGGTGCTCCGTCATGTTCGGGCGATCGCTTCAGCCAAGCGAAGAAGATGCGACCGCATGCGATCTGCCGGAACGCCGGCATAGCCGAGAATGAGTGCATCCGGCCGGCGCGCGGCGATCGTGTAGTCGGACAGCGGATAACATTGCAGCCCGGCATCGAGAACGGCGCCGTGCGCGGCCCGGTCCTTTCGGCCGCCATCCAGCCAGGCGAGCGCGTTGAGGCCACTGTCGGAGCAGTCGATGCGAGCAAGTCCCGCCAGCGCCGTCCGCCCCGCCTCGATGAAGGCCTCGCGACGCTCCGCATAGAGGCCGCGCATACGGCGCAGATGGCTGGCGAAATGACCGCCGCCGATGAATTCGGCAAGCGCCAGCTGGGTTTCCACCGGCACGCTGCGATGGATCAGTCCCGAGAGATTGCGGAACGTGCCCACTAGCGGCGGCGGCAGCACGAGATAGCCGATGCGGATTCCCGGATAGAGAGCCTTGCTGAAGCTGCCGGCGTAGATCACCCGGTCGTGGCTGTCGATGGAGCGCATGGAGGGCAACGGTGCCCCGTCGTAACGGAACTCGCTGTCGTAGTCGTCCTCGAGGATCCAGGCATCGCTCGTCCGCGCCCATTCGAGCAGGGCGAGCCGCCGCGGCAGCGAGAGCGTGACGCCGAGCGGGTGGTGCCGCGATGGCATGACGAAGGCAAGCCGCGCGTCAGGATAGCGCGCCGCCGCCCTGGCGACATCCATGCCGTCGGCATCGACATCCACGGGGCAGAGACTTAAGCCCAGCGTGCGCAAGAGGTTGCTGGTGATCACAGGACCGGGATCCTCGAACCAGATGCTGTCGCCGGGATCGGCGAGCGCCAGCGCAGCCAGCGTGAAAGCGGCATGCCCGCCGGGCGTGACGACGATCTGCTCCGGATCGCAAGGATCGCGCCGGTGCAGGGCGAGATATTCGGCGATCCTCTGGCGCAGCACCAATTCGCCGGCGACGTCGCCGTAGCCCATGGTCGCCGTCTTGCCGCCGCGCGTTACCACATTCCAGCACTTGCGCCAGTCGGCGAAGGGAAAGCGATCGAGCGCCGGCTGGTTGGGCAGGAAGGGCTTTTGCTCCATCTGGCCGATTTCGGCCGACACGGCGCGCGACAGGTCGCCGACCCGCGATAGCCGCGGCCGCGCGATCCCCGGCGCATCTGCCCGATCCGCCGCAAAGCGCGTTTTCGGCAAGGCATTCGGCAGGGCCGCAGAGACGAAGGTGCCGGCCCCCTGCCGCGCTTCCAAATAACCCTCCGCCTTCAGGTTCTCCAGTACACGCACCAGGGTCTGGCGTGAGAGCCCCAGCTCTCCGGCAAGGACACGGCTCGCTGGCAGGCGCATGCCAGCGCGCAGGTGACCGTGCAGGATCGCCACACGCAACTGGTCCTGCACCTGGCGGAACTTCGGCACGGCGGCCGCATCGTCGAGGCGAAGGAAGGGCAGGATCGGGCCTTCGAGTTGCTTGGCCAATAGCATACCTCCAAAATTGGTACGGTCGAATACACAATAATGGACGTTTTATTGTTGTCCAATTGTTGCATCCTGTGCCTACACGAAAACGCACCGATGCCGCCCTGGGGACGCAGACAGGTGCAAGGGGAACCGGGACGGGCGGCGCCGCCGACGACCGGATGCAAGGACAGAAGAAAAGCCGTTGCTCACGATCCGTCGCAGACGGTCAACAGGAGGACTCCATGAACCAGCATGTACTACGCGCATTCGTCTCGACGCTCGCGATAGCGGTCGCGCTGCCGGGCCTTGCCCGCGCCGATGCCCCGGAAGAGCTTGTGGCGGCCGCCCAAAAGGAAGGCATGCTGACGGTCATTGCGCTGCCGCATGACTGGTGCAACTACGGTGAGGTCATCGAGGGCTTCAAGGCCAAGTATCCGGGCATCACCGTCAATGAACTGAATCCAGACGCCGGAACTGCCGACGAACTGGAAGCGATCCGGGCTAACAAGGGCAACACGGGATCACAGGCCCCCGACGTCGTCGACCTGGGCCTCGCCTTCGCCCCGGCCGCTGCTGAGGAGGGGCTGCTGCAGCCCTACAAGGTGGCGACCTGGGACGAGATCCCGGCCAACATCAAGGATGAGAAGGGCTACTGGTACGGTGACTATTATGGCGTCATGGCCTTCGGCGTGAACAAGGACCTCATCGAGACGCCGCCGGCCGATTGGGCCGATCTCCTCAAGCCCGAATATTCCGGCGCCGTCGCGCTGACCGGCGACCCACGCTCCTCGGCGCAGGCGATCTTGGCGCTGATGTCGGCAGGCATTTCGCACGGCGCCAAGCCGGGCGCGGAGTCCGGCGCCAAGGGGTTGGAACTCTTCGCGGAACTGAACAAGGCCGGCAATTTCGTGCCGGTGCTCGGCAAGGCCGGCACCATCGCGCAGGGCCAGACCCCGATCGTCGCCGCCTGGGACTACAATCTGCTCGCCTGGCGTGACGGCCTGAAGGGCAATCCGCCGATGGATGTGGTCGTCCCGGCGAGCGGCGTCGTCGCCGGCGTCTACGTGCAGGCGATCTCGGCCTACGCGCCGCATCCGAACGCCGCCAAGCTCTGGATGGAATATCTCTATTCCGACGAGGGTCAGACCGGCTGGCTGAAGGGCTACTGCCACCCGGCCCGCTTCAACGCCATGCTGAAGGACGGCAAGTTCCCGCAGGACATGCTCGAAAAGCTGCCGCCGGCTGAAGCCTATGAAGAGGCCGTCTTCCCGACCGTGGACGAGCTTTCCGCCAACAAGACCGCCATCGTCGATGGCTGGGACAAGGTCGTCGGAGCCAACGTGAAGTAACTCGGCATGGAGGCTTCGCCTGCCGCGAAGCCTCCATGCGCTCCCTTGTCGGGACCGTTCCAGGGAAAAAATCCGATGACGACAAGCGCCGCATCGCTGCCGACCGTCCTCAGGCCGCGGCACGCTCTCAGCTGGGTCGGGGTCGCCCCCTTCTTCGTGTTTGCCTCGCTGTTCCTGATCCTGCCGACGCTCAACATCGTCGTCGGCGCCTTCCGCAATGTGGAGGGTGAGGCGACGCTGGAAAACCTCGGCAAGCTCTTCTCGCCCTCCATCCGGTCTGCTTTCTGGATCTCGATGGAACTCAGCCTGCTGACGGCGGTGCTCGGCTGCGTCTTCGGCTTCCTCATCGCCGCGGCCATCACGCTCGGCGGCCTGCCGCGCTGGCTGCGCCACGCCATCCTCACCTTTTCCGGCGTGGCCTCGAATTTCGCCGGCGTGCCGCTCGCCTTCGCCTTCATCGCCACGCTCGGTCGCCTCGGCTTCGTGACGATGCTCTTGCGCCACTGGTTCGGCATCAATCTCTACGGTTCCGGCTTTAGCATCGTTTCCTTTCTCGGCCTGGCGCTCACCTATCTCTATTTCCAGATCCCGCTGATGGTGCTGATCATCACGCCGGCGGTGGAGGGGTTGCGGCGCGAATGGCGCGAGGCGGCCGAGAGCCTCGGCGCCAGTGGGTTGCAATATTGGCGTGAGGTGGCGCTGCCGGTGCTGTGGCCCTCGTTACTCGGCACATTGGCGCTTCTGTTTGCCAATGCCTTCGGGGCCGTCGCCACGGCGATCGCGCTCACCGGCTCGTCGCTCTCCATCGCCCCCATCGTGCTCTTCGCCCAGATCCGCGGCGATGTGCTCAACGATCCGCATCTCGGTTACGCCATCGCCTTCGCGATGATCGTCCTGACGGCCGTCGCCAACGGTATCTACATCCTCTTGCGCATCCGCGCCGAAAGGTGGGTCAAATGACGGGAAACCGCTTCTGGTCCTGGCTCGCCGTCGCACTGGGCGGGTTCTATTTCCTGCTTCCGCTGATCGGCATGTTCGATTTCTCCCTGCGCATGCAGCGCGGCGGCTACTCCTTCGAGGCCTATCGCGTCGTCCTCGCCGATCCGCAATTCCAGCAGACGTTCGGCTATTCGGTGGTCCTGGCGCTGCTGACCATCGTGCTCGGCATCCTGATCGTCGTGCCGACGGCCTATTTCGTGCGGCTGCGCTTTCCCGGCCTGCGCCCGATCGTCGAATTCATCACGCTGTTGCCGCTGGTTATTCCGCCGATCGTCATCGTTTTCGGCTATATCCGTATATACAACACCTCCTCCGTCCTGCCGCTGACGGGAAGCTGGTTGGGCACCAATCTCCTGCTGCTGTTCGGCTATGCGACATTGTCGCTGCCCTACATGTACCGTTCCGTGGATACCGGCCTGCGCACCATCGACATCGCGAGCCTCACGGAGGCCGCGCAGAGCCTCGGGGCCGGCTGGCCGCGCATCCTCGCCGGCGTCATCCTGCCGAATGTCTTCGTCTCGGTGCTGTCGGGCGCCTTCCTGACCTTCGCAATCGTCATTGGCGAATATGTCTTCGCAGCTCTGCTCAGCGTCAATTCCTTCGGTCCCTACATGGTCTGGATGGGTGGCAACCGCGCCTATGAGCCCTCGGCGCTCGCCGTCGTCGCCTTTGCCATCACCTGGGCTTGCATGGGACTGATCCAGCTTTTCACCCGCTTCTCCAAATTCTCAACCGTGAGGCGCTGAACCATGGCCTTCCTCGACATCAATCATCTGGAAAAGTCCTTCGGCGCTCTGCGCGTCGTCAAGGATTTCAACCTCGGCATCGAAAAGGGCGAATTCATCTCCTTCCTCGGCCCTTCCGGCTGCGGCAAGACGACGGTGCTGCGCATGGTGGCGGGCTTCGAAACGCCGAACTCCGGCGAAATCCGCATCGACGGGCGAAACGTCACCGGTTTACCCGCCAACCGGCGAAAGATCGGCATGGTGTTCCAGGCCTATGCGCTGTTTCCCAACCTGACAGTCGAGCAGAACATCGGCTTCGGTCTGCGTGTGGCCGGCGAGAGCAACCCAAAGACCCGCGCGCGCGTCGCCGAAATGCTGGATCTGATCGGCTTGCCGCAGCTCGGCGAGCGCTATCCCTTTCAGCTTTCCGGCGGCCAGCAGCAACGCGTGGCGCTGGCACGCGCGCTTGCGGTTCGCCCGCAGGTGCTACTGCTCGATGAGCCGCTTTCGGCGCTCGACGCGAAGATCCGCGTCAGCCTGCGCGACGAGATCCGCAGCATCCAGCGCGAGCTCGGTATCACCACCATATTCGTGACGCACGATCAGGAAGAGGCATTGTCCATGTCGGATCGCGTCGTGGTCATGCATCAAGGCGTCGCCGACCAGGTTGGTACACCATTCGAAGTCTACAACCGACCGGCGACGCGCTTCGTCGCGCAGTTCGTCGGTACGCTGAACCTCCTGGACGCGAATTTGCTGGATGCCGGCGCCGGCCGGATCAGGCTGGGCGACGCGCCGGTGGCGCTGAACCGGACGCTGCCCGGCCGGACCGGCGACCGCATCAGCCTGGCGCTCCGGCCGGAAACGGTGGCTCTGGGGCGCAGGGAGGAGGCCAATGTGGTTCTGTCCGGTCATATCGCAGAGGTGCACTTCCTCGGCTCGGTGATCCGCATTCGTGTCGCGGTCGCCGGCCAGTTCGTCTCACTCGACACGTTCAACCAGCCCGACAGGCCGCCGCCCTCCGTCGGCACGCCAGTCGAGGTCAGCGTGTCGGATCGCGACCTGCTGGTGCTCGCCGCCTGAAGGCGCAAATCGAAACTCTTAATCAACTCGATAGATTACGAGGAGCCGGCATTGTGACGAACATGCCATGGAACGCCATGCTTCGCCCGGACTGGCGGGCGAGAATAGCAGCTCTTCCCCCCGAGAGCCGCGCCCGGCTTGCCGCGCGGGCACGAAGCGCGCCGCTGTTCGCCCATGCCTATGCCTTTCACCTCAACATGCGCTTTGGGGACATGACGCCGCTGCAACTGGCCGAATTCGCCCACGCGCAGCATCTCTCCGGCGTCAAGATCCATGTGGAGGACGGCGAGCAGGCCAGTCTCGCCCTTATGCCGGACGACGCCCTGCGCGTTTTCGGTGAGGCGGTGGGCCTGCTCGGCCTGGAACTGCATCTCGAGACCAGTACGACGGAAGCGCCCGGGCTTTCGGATGCCGTTCGCGTCGCGCTTGCCACCGGTGCCAGCTCGCTTCGCTGCTATCCCCGCTATGAAGGGCGCGTCTCTCAAATCACTGATTGGACGATCGCGGACCTGCGCCGGCTCGAGACCTTCGATCCGCAGGGCAGGTTGCGGTATACGCTGGAACAGCACGAGGACCTGAAGTCCGAGGAGTTGGTCCGCATTGTCCGGGCCGTCGCCAATCCCCGTCTCGGGCTGCTGTTTGATTTCGGTAACATGATCAACGCCTACGAATTGCCGATGACGGCACTTGCCGCCCAGGCGCCGCATGTGACGGAGGTGCATGTCAAGGATTGCCTTGTCCGTTCGGACCGCGGCGGCTGGGCCCACCTCGCTTGCCTGTCCGGAGAGGGACACTTGCCGATGCACGCGATGCTCGTGGAATTGCTGCTGCTAGGCGACGACCGACCACAGGTTCTGGCGTTCGGACTGGAGGAGGAGGAGGGCTATTTCGCGCCCGCCTTGCGCTTTCCGTCTGACGGGGTGGATCCGTTCATTCCTGCGCGCTCGGCGAGCTTCACCGATATCGGACCCGGCGATCTGGCGGCGCGGCTTCTACAGGAGTCCGCTGCCGCCCATAGGCAGGTCGAAACCGTCCGAGCCTTGTTGCAGGACATTGCATCGCAAGCCGAGAGGATTGAAGGATGATTGCCGATCAAGTCTGTCCGCCAGAGTTTCTGGCATTTGCGCAGGACATGGCCGACGCCGCTGCCGCGGTGATCCGTCCATATTTTCGCCAGCGAATCGAGATCGCCGCCAAGGCGGATGCCAGTCCCGTCACCATTGCGGACCGGGATGCGGAAGCCGTGATGCGGCGAATGATCGAGGCGAGGTTTCCCGACCACGGCGTAAGGGGTGAGGAGTTCGGCCAGTCCAACGCGGGTGCGGAATGGGTGTGGGTGCTCGATCCGATTGACGGCACGAAATCCTTCGCTTCCGGCTCGCTGGCTTTCGGCACGCAGGTCGCGCTGCTGCATCAGGGCATGCCGGTGCTCGGCATCATCGCTCAGCCGATAACCGAGGAGCTTTGGGTTGGTCGCCGCGGATCGCCGACGCTCTTCAATGGCACGCCGGTCCATACTAGCGACACCGCCCGCCTGAACGAGGCAATTGTCTACACGTCGGCCCTGGAACAATTCGACCTTCAAGCCAGGGAGCGCTTCTCCGATCTGGCGGCAGGGGCGCGTTTCACGCGAATGTCGCATGATTGCTATGCCGCCGGTTTGCTCGCGCTTGGCAATGTTGACGTCTTAGTCGAGAGCAGGTTGTTCGACTACGATATCCTGCCGCAGATACCGATCATCGAGGGTGCCGGAGGGATCATTTCGGATTGGGAGGGGCGGCCGCTGGACGATGCGAGCCAATACGAAACAGTCCTCATGGCGGCGAACGAGATGCTTCACAGAGCAGCGCTCGAGCGGCTGCGGCCGAGATGACGTTCATAGCGGCTCCGGCTGCCCACCATAGTCAGCAGCAGCATTGTCCCGTCTGGCGCTGCTTCGATGCACGCGGCTATCGTTCTGGCCGAACTCGCTCATGAGTTGGGGAATCCCATCCAATGCCAAATGGAGGTGCGCGATGCTTGCTCGATCCCAGCTCCGTGTCGGGTTGACGACAGGGACCTGCCGTGAATGCCCGGTCGGCGCTTGCGTTATGATATCTGCGTTCGTTGCAGCTCGCATCAAGGCGCAACGTCCATGAGCGGGTCACTGGTGCTGCTCAATCTCGCAGGCGCCGTCGCGTTGCTGTTATTTGCCACGCGGATGGTTCGTACCGGCGTAGAACGGGCGTATGGAGATCTGCTCCGTCAGCGCCTGCGTGGAACTCTCGAGAACCCGATCCTGGCCGTTGGCGCCGGCGGCATCCTTGCAATTTGCCTTCAGAGCGCTACGGCAGTTTGCCTCATCGTTGGCGCCTTTGTGGGGGCCGGTATCGTCGGCGGCTCGTCTGGGCTGTTGGCGGCGTTGGGGGCCGATGTGGGGTCCGCGATCGTTGCCAAGTTGCTGTCATTCAACTTCAGCTTTCTGACCCCGCTGTGCCTGGTCGCTGGCACCGCCTTGTTCATGTCCACCGAAAAGCGCGAGTTGCTGCAGGTCGGACGCATCCTGATTGGTGTCGGGCTCCTTATTCTTTCGCTCAGACTGATTGGTGAGGCCTCCGAACCGCTGCGTCATAGCGCGCTGCTGCCGGTCGTCGTGCGCTATCTGGCCGACGACAAGATCACGGCTTTCCTTGTCGCAACGATCATGACCTGGCTGTTTCATTCCAGCGTTGCTGCGATCTTGCTGTTCGCGGCGCTTGCCGAGCGCAACCTCATTCCGCTGAGCCTTGGCATCGTGCTCGTCTTGGGGGCCAATGTCGGCGGCGGCATCATCGCTGCCATGCTGACGCGCGCCGCGCCGCCGCGTTCGCGCATCGTGCCCGTTGGAAACCTGCTTCTGCGTAGTGCCGGCGCGCTGACGACGCTCGGCGCCATCATCCTCCTGGCTCCGCCTTACGAGCGCCTGGGCGCCAGCCCCGCCTTGGCGATGCTGAACTGGCACGTCATCTTCAATCTCATGCTCGCCCTGGTCGGCCTTCCGCTTGTCGGCCCCGTCGTCCATCTGGCGGAGCGCATGACGAGTTCCGGCACGAAACGGCCGGAAACGACGGATGTTTCGCTCACCGTCCTCAATGAGGCGGCGCTCGACACGCCAATGCAGGCACTTGGCAATGCCACGCGAGAGGTCGTCGCGGTCAGCGAGCTGATCGAAAACATGCTTCAGCGCATCATCGAGCTCTATGAATCGGCCACAGACGACAAGGTCAGGCTGCTGACTACGCTCGACGACCGGGTCGACGCCAAGCATCAAAGCATCAAGCTATATCTCACCAATCTGGCGGCGCGCTCCTTGACACACGATGAGGCGCTTCGGTGCCAAGAACTGCTGGGCGCCTGCGTGAAGCTCGAGCAGGTCGGCGACATCATTGTCGGCAACATGCTGGCGCATGCGCGCAAAAGGAACGCCCGAGCCTTGCAATTCACGCAAGAAGGTTGGGAAGAACTTCTCGATTTCCACGGCACGGTGCTTGCCAACGCGCGGCTCGCCTTTAACGTCCTGGTCTCCCGCGACGTGGAATCTGCCCGCCAGCTTGTGGAAGAGAAGGATCGCCTTCGCGAGCTGGAGAAATCCGCCAACACGAGCCATTTCAAACGCCTGCGCGAAGGAACGGCAAAGAGCATCGAGACGAGCTCGATCCACCTCGACACCGTCCGGGATCTGAAACAGATCAATTCGCTTTTGGCCTCAATGTCCTATCCGGTCCTGGAGGAGTTGGGCATCCTTCGGGGCTCTCGGTTGAAGGAAAGTTAATGCGTGTTTGGATCTCAACGCCCGGCGGCGGATTGACGGGACAACGCGTTATGCCGGACTTCCGACATCCGTCGCCGGCCCGCGGGACCACGCGCGACGCGGTGTCTTGAAAACCGATGTGCGGTGCCCAGGAGCGATCACTGCCGGCGCCGCTTGAGGTTCGGTCCACCAGGAGCACGTGAGGGAAGCGGGTGTTAAATAAGTAGGACTTAGGGACTTAGTACAACCAAACAGGTATCATGAACCGGCGGAGGGTATGCCGGTTATCAACGGCAGCTTTGGACTCGAAAGCCCCTCGCTGATTGTACTGCGGCCGTTAGGTCACGAAGTGCCCGCTGACCGAAAGGTACTCGGATTCCCTTGCCTGTTAGGATGCAGCGGGACCGGATGCCGTTGCCCGCATTGATCTGGTCGGTGTAGCTCCATTGCATTGGGGCTTTGCAATGCGGGAGGCGGCAGTTTGACTACATTTCCCTCCCGCCTCGGTAAACTTGCATTCGATAATCAGTGCCGCCTTGGAGCCAACGGCAAGGGCATCGACTTGTGTCGGCCGGGGCTCGCGCAGGAGGCGATCGCGATCAGTCCATTCGAGGGTTATCGACCAGGGACCGCCGGGCGGCACGCCACCTTGCCTGCGATGGCGTCGAGGACCCGACAGCGATCAGTGCTCATCTTGAGCGTGCCGAACACATCAATGGCAATGGCTTGTGACGAATGCACCTTGTGCGCCTGAACCCTGTTTTCACGGTCACGATGCCAAGAATGACCGCCAGTCGCTGATTGCTCCGTGACTGGCCGAAAACAGGTTCTGCCGAACTGCCGCGAAATCAATGTCAAAAGCAACTGGCATCCAGGCATCATCAACCTCCCATTCGCGGGCGCCACTCCGACATGGGTACTGAAGATTAGTGAAATAGAATGTTTAGCAAAACGAGCGCGATGCTCTATCGGACTGGCTGGGAATTCTGGGGAGACCGATGCCCTCGGCCACAGGCTGGCCGCGACATCGGTGTTCTTGTTCTTGGCGAAGCCATTCTTGTGGTTGGCAAGAAAATTGAAGCCACCGCCGTCACCAGGATCAGAGAACGACGACCCGGTTCCCCGGATTAGGCCCTCCTCGATGGCTTTATGCGGGCTTCCATTGCGTCGAGGCTTGCAGATGCTTCCGCACCACCAGTGTTTGCAGCAGTCGCCTTGGGCTTCGGGCGCAGTGCCTTTCTATCGAGGGTGCGTTTGGCAGGTGCTGCAGCTTTCTCGTCTGCCGCAGTTTCTGCTTTGACCGGAGCCGCCGCCGCCGCGGCGGCCGTCTGATACTTCTCCGGCGACGGAATTTCGACGGAACAATCTCCCCCTTTGGCATACTCCGGAGTCGTCGCCGGCACGGGCTTCGGTGACGGATTTTTTCGCAATCAGCGGAACGTTTGGATCGGTGATGTTCCTGCCGTCCGTCTAGCCAAGTCGAACGAACCAAGCGCACCAAAAGCAGGACCGTGTGAACGAAGGCCGGAAAGCGGACACTCTAACTCCGCTTGCGCCTTGCGCCAGCTATTGTCCGATAACTCAGGTCGCCAGCCCGATCAGGGCTGCCGCCTTGCGATAACGGGCGCTGACGTCGGGCGTGAAGTGGAAGGTGTCGAGGAAGTTTTCGGTTCGATAGGCGGGGTTCTGGAGATGGATGCGGACCGCATAGTCGCGGGCTTCTTCGATACGCCCGGCGAGTGCGAGGCAATGGGCGGCGATTGCCAGTATGTGGACATGCGCGTTCGGGCGGGCCGCGGCCTTGACGGCCCATTCCGCCGCCTCCTCGAAGGCATCGAGCCGGATAAGCGCGATTGCCCGGGTGCCGAGCATGCCGAAGAGCAGCGGATCGCAGGGGCTCAGCAGCCGCGAATGGTCGGATGCGGCGATCGCCGCCGCGGGGTCGCCGGACTGCGAGTGGACGAAGGCGAGCGCATAGTGGCCGAGGGCGAAGTTGGGGCTCAGAAGGACGGAGCGCTCCAACTCGCACACCGCTTCATCGTGGTCCCCGGTCAACCAGAGGGCACGGCCCATCGACCAGTGCGCGGCAGGGTTCTGGTCATCGATCAGCAGGCTGTGCCCGGCGGCCTTCAGCGCCTCTCGCGTCTCCGCCTCGCGCTCTCCCCAGCGTTGGAAAGCCCTTTGCCAGTGGGTGAAGGACAATCCCGCATGGGCACGCGAGAAGGTCGGATCCAGGCGGGTCGCCAGACGGAAAAACTCGGCGGCCCGCGCGTTCTCCTCGGCCGTGAAGCGATACATGTGCCAGAGGCCGCGATGGTACGCCTCCCAGGCGTTGAGCGAATCCGGATGCTTCAGCATCGCCCGATTGCGCTCCTCGTTCTCGATCTCTGCGGCGATCGATGAGACGATGCTGTTGCCGACTTCGTCCAGCAGGGCGAAATGCTCGGCGGAGCGGGCCTCGAACCGCTCGGTCCAGACGATATGCGCGGTCGCCGCCTCCGCCACCTCCACCGTCACCTTGGTCCAGTGATCCTGCTGCTCCAGGACGCCGGTCGCGACATAATCGACGCCGAGCCGGTGGCCGATTTGCGTGAGTTCGAGCCCCTCGCTGGCGACCGCGAAGACGGAGCCGCGGGCGATGACGAGGAGGCTGCGCAACCGCGCCAATTTGCTGATGACGTCATGCGTGACAGCAGCTCCGAGATCGTTCTGTCCGGCCGGGTCTGCGGCGAGTTCGCGGAACGGCATGACGGCAATTGAGGCGCGGCGCGAGGGGAGGGGCACGGCGGGTCGGCTTTCCGTAACAACTGTGACGGCCGGTTGCCGGGACGCGCGCCGGACATGATCCCATGCTTCGCGGATCGGCGTGAAATCCACTCCCTCATCCGCGAAGAGACGCGCCGCGGCATCGAGATGCCGGTTGCAGGCGTCGGTCATCCGCCTGTGGAACAGTTCCTCCAGGAAACGGATATTCGCCTCGGTGTCGAGCGGCGCGACCTCGAGCCATCGGCGGGTCGCCCGCAGCCCGTCGTCGCTGCCGACGGGCGTCCTTTTGCCCATTTCCGCCACGACATCCAGTTCGTACAGGCGAAACTCGCTTCTAAGCCCCGCCAGCCAGTGCGCGAAGGCGAGGCAATTGTCGATCTCGACGCCTTCGAGGAAAATGCCGCTGCATCGCTCGGCGATCGCTTGCAGCGCCGCGAGATCGAGGTTCGGGATGCCGCGCCGCCTTGCCTCCGCGAGATGCAGCGCGTCGACGGCGCAGCCCTCGAGGTCGAGCGATATCCGGTCGGCGGCGGCGATGACGCGCCGGCGGCCCTCCGTGTCCATGAGCGAGCGCAGCTTGCTCAGGCACCAGCGCAGCTCGCCGCGCGGATCGCTTGGCACTTCCCAGAGAAGGTCGCAGAGCCGCTCGCGGGGAACGGACCCGGGCGCCACGGCCAGATAGGCGAGCAGCGCGCGGACCTTGCGCGACGGCGGCAGCAACACAGGCACGCCGCCACGCATGAGCTTCATCGGTCCGAGGAGCCGCAGTTCCAGCTCTGACGCCGAAAAAACTCCGTCGGGGTCGTCCGTTTCCATGCTCGCTCCCACGCGGGCTCCCACGCCGGCACTTTAGCATCCCTTGCGTGAACTGGCATCCGGAAGAGTGAGGGATCACATGCCTATAAGTTCAGGACAGAGAACCACAAGCGGCCGCGGCCGGCTATTCGACAGCGTGCTGGAGACGATCGGCGACACGCCGGCGATCCGCGTCAATAATCTCGGCGTCGATAACGCCATCATCTACGTCAAGGCGGAGTTCTTCAATCCGGCTTCGTCGGTGAAGGACAGGCTGGCGGTGGCGATCATCGAAGAAGCCGAGCGCAGCGGCAAACTAAAGCCCGGCCAGACCGTGGTCGAGGCCACCAGCGGCAACACCGGCATCGGCCTGGCGATGGTCTGCGCTCAGAAGGGCTACCCGCTCGTCGTCACCATGGCCGACAGTTTCTCCGTCGAGCGCCGCCGGCTGATGCGCATGCTGGGCGCCAAAGTCGTGCTGACGCCGCGTGCCGAGAAGGGCTTGGGCATGTACCGCAAGGCGGTCGAACTCGCCGAACGGAACGGATGGTTCCTCGCGCGCCAGTTCGAGACCACGGCCAATGCGGCGATCCATGAAGCGACGACCGGTCGGGAAGTCATCAACGACTTCGCTGGCTCCCGCCTCGATTATTTCGTCACCGGCTACGGTACCGGTGGCACGGTCGTCGGCGTCTCGCGCGTGCTGCGCCGCGAACGGCCGGAGACGAAGATCGTCCTTGCTGAGCCCGCCAACGCTCAATTGATTGGCAGCGGCCATGTGCAGCAGCGCGGCTCGGATGGCGCACCGGCCGCGAGCCATCCCGCCTTCGAGCCGCATCCGATCCAGGGCTGGACGCCGGACTTCATACCGGATGTCCTGCAGGAGGCGATCGACAACCGCTACTATGACGAGCTCATTCCGATTGCCGGTCCCAATGCGCTGCAATGGGCGAAGGCGCTTGCCCAGAGGGAGGGTATCTTCACCGGCGTTTCGGGCGGCGCGACCTTCGGTGTCGCGCGCCAGATCGCGGAACGCGCGCCGGCCGGGTCGGTGATCCTCTGCATGCTGCCTGACACTGGTGAGCGCTACCTGTCGACCCCGCTCTTCGAGTCGATCCCGGCAGACATGGACGCCGAAGAAATGGAGTTGTCACGTTCCACACCCGGCTTCCAACTCGCAGCCGAGTAGATGAGGAGGGAGCGATGGACGCACAGTCGCCTGGCCGGAGCGAGGACTCGAACGATCAGCCGGAAACCCTGGACCCGCGTGACTGGACATCCATCGCGGCGCTCGCGCACCGCATCGTCGACGATGCGGTCGACCACGTCGCCCGGGTGCGCGAGCGGCCGGTGTGGCGGCCGCTGCCCGGAGAGATCGAAGCCCAGTTCCGCGCTGCCGTGCCGCTTGGGCCCACGCCGATCGACGACGTATACCGGCTGATCAAGGACACGGTGCTCGCCTATCCGATGGGCAACATCCACCCGCGGTTCTGGTCCTGGTACATGGGCGCCGGCAACTTCACCGGAGCCCTCGGCGATTTCCTCGCTGCGATCCAAGGGTCCAACCTCGGAGGCGGTCGCCATGCCGCCGCTCTGGTCGACCAACAGGTCGTCGGCTGGCTGCGTGACATGATCGGTTTTCCCGAAACGGCGAGCGGCACGCTGGTCAGCGGCGGCTCGGTGGCGAATCTCGTCGGACTGACGGTTGCCCGCAATGTCATGGCGGGAATCGATCTCCGTGAAGAGGGTCTCGCGGCCCTTAAAGAGCCCCTGCGCTTCTACGCTTCCGACCAGGTCCATTCCTGCCATCGAAAGGCGGTCGAAGCGCTGGGCCTCGGCAACAAGGCGCTGCGACGGATCCAGACCGACAACCGTTTCCGGATCGACCTCGCGGCGCTCCGCGCTGCGATCGCCGAAGACCGTGAACGCGGCCTCAAGCCGGCGTGTATCATCGGCACCGCCGGTACCGTCAATTCGGGAGCGGTCGACGATCTCGCCCTCCTGGCCGAGATCGCCGCCGAGGAGGGCCTGTGGTTCCATGTCGACGGGTGTATCGGCGCCCTCATGGCAATCGCGCCGCAGAACGCCTGGCGCGTAAGGGGTATCGAAGCGGCGGATTCCGTCGCTCTAGATCCGCACAAATGGCTGCATGCCCCGTTCGAGGTCGGATGCGCCCTCCTCAAAGACCGCACGAAACACCGGGAGACCTTCGCCGTATCGCCGGAGTATCTGCAGGGCATGTCGCGCGGCATCGCCTCCGGCCCATGGCTCCACGAATTCGGCCTGCAGACCAGCCGCGGCTTCGGGGCACTGAAGGTTTGGATGGCGCTGATGGAACACGGGGTTACGAAGTTCGGTCGGTTGATCGACCAGAACGTCGCACAAGCCGCCTTCCTCGCCGATCTCGTCCGCTCGCACCCGCCGCTGGAACTCATCGCGGACCCGGAGATCAACATCGTCTGTTTCCGCTACGCCGCCGTAGGCGAGGACGAGGAAAGGCTGAAAGAGATCAATGTCGAGATCATGCTGCGCCTGCAGGAGACGGGTGTCGCGGCGCTCTCCGACACAACGATCCGCGGGCGGCATTGCCTGCGGGCGGCGATCTGCAACCATCGCACACGACCGGAAGACCTCACTCTCCTCGTCTCGGAGGTACTGCGGCTTGGCAGGGAGGTTGCACAGTCATGACCCCGATGGCTCGTTCCGGAGGAGGTACTCGTCGCAATCTCGAGGTTTCGGAACCCCGTTGCGCGGCGGCGGGCATTTCAATTACGCCGTCATATGGGAGCGGTGCCGTTGCTTTGGGCCGCGCTTGCGCCGCTCTTCCTCATCCGCGTCCATGCGGAATGCCGCCCGTCGGGGCGGGACGAGGCGGTTCCAGGCTCCATTGCATTGCGGCCCCTCCGGTTTCTCGTGTTTCTGCCGGACGGCACTTTAGGCGCCTACCAGTTACCTCCGGAACTGCCGCAGTGGCACAGATCGGGTATTCAGTAGGAGACCGATGGCGGGTGCGGGCTGAACGAATCTTCGCCACTACACCATCACTACAACCGTTTGAATTCGTCGCCGACGACCTAGTGTGTAATTCCGACAGCTGGACACTTAGACCGGGAAGGGGAGCACATGTCTAAGACCTCGTTCAATATTGATCCATCGGCCTTTCTGTCGGTGGCGCGAAGTACAGCTTTCTTGATCCACGCGGCACAGCTTGCCGAGAAAATCCGCTATCGGAGGCGGATCCGCCGTGCACGGGGCTGCGCCCTCCATGAGGTGTCCGATCACACCCTGAAGGACATCGGTGTGACGCGTTTCGAAATCGACCACCTCTGCTTCGGACGAGCCCGCAACTGGCGCAAGAGCGCGTGAGGCGGCCGGATGCCATTGTTTCCTCCATGAAAACGCACCTTCTCTCCAGCGCCCTGTGCGGCAGCGATCCTGATGATAGTTCATCGGATCGAGTGGACTCAGCCGAAGTGCCTTGAAGGCGTGATCGCACGACTGGTCATAAGTTTCGTTGAACATGTGCACCATCGCGCTTAGCCCGTAGGAGAGTGACGAATTACCGTCCAGCATAAGGCCCGTTGAGCGCGTTGATGGATCGGTCATAATCATGGGTGATCGTGGCGTGGACGAACGCTCCCAGGCACAGCGCCTGCCCTTGCTCATGGCGAGCGCTGCGTTGGCGTGCTTGGCCGCGGCGACCCTGTCGTCGGGATGAAAGCCGCCGCGCAGGAAACGCTGCTCATATCCCCAGGCCGCATAGCCATGCGCGCAGGCCTTCGCTCGCCGATCGCTGCAGCCAACACCGCGTTGCGCATCCACTGATAGGCGTCGCCGGCGAAAGGACAGGGTGCATACTCGGCCGTCGGATCCAATTCGAAGAGCTTAGGGATGTAATCCCAGTAGCGAATTCTCTTTCCTGTTAGGGTGCAGCGGGACCGGACGCCGTTGCCCGGATTGATTTGGTCACTGTAGCTCCCATTGCACTGGGGCTTTCCAGTGCGGGACGCGGCGGTTTGGTTACATTCCCGGACGCCACAAGACGCGACACAGCCGTCCGAACAAGCGTCTCCGAACTCCCGAAATGAGCGCAAACTTCGATCAGCGTTCCTATCCACAGGACACCGCCGCGAGGCACAACGATGTTACCGTAAATGGTGACGATCAGCGATGCTGCCCGGATACTCACTCCCTCCAGAAGCCTGCCTGTCCAGTTCTCTGCTCCAAAAAAATGGAAATTTCGCAGGTCACCTCTTGAATGTCGTCAGCCAAAGCATGCCCTCCCAACGCCGGACGATGTGAACCGCCAATGACCGTCGGACCACAGGCTGAATATAGGCGGAAAAAACAATAATAAAGCCAGCTACTTACAAAAACGTCACAGAAAACGACAAAAAATGAATTGAAGTGTGACGCTTTCGGGGTTATTCATTGACCGATCGGTTGGCTAAAGAGGAAAGCCCCGGCTTTCGGAGGATTACGGAAAATGCCTGGAGCCTTTATCTGCGATGCCGTCCGCACGCCCATCGGCCGCTATGGCGGCCTCTTGTCGTCGGTGCGTCCCGACGATCTGGCGGCCGTGCCGCTTGCAGGACTGATGGCGCGCAATCCGGGCGTCGACTGGTCGAAAGTCGACGACCTCATCTACGGCTGCGCCAACCAGGCCGGCGAGGACAACCGCAATGTCGGCCGCATGGCCGTGCTGCTTTCCGGTCTTCCCGTTTCCATTCCCGCCACCACCGTCAACCGGCTCTGCGGCTCCGGCATGGATGCCGTCGGCATGGCGGCGCGGGCGATCCGCTCCGGCGACTGCGATTTCGTGATCGCCGGCGGCGTCGAAAGCATGAGCCGGGCGCCCTTCGTGATGCCCAAGGCCGAAAGCCCGTTCTCACGCGCCAACGCAGTCTATGACACGACCATCGGCTGGCGCTTCGTCAACCCGAAACTGGAGGCAGCCTTCGGTGTTGATTCCATGCCGGAGACGGCGGACAATGTGGCTGAGGATTTTGGCGTAAGTCGCGCCGATCAGGATGCCTTCGCCGCCCGCAGCCAGGCGCGCTGGGCCGCGGCTGAGCAAGAGGGCCTCTTTAGAGAGGAGCTTGTTCCGGTCCTCGTACCGCAAAAGAAGGGCGACCCTATCCTGGTCGATCGCGACGAGCATCCGCGCCCGGGCACGACGGTCGAGCAGCTCGCCAAGCTCAAAGGGGTCAACGGCCCCGACCGCACGGTGACGGCGGGCAATGCTTCGGGCGTCAACGATGGCGCCGCGGCGCTGTTGGTCGCCAGCGAGGCGGCGATGAAGGCCCAAGGTCTGATGCCGAAGGCGCGCATCGTCGCGATGGCGGCAGCCGGCGTCGAGCCGCGCATCATGGGTATCGGACCGGCGCCCGCAGCGCGGAAGGTGCTCGAACGCGCCGGTTTGTCGGTCGGCCAGATGGACGTGATCGAGCTTAATGAAGCCTTTGCCTCGCAAGCGCTTGCGGTGCTGCGCGACCTCGGTTTGGCCGACGACGCGGCGCATGTGAACCCGAATGGCGGCGCGATCGCGATGGGGCATCCGCTCGGCATGAGCGGCGCGCGACTGGTGACGACCGCCACCTATCAGCTTCACCGCCAGGGTGGCCGTTATGCGCTGTGCACGATGTGCATCGGTGTCGGCCAGGGCATCGCCATCATTCTCGAGCGCGTCTGACGGAGGAGAAGGACCATGTATGCTCAAATGGTGAAAACGGACGCTGCCCGCGTCAAAAGCCTCGACGAGATGGACCGCCAGGAGCGCGCCTTCCAGGAGCGCGTCGACGCAGGCCAGAAGATCGAGCCGAAAGAATGGATGCCGGAAGGCTATCGCAAGACGCTCATCCGCCAGATCAGCCAGCACGCCCATTCGGAGATCGTCGGCCAACTTCCCGAGGGCAACTGGATCACCCGTGCGCCGACGCTCGAGCGCAAGGCGATCCTGCTTGCCAAGGTGCAGGACGAGGCCGGCCACGGCCTCTATCTCTATTGCGCCGCCGAGACCCTCGGGGTGAGCCGCGACGAGATGTACGAACAGCTCCATTCAGGTAAGGCAAAATATTCCTCGATCTTCAATTATCCGACGCTGACCTGGGCGGATATCGGCGCGATCGGCTGGCTGGTCGACGGTGCGGCGATCATGAACCAGGTGCCGCTGCAGCGTTGTTCCTACGGGCCCTATGCGCGCGCCATGGTCCGGATCTGTAAGGAGGAGAGTTTCCATCAGCGCCAGGGCTACGACATCCTGATGAAGATGGTGAAGGGCACACCCGCCCAGAAGGCGATGGTGCAGGACGCGCTGAACCGCTGGTGGTGGCCGTCCTTGATGATGTTCGGCCCCTCGGACGATGCCTCTGTGCACTCGGCCCAGTCGATGGCCTGGAAGATCAAGCAGAACTCCAACGACGAGCTGCGCCAGAAGTTCGTCGACCAGACCGTGCCGCAGGCCGAATATCTCGGCCTCACCGTGCCGGATCCTGACCTCAAATGGAACGAGGAAAAGGGCGGCTACGATTTCGGCGAACCGGACTGGGAAGAGTTCTTCAATGTGATCGCGGGCAATGGCCCCTGCAATGCGGAACGCCTCGACGCCCGCAAAAAGGCCTGGGAGGACGGCGCCTGGTTCCGCGACGGCCTGACCGCCCATGCGGAAAAGGCCGCCCACCGTCGCGCTGCCGCAAGGGTTGCGGCCGAATAAGTCTTGGGAGAGAGAATCATGTCCAGTGAATGGCCGCTTTGGGAAGTCTTCATCCGTGGTCAGCATGGCCTCAACCATCGCCATGTCGGCAGCCTCCATGCGCCGGACGCCGAGATGGCGATTAACAATGCCCGCGACGTCTATACGCGCCGCAACGAGGGCGTCAGCATCTGGGTGGTGAGGTCGTCGGAGATCACCGCGAGCGCCCCCTCGGAAAAGGGCCCGCTCTTCGACCCGTCGAATTCCAAGGTCTATCGTCACCCGACCTTCTTCGACATTCCAGATGAAGTGGGGCACATGTGATGGCTACCGCGGCCTTTGACCCGGCGGCCCGTCAGGCCGCGCTCTTCGAATTCCTGGCTCGCATCGGCGACAATGCGCTGATCCTCGGCCATCGCGTCTCCGAATGGTGCGGTCATTCGCCGGCGCTGGAGGAAGACATCGCGCTCGCCAACACTGCGCTCGACCTGATCGGCCAGACGCAGCTCTGGCTCGGCCTTGCCGGCGAGGTGGAAGGCAAGGGCCGTTCTGCCGATGACCTCGCCTATCTGCGCGACGGCTACGAGTTCCGCAACATCCTGCTGGTCGAGCGGCCGAACGGCGATTTTGGCAAGACGCTGATGCGGCAGTTCCTGTTCGACGCTTGGCACTATCTGCTCTTGAAGGCGCTGAAGGGTTCTTCGGACCAGCGCATCGCCGATATTGCGGAAAAGGCCTTCAAGGAGGTCTCCTACCATCTTGATCGCAGCCGCGACCTCGTCATTCGCCTCGGTGATGGCACGGCCGAAAGCCATAACCGCATGCAGGCGTCGCTGGATGAACTCTGGGCCTTCACGGGCGAGATGTTCATGAGCGACGTCCTTGATGCCGAGCTGGTCGAAGCCGGAATCATTCCCGCCCCGCAGAGCCTCAAGCCCGGCTGGGACCAGATCGTCGCCGATGTTCTGACCGAGGGCACGCTGAAGAAGCCTGCCGACGGCTACATGCACAAGGGCGGCCGGCGCGGCGTTCATACCGAGCATCTCGGTTTCATTCTCACCGAAATGCAGTTCCTGCAGCGCGCCTATCCCGGCGCCACTTGGTAGGAGGCGGTCATGGACCCGGCGCTCCGCCCTTCGATCGACGAAGTGTGGCACTGGCTGGCGCAAGTGCCTGACCCGGAGATCCCGGTCATCTCGCTCACCGACCTCGGGATCATCAGGGATATTGCCTGGCGAGACGATACGCTGGTGGTGACGGTCACGCCGACCTATTCCGGTTGTCCCGCCACCACCGTCATCAACCTCGACATCGAGGCTGCGCTCGCGGAAAAGGGTGTCGACAAGGTGCGGCTGGAGCGCCAGCTCTCGCCCGCCTGGACAACGGACTGGATCAGCGCCGAGGGTCGGAAAAAGCTGCGCGACTACGGCATCGCCCCGCCTGTCGACGGCACGGCCGCCGATGGCGTCTTGACGAAACGCATCGACCGGCTTTCCGGCCGCTCGAACCTGACGATCGCCTGTCCGCGCTGCGGATCGACGAACACCGAGAAGATCAGCCAGTTCGGCTCGACGCCTTGTAAGGCCAGCTATCGCTGCACCGATTGTCTGGAACCGTTCGATTACTTCAAGTGCATCTGACCAATAGGGAGAGGGCCCATACATGGCACGTTTTCATCCCCTGACCGTGACCGACGTTCGCCGCGAAACGCGCGATGCGGTCGTCGTCACGCTCCGGCCCTCCGACGAGGACCGCGCCGTCTTCGATTTCACCCAGGGGCAATACCTCACCTTCCGTCGGAAATTCGAAGGCGAGGAGCTGCGCCGTTCCTATTCGATCTGCGCCGGCAAGGACGAGGGCGTGCTGAAAGTCGGCATCAAGCGCGTTGATGGCGGCTGCTTCTCCACCTGGATCAACGAGAACCTCAAAGTCGGCGACACCCTGGAAGCGATGCCGCCGATGGGCGCCTTCTTCACCGCGCTCGAGCCGGGTGTCGCAAAACACTATCTCGGCTTTGCCGGCGGTAGCGGCATCACGCCGGTGCTCTCGATCATCAAGACGGTGTTGTCGCGCGAGCCGCGCTCCCGCTTCACGCTGGTCTACGCCAACCGTCAGATCAGCTCGATCATGTTCCGGGAGGAGCTGGAAGACCTGAAGAACCTCTATCTCGGTCGGCTTTCCGTCCTCCATATCCTTGAAAGCGAGGCGCAGGACATCGACCTCTTCACCGGGCGCATTGACGGCGAAAAATGCGCGGCGCTCTTCAGGAGCTGGATCGACCCGAAATCTATCGCCACCGCCTTTATCTGCGGCCCGGAGCCGATGATGCTGGCGATTGCCGCGGCATTGCGTGAACACGGGCTTGGCGATGACCAGATCAAGTTCGAACTTTTCGCCTCCTCGCAGCCTGGCCGAGCGCGGCGCAAGCTGGAGCAGGTCGCAGGCGCCGACCAGAGCTCGACCTGCGAGGCGACCGTCACGCTCGACGGCGCGACGCGCACGTTCAAGTTTCCGAAGCAGGGCCAGAGCCTGCTCGACGCCGCGCTCGAAAACGCCATGGACGCGCCATACGCCTGCAAGGCCGGCGTCTGTTCCACCTGCCGCGCCAAGGTGCTCGAAGGTGAGGTCGAGATGGAAACCAACCACGCGCTCGAGGACTACGAGGTGCGCCAGGGCTATGTGCTGACCTGCCAGTGCTATCCGCTCACCGACCGCATCATCGTCAGCTACGACCAGTAAACCGCCGTGGGGAGGATAGAATGTCCGATACGATGCCGATCGAGGATTATCTGGCGAAGGGCGGCGTGCTGTCGTCGCCGGCCAACGTGCCGCCACGCTATCGTGGCGAACTGCTCCGGCTGATGGCAAGCTTCATCGACAGCGAGCTTGCTGGTTCCGCCGGCTTTGCCGACACGATCAACGACGCGCCGGGCATACAGGAGCGGATCTCCGCCGCCCGCATCGTGCTGGAAAAGACCGACCACGCCGGCAAGGTGCTCAAGATCATGGAAACCTTTGGCGCCGATGCCGGGCGTTATGCCGTGCATCATCCCTGGGCGGAGCGGCTTGCTCGCGAGGCCGATATCGGCGCGACGCGCCAGGGCGGCGATATGCGCCTGTCCGTCTTCCATTATCCGCTGGAAGGGTGGGTGGATGCCGTCGTGATGAACGTTTTGATGGGCCGGGCGAGCGTCGTGCAGTTGAAGGAACTTTCGCGCGTTTCCTACCAGCCGCTCGCCGAAGCCTTCCGCGCCATCCTGCCGCGCGAAACGCGCCATACCGAACTCGGCCTCGCCGGCCTTGTCCGTCTCGTCGAGGATGAGGCGGAACGAGCAAAGGCGAAGGCCTCCGTCGCCTACTGGTATCCCCGTGTTGCCGAAAGTTTTGGCCATTCCGGCTCTGCTCGCTTCGAGACGCTGTCGCGCTTCGGCCTCAGGCATACGCCCAACGAGACCCTGCTTGCCGAATGGGAGGCAGAGGTCGACCCCCAGCTTTCTGCGCTTGGATTGAACTGAAAGGATAGTGACATGAACGTCATGGCAAACCGGCCGCGCCGGCTCGAAAGCTATGTGGGCGGCACCTGGGTTGCTGGCGTAAGCGAAGGCGTGCCGTTGCTCGACGCCTCAACGGGTGCGCCGATCGCCTTTGTCGATTCCACCGGTATCGATTTCGAGGCGATTCTCGCCTATGGCCGCGAAAGGGGTGGCCCGGCGCTCAGGCGCATGTCCTTCCACGAGCGCGCCGCGATGCTGAAAGCGCTCGGCCAGGCGCTGCTCGAAAAGAAGGACGAATTCTATGCTCTTTCGACTGCAACCGGCGCCACCCGCGCCGATAGTTGGGTCGATATCGAGGGCGGCATCGGCACGTTGCTTTCCTACGCCTCCAAGGGCCGGCGCGAGCTACCGAACGCCCGCGTGTTGCTCGACGGTGACGTGGAATCTCTCTCCAAGGACGGCACGTTTTCCGCGCAACATATCCTGAGCCCGCTGCAGGGCGTCGCTGTCCACATCAACGCCTTCAATTTCCCCTGCTGGGGTATGCTGGAAAAGCTGGCGCCGACGCTGCTGGCTGGCGTTCCGGCCATTGTCAAGCCGGCGAGCCAGACGGCCTATCTCACCGAGCTCATGGTTCGCCGTATCATCGAGACGGGCATCCTGCCGGAAGGCGCGCTTCAGCTCATCTGCGGCTCGGTCGGCGACCTGCTCGACCATCTCGAGGGCCAGGATGCCGTGACCTTCACCGGCTCCGCCGCGACCGGCCAGCGCCTCAAGACGCACAAGGCGATCGTCGGTAATTCGGTGCGCTTCACCATGGAGGCCGACAGCCTCAATGCTGCTGTGCTTGGCCTGGATGCGGCGCCTGGCACGGAGGAATTCGACCTCTTCGTAAAGGAAGTCGCCCGCGAGATGACGGCCAAGGCTGGTCAGAAATGTACGGCGATCCGCCGGGTGATCGCGCCGCGCGCCTACAGCGAAGCGCTCATTGAAAGCCTGCGCGCGCGCCTCGGCGACACGGCCGTCGGCAACCCTGCCGACGAAACCGTCCGTATGGGACCGCTTGCCAGCCTCGACCAGCGCGAGGAAGTGCGCGCTCGCATCCGAGACCTTGCTACCGATGCCGAGATTGTCGCCGGCGATCCGGATAACCCGCGCGTGCTGTGTGGCGATGCGTTCGTCGGCGCTTTCCTCAATCCGGTTCTGCTCTATTGCGATAAGCCGGGCTCGGCCCGCGCGGTGCACGATGTCGAGGCCTTCGGCCCAGTCAGCACCGTCATGCCGTATGACACGGCGGAAGAAGCGGTCGATCTTGCCCGGCGTGGCAAAGGCAGCCTCGTCGCCTCCGTCTTCACCGACGATCCGGCCTTCGCCGAGGAGGTCGTGCTCGGCCTCGCACCCTTCCACGGTCGCGTGATGATCGGTAACCGCATCAGCGCCAAGTCGTCCACCGGCCACGGTTCGCCGCTGCCAGGCCTTGTGCACGGCGGTCCCGGGCGGGCGGGCGGCGGCGAGGAATTGGGCGGCATTCGCGGCGTGAAGCATTACATGCAGCGTACCGCCGTGCAGGGCACGCCGACGATGCTTTCGGCCGTCACCGGGCGGTGGATCCCCGGTGCCGAGGTGCGTTCGGGCAGCGAACATCCGTTCCGCAAGTCGCTTGCCGAGCTTCGGATCGGCGACCAGCTTGTTACGGCGACACGTATGGTAACGCTGGAGGATATCGAGCACTTCGCCCAGTTCACCGGCGACACCTTCTACGCTCATATGGACGAGGAAGCGGCCAAGGCGAATCCGTTCTTTGACGGGCGCGTGGCGCATGGCTATCTCATCGTCTCCTTTGCCGCCGGCCTTTTCGTCGATCCGGCGCCGGGGCCGGTCCTCGCCAATTATGGCGTCGACAATCTGCGCTTCCTGACGCCGGTCAATCCGGGTGATACGTTGCAGGTGCAACTCACCTGCAAGGAGATCAACCCGCGGGCCAATGCCGAACACGGCGAGGTGCGATGGGATTGCAATGTGACCAACCAGACCGGGGCAACGGTCGCGCGATACGACGTTCTGACGATGGTGGCCAAAACCAGAGAGTGATCGCATGACACCGATCGAACAGGACCCGCGCCGCCTGGACATGACCGTTCTGATGACGCCCGACATGGCGAATTTTTCCGGCAAGGTCCACGGCGGAGCGCTGCTCAACCTGCTTGATCGCGTGGCTTTCTCGTGCGCCTCGCGCTACTCGCAGCAATATGCGGTGACGCTCTCGGTCGATCAGGTGATCTTCAAGGAGCCGATCCATGTCGGCGAGCTCGTCACTTTCCGCGCCTCGATCAACCATACGGGGCGCACCTCCATGGAGGTCGGCATCCCCGTGGAGGCGGAGAACATCCGCTCCGGCCACCGCCGGCATACCAATTCCTGCTACTTCACCATGGTCGCTGTCGACGATGCCGGCCGGCCGGTGCGGGTGCCGGAACTGCGGCCCACTGACCCGATCGGCATCCGTCGCAACAAGGCGGCCGAACTTCGCCGCACGCTCAGGCGCGAATTTGCGGAACGGCTGGAGTCGGTTGCCGAGACCGGCCGCGACGTCGACAGATCCGGAGAAGACTAGATGGCGCAGATCTATGCATATGATGGCGTGATCCCGGTGATAGATCCTGATGCGTTCATCCACCCGGCGGCTATCGTCATTGGCGACGTGATCGTTGGCGCTGCCTGTTATGTCGGTCCCGGTGCTGTGCTGCGTGGCGACTTTGGACGAATTGTCCTTGAGGGCGGTTCGAACGTCCAGGAAACCTGCGTGGTGCACAGTTTTCCCAATCTCGATGTCGTGGTCGGCGAGGAGGGCCATATCGGCCACGGGGCGGTGTTGCATGGCTGCCGAATTGGACGCAATGCACTGGTCGGCATGAACGCCGTCATCATGGACGAGGCCGTTATTGGGGAGAATGCCATCGTTGCGGCGATGGCCTTCGTCAAGGCTGGCGACGAAATCCCGGCAAACAGCCTGGCAGTCGGTGCGCCGGCGCGTGTGGTGCGCGAACTCACACCGGAGGAGATTTCATGGAAGCGTCGCGGCACCGCCATCTATCAGCGGCTGGCACTCGAGGCAAAGGAGAAGCTGGCGCCGGTTTCGCCGCTGACGGCGCCCGAGCCCGACCGGCGGCGCATTCGCGCGCCGGAATACGATCCGCTCATTCTGGAAAGGTTGAAGCTCGGTGATTGACGGAAAACGTCAGCGGACGGCCTTGATCCCTTCGAGGATCAGTGTCGTCGCAATGTCCGCATATTCGTCGCGGGTGATCGGTCCGTTTGGCCGAAACCACATATAGACCCAGTTCATCATGCCAAAGAGCGACATGGTGACCGGCATCAGCAACGGCCTTTCTTTGCTAAGGTCCGGATTGATCTCGTATATCACGGCGGAGAAGCGCTTGACGATCCGTCTTTCGATCGCCTGCAATTCGCCGAGCTGTTCCGGGGAGAGTGCGCTGGTGCCGTTGAGCTGCACCTTGTGCTCGTTGTCCCGTCCCTCATAATTCTTCAGCACGGCTTTCACCAGCAGGCGTAGTCGCTTCTCAGCCGGAAGGTCGGGCCGGTCGGCGGCTTCGATGGCGTTTTCCAGCTCTGCGAGGTGTGTACGCACGATGTCGAAGATCAGCGCGTCCTTGCTCGGATAATAGTGATAGAGCAGGGCTTTGGAGACACCACTGTACGACGCAATCATCGACATGGAGGCCTTCTCCATGCCCATCTCGGCGAACACCGCCGCCGCACTTGTCAGAATGCCACGCTGTTTTTCCTCGAAATCGACTGCGCGCGTGCGTGCCATGGTTCCTGCTCTGCTCATTCCGGATTTTTTTGACCGCGTCGGGAGGGCGGTCGCCCTCCCTATACCACAGTCAACCCGGTGCCGGGCTATCCCGGCGTTTCATTCTTTCGGGCGGTTGTCGACCACACGCTTTGCTTTTCCTTCCGAGCGGGCGACACCGCCCGGCTCATGGACAAAAATCTTCGTGGAGACGCCGACCACGCTCTTGATGTGGTGGGCAAGCTCCTTGGCCGATCCCGCGCGAGAACCCTCGTCGGCCGCTTCCAGCGTACATTCGACATGAACCGTCATATTGTCCATACGGCCAGCGCGCGTGAGCTCGATCTGGAAATGGGGAGCGAGGCCGCGACATTTCAGAATCTGCTCCTCGATCTGCGTCGGGAAGACGTTGACGCCGCGGAGAATCATCATGTCGTCGGAGCGGCCGGTGACCTTTTCCATGCGTCGCATGGATCGGGCGGAGCCGGGCAAGAGCCGCGTCAGGTCGCGCGTGCGGTAGCGGATGATCGGCAGGCCTTCCTTGGTAAGCGTGGTGAAGACCAGCTCGCCGAGTTCGCCGTCCGGCAGCACTTCGCCGGTCTCGGGGTCGATGATTTCCGGGTAGAAATGGTCTTCCCAGATATGCAGGCCATCCTTCGTCTCGACGCATTCGTTGGCGACGCCTGGGCCCATGACTTCCGAGAGACCGTAGATGTCGACGGCGTGCATGTCGAAGGCCTGCTCGATTTCCTCGCGCATGGCATTCGTCCAGGGTTCGGCCCCGAAAATGCCGACGGCGAGCGAGCTTTCGCGCGGATCGACGCCTTGGCGACGGAACTCGTCGAGGATGGAGAGCATGTAGGAGGGCGTCACCATGATGACGCGCGGTTTGAAATCCTGCATCAACGTGACCTGGCGTTCCGTCATGCCGCCAGAGATCGGCACGACCGTGCAGCCGAGCTTTTCCGCGCCATAGTGTGCCCCGAGGCCGCCGGTGAAGAGGCCGTAGCCGTAAGCGATATGCGCGATGTCGCCGGGCCGGCCGCCCGAGGCGCGGATCGAGCGGGCAACGACGGTCGCCCAGGTGTCGATGTCCTTCCGGGTGTAGCCGACGACGGTCGGCTTGCCGGTCGTGCCGGAGGAGGCGTGGATGCGGGCGAGTTTTTCACGCGGTACGGCGAACATGCCGAAGGGATAGGTGTCGCGCAGATCCCTCTTGGTGGTGAAGGGGAATTTCGCGAGGTCGGCCAGCGTCTTCAGGTCGGAGGGATGCACGCCCGCCTCGTCGAAGCGTTTCTGGTAGAAGGGCGAATTCTCGTAAGCGTGGGTCAGCGACCATTTCATGCGCTCGAGCTGGAGCGCGGAAATCTCGTCGCGCGAGGCCGTCTCGATCGCTTCGAGGTCTCCGGGCCGGGGGGAAAGGTCTTCCATGGATGTCTCCTCCGAGAATGCGGGATAATATCGCCCTCAGCCTATTCCGGCAGATGGGTACCCTTGACTGTTCGCGAGTGGCCGCGGAATTCCCCGACATGCTCGCCCTCCTGGTTGGTGATGCGGATATCGTAGATGCCGCCCCTGCCGCGGCGTGACACCTCCCGTGCCGTCGCCGTCAGTCGGTCGCCCTTGAAAGCCGGTGCGATGAATGTCAATGAACAGTGCTGGGCGACGGCGCGCTGGTTGTAGGTGTTGCAGGCGAAAGCGAAGGCCGAATCCGCCAGCGTGAAGACGTAGCCGCCGTGGCATGTGCCGTGGCCGTTCGTCATGGTCTCCGCTATCGTCATGGAAATAGTCGCCTCGCCAGGCGCGACGGAGACGAGTTCCATTCCGAGCTGGCGGCTGGCGTTGTCCTCGTGCCACATGGCCTTGGCGCAGGCTTCGGCAAGTGCCTGCGGGGAAAGGCTGGCGGCGCTCATCGACCCTTAAACTCCGCTTCGCGCTTCTCGAGGAAGGCGGAGACGCCCTCGGCATAGTCGGCGCTGCGGCCGGCCTCGCGTTGCAGATCGCGTTCGAGGTCGAGCTGCTGGTCCAGCGAATTGGTGGCGGCAGCCTGGATGGCGTGCTTCGTCAAGCCGAGGCCCTTGGTAGGGCCGGCGGCGAGGCGGGCGGCCAGCGCCGTTGCCTCCTCCATAAGCTTGTCGTCGTCGACGGTGCGCCAGATCAGGCCCCAGTCGGCGGCGGTATCGGCGCCGAGTGGCTCGGCGGTCAGCGCCAACGCTTTGGCGCGCGCTTCGCCAATGAGGTGCGGCAGGCTCCAGGTGCCGCCGGAGTCCGGCACGAGGCCGATCTTGGCGAAGGCCTGGATAAAGCGGGCGGAGCGGGCGGCGAGCGTGATGTCGCAGGCGAAGGCGATGTTGGCACCTGCCCCCGCGGCAACGCCGTTGACGGCACAGATCACCGGCTTTTCCAGGCTCCGGATCAGGCGGAGCAGCGGATTGTAGAAGGTCTCGATCGTCTGGCCGAGGTCCGGCACGTCCTTGTTCGGGTCGCGGTCGCCGAGGTCCTGGCCGGCGCAAAAGCCGCGGCCGGCGCCGGTCAAGAGCACTGCGCGTACGTTTTCGTCGGTGTGGGCACGCTCGAAACCGGCGCGCAGCGCCAGGTGCATTTCTTCGTTGAAGGCGTTGAGCTTGTCCGGACGGTTCAGCGTAAGGCTCAAAACGCCATCGGCAAGCGTCGACAGAATGGTGTCGGAACTGGACATTGTACCTCCCTGTCGCCCTGCCTGATGGCGACCTAAAAAAAGCCTTGCATAAACCGACCGGTCAGTCAATTATAAAAGCACTGATTGGGAGGAATGAGAATGACCGAACTTTTCGAGCGCCATCGCCCGACGCTTGATGCGGCCCTGCAAGCGGTCGCCAAGCGCGATTTCTGGTCCCCCTATCCGGAAGTTCCGAGCGGCAAAATCTACGGCGAGACAGCCAAGGACGACGGCCTTGCCGCATACGAGGCACGTCTCGGCCAGCCATTTGTATTGGCCGATCATCCGGCGGATGGCGCGGTTGGTGCGGAAGTTTCGCCTTACGGACCCGCTCTCGGCATCACCTATCCCGAAGCTTCCGTCGATATGCTGGTCGCCGCCTCGCGCGCCGCGGCCCCGCAATGGGCCACCGTCACGCCTGAAGTGCGAGTCGGTGTCTGCCTCGAGATCCTCGCTCGCCTCAATGCCCGCAGCTTCGAGATGGCGAACGCCGTCATGCATACGACGGGCCAGGCTTTTGCCATGGCCTTCCAGGCCGGCGGCCCGCATGCGCAGGATCGCGGCCTCGAAGCGGTTGCGTATGCCTATGCCGAAATGACCCGCACGCCCGCTCAGGCGACCTGGACGAAGCCGCAGGGCAAGGGTGAGCCAATCGTCATGGAAAAGCACTGGCGCATCGTGCCGCGCGGTGTTTCGCTCGTCATTGGCTGCAACACCTTCCCGACCTGGAACAGCTATCCCGGCCTGTTCGCCAGCCTTGCAACCGGCAACACCGTCATCGTCAAACCGCACCCAGCGGCGATCCTCCCGCTTGCCATCACAGTCGAGATCATCCGCCAGGTTCTGGTGGAGGAGGGTTTTGCGGCCGATATCGTCCTGCTTGCTGCAGATGCGCCCGGCTCGGAAATTACCAAGGACCTTGTGCAGCACCCGGCCGTCGCCATCGTCGACTATACCGGCTCCAACACATTCGGCGCATGGTTACGCGAAAACACAGGCGCCGCGGGCGTCTACACGGAAGAGGCCGGCGTCAATTCGATCATCATCGGCGCCACCGACAATTTCGCCGGCATGTGCAGCAACATCGCCTTCTCGCTGTCGCTCTATTCCGGTCAGATGTGCACCGCCCCGCAGGATATCTTTGTCCCGCGCGACGGCATCAAGACGAATGAGGGCCACAAGACTTTTGATGGTGTCGCGGCCGGTATTGGCGCCGCCGTGGATAGCCTGCTTGCCGATCCGGCCCGCGCCGCCGGTGTCTGCGGCGCCATCGCCAATCCGGCAACGCTGGCCCGTATCGCGACGGCCCGTTCGCTCGGTCGGATCGTTCGCGACTCCGCGCCGGTGGAAGGTCTCGACGATGCGCGCACCGCGACCCCGCTGATCCTTGCCGTCGATGCGGCGGATACGGATGCCTATGCGGAAGAGCGTTTCGGCCCGATCGCCTTTGTCGTTGCGGTCGATGACATCGAGGACGGCGTGAGTCGCGCCGCTGAGCTCGCCGAGCGCAAGGGCGCGATCACGGCCGCCCTTTACGCGACGGATGAGGAGCAAGTCCTCGCAGCCGCTCATCGGTTCGCCGCGGCCGGCGTCAATCTTTCGGTCAATCTGACCGGCGGCATCTACGTCAACCAGAGCGCCGCCTTCAGCGATTTCCACGTCACCGGTGCCAACCCGGCGGGCAATGCCAGCCTGACGGATGCGGCCTTCGTCGCCAACCGGTTCCGCGTGGTGATGTGGCGTCGCCCTGCGGCGGCGTGAGGAGAGTTTTCGCTTTAACCTTTTTCTTTGTTGGGAGGAGAACCGACATGAAATTTGCGCTCACAACGACGGCCCTTGCACTCGTTCTCGGCATAGCCGCGCCCGCCTTTGCCGATATCAAGATCGGCGCCACCCTTTCCGAAACTGGCCCCGCCGCCTTCCTCGGTGATCCGGAAGCCAAGACGCTGAAAATGCTGGTCGAGGAGATCAATGCGGCCGGCGGCGTCAATGGCGAGAAGATCGAGCTGATCGTCTATGACGACGGTGGCGACCCGAACAAGGCGCGCACCTTCGCCACCCGCCTCGTCGAAGACGACGAAGTGGTGGCCGTGATCGGCGGCACGACGACCGGCACCTCAATGGCCATCATCCCGGTCTTCGAGGATGCGGAAGTGCCCTTCATCTCGCTTGCCGGCGCGATCGAGATCATCGACCCCGTAAAGCCCTATACCTTCAAGACGCCGCACACGGACCGTATGGCCTGCGCGAAGATCTTCGAGGACATGAAGAAGGCCGGTATCACCAAGATCGGCGTGATCTCCGGTTCTGACGGTTTTGGGGCTTCCATGCGCAAGCAGTGCCTGGAAATCGTCGGCGAATATGGCATCGAGGTGCTTGCCGACGAGACCTACGGCCCCACCGACGCCGACATGACGCCGCAGCTCACCAACATCAAGGGCAAGGAAGGAATTCAGGCCGTGCTGAATCCCGGCTTCGGCCAGGGTCCGGCGATCGTGACGCGCAACTACGCCCAGCTCGCCGTCGGGCTGCCGCTCTACCAGTCGCATGGCGTCGCCTCGGATGGCTTTATCGAGCTTGCCGGCGCTGAGGCCGCCGAAGGCGTGCGCCTGCCGGGCACGGCGCTCCTCGTCGCTAAAATCCTGCCGGAGAACGACCCGCAGCGTGCCGTCGTTACCGCCTACAAGGAGGCCTACGAGACGGCGACCGGCAAGCCAGTCTCGACCTTTGGCGGCTACGCTCATGATGCGTTGCGCATCCTCGTCGATGCGATCACTCGCGCGGACAGCGCCGAGCCGTCGGATATCCGCGATGCGATCGAGGCGACGAAAGGTTTTGTCGGCACCACGGGCATCGTCACCATGACGGCCGAGGATCATCTCGGTCTCGACCTCTCGGCCTTCCGCATGCTTGAGATCGAAAAGGGTGGCTGGAAGATCGTCGAGTAATCGAGCCCTCCGGCCTGGGCCATGAGGGCGCAGGCCGAAGGAAACGTCCTGCCAAGCGGAGGGCTCCATGCCTGAACTCCTGCAATTTCTTCTCTCCGGGATCACAGTGGGCGCGGTCTATGCGCTGGTCGCGCTCGGCTTCACGATCATCTACAACGCCTCCGACGTCGTGAACTTCGCCCAGGGCGAATTCGTCATGCTTGGCGGCATGATCACCTTTTTCGCGCACGCCGCCGGCCTGCCGCTGCCGCTCGCCGCGCTCATCGCCATCATCGCGACGGCCGCGATCGGCGTCGCGCTCAACAAGCTGGCGATCGAGCCCGCCCGCGGCGCGCCCGTCGTCTCGCTGATCATCATCACCATCGGCGCGTCCATCTTCATTCGCGGCGCGACGCAGCTCGTTTTCGACAAGCAACTCCACCGCTTCCCGGCCTTTTCCGGCGACCAGCCGATCACCATCGGCGGCGCGACCATCCTGCCGCAGAGTCTTTGGGTCATCGCCGGTGCGCTCGCCGTCTTTGTCTGTCTCTTGCTGTTCTTCACCCGTACGCTGATCGGCCGCGCGGTGCTGGCGACGGCGAACAACCGTATCGCCGCCCAGCTCGTCGGCATCAACACCAATTATGTGATGACGCTCTCCTTCGCCATGTCGGCCGCCATCGGCGCGCTCGCCGGCGTGCTGGTGACGCCGATCACGCTGACCGGCTACGACGTCGGCCTCGCGCTGGCCCTCAAAGGGTTCGCCGCCGCCATGCTCGGCGGCATGGGCAATCCCAAGGGAGCGCTCGTCGGCGGCCTGCTGCTCGGCGTTCTGGAAGCGATGACGGCCGGTTACATCAACTCGCAATACAAGGATGCGGCCGCGTTCGTCGTCATCCTCGCCGTGCTATTTGCCATGCCGCAGGGCCTTTTCGGCCGCAAGTCAACGGATCGGGTGTAATCATGCGGCCCTCCAGCAAGGCAACAACGCTTCTCATCCTCGTCGCGGTCATCGCCATCGCGCCGGTCTTCTTTCCGTCGTCCTATTATTTCCGCGTCGGCTCGCTGATCTTCGTCAACGGCCTCGCGGTGACGGGCCTCGTCATTCTCATTGGCTATGCCGGTCAGATCAGCCTGGGACATGCGGGTTTTGCCGGCATCGGGGCCTATGCCTGCGCGCTGGCCCCGGTTCATCTCGGCCTGCATCCGGCGCTCGCCGCCGTGCTCGGCGCGACTCTCTCCGCCGCAATCGCCTTCCTCGTCGGCCGACCGATCCTGCGGCTCAAGGGCTATTATCTCGCCGTCGCCAGCCTAGGGTTCGGTATCCTCGTCTCCATGGTGCTCTCCAACGAGGCGCAACTGACCGGCGGACCGGACGGCATGGCGGTGCCGGAACTCGGCCTTCGCGCCCTCCTGAAGGCCGTGGGCATCGACCTCTCCAACACGGAATTCTGGTACGCCTTCTCCGGCCTGGTGCTTGTCATCGGCGCCTGGCTGGCGCTCAATCTCTATCACAGCCCGTCCGGCCGCGCCCTCCGCGCTCTGCACGGTTCGGAGATCGCGGCCCGCACCGTCGGCGTCGATGTCGCGCATTACAAGCTCGTCGCCTTCGTGCTCTCGGCCGTCTATGCTTCGGTGTCCGGCTCGCTGCTGGCGCTGCAGAACAAGTTCATCACGCCGGATGTCGCAGGCTTCATGCATTCCATCGAGATGGTCACGATGACGGTGCTCGGCGGGGCGGGGTCGGTGCTCGGGGCCATCTTCGGTGCGGTGATCCTGACGACGCTGCCGCAGGTGCTGACGATCTTCCAGGAGTATGAGCAGCTCATGCTCGGCCTCGTCATGATGCTCGTCATGATCTTCATGCGTGAGGGCCTGCTGCCGTCCGTTGCCCGCCGCATCCGGGGGAGGGGAGAATGAGCCTGCTTCAGATCGAAGGTTTGGGGATCGACTTCGGCGGCCTTCGCGCCGTCAATGATGTCGGCTTTTCGTTGAAACCCGGCGAGATCGTCTCCGTCATCGGCCCGAACGGAGCCGGCAAGACGACGCTTTTCAACATGATCTCTGGCGTCTACGCCCCGGGGCGCGGCCGGGTCGTTCTGGACGGCGAGGACGTCACCCGCATGCCGCCGCATCTCCTCGCTCGCCGCGGCCTGTCGCGCACGTTCCAGAATTTGCAGATATTTCAGTCGATGAGCGTTCTGGAAAACGCCATTGCCGGCCATCACCTGCATGAGCGCGGCTCGGTCTTCGCCGATCTCTTCTCGCTCCCCGCCTCGCGTCGCCGCAGCAAGGCGTCGGAGGAAAGCGCCCGCGTGCTGCTCGAGCGCGTCGGCCTCGGCCGCGCCGCCGAGCAGGAGGCCGGCTCGCTCTCCTATGGTGCGCTCAAGCGGCTGGAGATCGCACGCGCGCTGGCGCTGAAACCGCGCGTCCTGCTGCTCGACGAACCTGCTGCCGGCTGCAACGCCGTCGAGACGGAGGAGATCGACCATCTGATCGCCAAGGTTGCGGCTGAGGGCGTGTCGATCCTACTGGTAGAGCACGACATGAAAATGGTCATGCGCATCTCAAACCATATCGTGGTGCTCGATCACGGCGAGAAGATCGCCGAAGGCGAACCGGCGGCGATCGCGCGCAATCCGCGTGTCATCGAGGCCTATCTGGGTGCCCAGGCGACGGAGGCTCAAAATGCTGACGGTTGAGGGATTGCGCTCGCGCTACGGCCGCATCGAGGTATTGCACGGCATCGATCTGGAGGTCGCCTCCGGCGAAATCGTCACGGTGGTCGGCGCGAACGGCGCAGGCAAGACGACGCTGCTCAAGTGCCTGTCCGGCGTCCAGCCGGTTTCGGCGGGTTCCATCGTGTTCCGCGGCGAGGCGCTGACGACGGTGCCGGCGCATGCCCGCGTAAGGCGCGGTCTTGCTCAGTCGCCCGAGGGACGGCAGATTTTCACGACCCTGACGGTGGAGGAAAATCTCCGTCTCGGCGCGTACCTCTTCGCCGACGATAAGGTGGACCGCGATATGCAGGACGCCTTCGCCATGTTCCCCATTCTAAGGGAGAAGCGCAACCTTGCGGCGGGCGGCCTTTCCGGCGGCCAGCAGCAGATGCTGGCGATCGCTCGCGCGCTGATGGGCCGCCCCTCCTGCCTGTTGCTCGACGAGCCGAGCATGGGCCTCGCCCCCATCCTCGTCGCCCAGATTTTCGACGTGGTGAGAAGCATGAAGGCGCTCGGCGTCACCGTACTTCTGGTCGAGCAGAACGCCTTTGGCGCGCTCTCGGTCGCCGACCGGGGCTATGTCATGGAGACGGGGCGCATAACCATGTCCGGCCCCGCCGCCGGATTGATTGCGGATGAGCGCATCCGCGCCGCGTACCTGGGAATATGAGATCATGACCGTCACTATCGTTCGCGAAAACGCCATCGCCGTAGTCACCGTCGAAAATCCGCCCGTCAATGCCCTGTCTCAGGCGCTGCGACAGGGCCTCGTCGATGCCGTGGCGGAGCTGGATGCGGATGCGGCGGTGAAGGCCGTCGTGCTGATCTGCGCCGGGCGCACCTTCATCGCCGGCGCTGATGTCACCGAATTCGGCAAGCCGCCGCAACCGCCGCATCTGCCTGACGTGGTGGCCAGCATCGAGTCCGCGAAAAAGCCATGGGTCGCGGCGATCCATGGCAGCGCGCTCGGAGGCGGACTGGAAGTGGCGCTAGGCTGCGCCTGGCGCGTGGCGGTTCCCTCCGCCAGCCTCGGCCTGCCGGAAGTCAAGCTTGGCATCATCCCCGGCGCCGGCGGCACCGTTCGCCTGCCGCGGCTGATCGGCCCCGCCGCCGCCGTCGATCTGGTGACAAGCGGCAGCCCGGTCGGCGCCAAGAAGGCGCGGGAGCTCGGCCTCGTCGATGCGGTGCTTGAGGGCGACCTTCGCACTGCTGCGATTGCCTTCGCAACCGGCGTCGCTGAAAAATCGTCGCCGCCGCCGATCTCCGACCGCGTCGTGCCGGCGGTCGAAGCCGGTTTCTGGGAAAGCGCGGAAAAGGCAGTCGCCGCCAAGGCAAAGCGCGAAGTAGCACCACTCCGGGCCTTCGCCACCGTGCGCAAGGCGAGCGAGACGGATTTCGCCAGCGCCATGGAATTCGAGCGCGAGACCTTTCTCGAACTGCGCGGCTCGGCGCAGGCGGCAGCGCTGCGCCATGTCTTCTTCGCCGAGCGCGCCGCGCCGCGCCCGCCGGAGCTTGCTGGGATCACGGCGCGTGACATTCGTTCGGCCGCCGTCATCGGCGGAGGGACGATGGGCGCCGGCATCGCCGCGGCGCTCCGCGATGCGGGCCTCCCGGTCGTGCTGATCGAGCGCGATAAGGCGGCGGTCGAGCGCGGGCTCGCCAATGTGCGGGCCACTTTCGAGGGCTCCGTGAAGCGCGGCCGTATCACACAGTCCGTTGCGGATGAAAGCGTGGCCGGCATCATCGGCGGGGATGATTATGGTCTGGTCGCCGATACCGACCTCGTCATCGAGGCTGTCTTCGAGGATCTTTCGGTCAAGCGCGCAGTCTTCGAGAAGCTTTCTACCGTCTGCCGGCCGGATGCGGTGTTGGCCACTAATACCTCCTATCTCGATCCGGGCGCGATCAGCGAGGGCGTGAGTCATCCGGAACGCTTCCTCGGGCTGCATTTCTTCAGCCCGGCCCATATTATGAAGCTGCTGGAGATCGTGCCGACGAAAAGGACAGCGTCGGAGGTACTCGCGACCGGTTTTGCACTCGCCCGCCTACTCGGAAAAGTCCCCGTCCGGGCCGGCATCTGCGATGGTTTCATCGGCAACCGCATCTTGAAGGTAACGCGTGCTCAGGCCGAGCGGCTACTGCTGTCGGGGGCGACTCCCTCGACCGTCGATGCCGCCATGCGCGCCTTCGGCCTACCGATGGGGCCTTTCGAGGCGCAGGACCTAGGTGGTCTCGACATCGCCGCCTTCCAGCGCAGGGCCGCGCGCGAACGCGGCCAAACACCCTTCGCTCCCGTCGCCGACCGGCTTTGCGCCATTGAGCGCTTCGGCCAGAAGTCCGGCGGCGGCTGGTACGACTATCAGCCGGGAGAGCGCGCGCCAAAACCGTCGGAAATCGTGACGGCGATCATTGCTGAGGAAGCGGCGGGCCGGTTGCAGCGGATGTGGGACGATGCCGCGATTGCGGATGCGATCCTCCTGCCGATGGTCAACGAGGCAACGCGCATTCTGGAGGAGCGCGTGGCATTGCGTTCGGCCGATATAGACCTCGTGAAGATCCATGGCTACGGCTTTCCGCGCTGGCGCGGTGGGCTGATGCATTATGCAGAGGCGCGCGGTCTTTCCGAGGTCGTGGCTGTGCTCGACCGGCTTTCGGCGGTGGACCTTGCCGAGCCGCCGAGCGATGGGCTTCGCAAAGCAGCGGGAGATGGCGGGTTCTCAGCGCTTGCCAACCAGAGGACGACAGGCAAGCACTACGGATAGTGGTGAAATAGTTAGGATAAAAGGCTTTCTGCTAGAGCCGGGGAGGGCGCGATGCAGCCGCTGATGACGCCGGGGCACAAGCCTGTGCCTGTCGAAATTCTCGAAGCGAAGATCAGGCGGGTCTGCGGCTCGTTTGATCTGGAGCCGATGCGGCGAACGGGCGTCGTCAATGGCGACGTCACCACGCGGCGTGTCGGTCCCTTCGATACGGCGATCGTCGCGCTCGATGCCTCCGAGGTCGCGCGGAGCCCCCGCTCCATCCGGCAGGATCCCGGCGAATATTTCTTCCTGCTGGTGCAGGATGCCGGCCAGTGCCGCGTCGAGCAGGGCGATCGGGTGGCCGAGCTTTCGCCCGGCGACATGTTCCTTGTCGATTCAGTGAAACCTTCCACTTTCTTCTACCGGGGTGAGCGTTCGAACCAGGTCTCGCTGCACATTCGGCGTGAGGAGATGATGCACCGCTTCGGCAATGCCTGCGCTGGCGGTCTGTCCATTTCGCGCGACGACCCGCTCTGGCTCGCCCTGCGCGCCGTCATCGCAAAAATGTTGCTGGAGGAGGGCGCGCAGGCGCAGCTTGGTGAGGCCTTTCTCTGTCTCTTGGGCGCTTACCTGCATTCGAACCGTGTCAGCGGCGCACGCGCCGAAACCCTGCTTTCCCGCGCGCTGGCGATGATCGACCGGCATCGGGCGGATCCGACCTTCGGCCCGCACGAACTCGCGGCCCGCCTCAATGTCTCGGAGCGCATGTTGCAGCGGCATTTCCGCCCGCTCGGCGAGACGCCCGGTCATAGGCTGCTCAATCGCCGGTTGGACCTTGCCCATTCGCGGCTTTCCGCGCGCAAGCGGGAGCAAGTGGCGGAAGGCGTCACCGCGATCGCCTTCGACTGCGGCTTCAACGATCTTTCCTATTTTTACCGCGAGTTCCGCAAGAAATACGGCACCACGCCGGGCACGGTCGCGCGCTGCCAGTGACGCTTTTGTCCAAAAGGCGGGACGGCGCCGTCCAAGTCTGACGCTTCGCCTGCCTCTATCCTCTGCCGCCAATTGTCCCCGCCGGAGGCGGCGGGCGTTCACGGAGGAGGCGGAAATGATGGGATACAGGGCAACCATCGGCGGCAAGCCGGCGCCCGTCGGCTCGGACTTTGCCGTGCTCAACCCGGCCACGGGCGAGGAGGTCGGCCGCGCGCCGAACATGGGCGAGGCCGAACTGGACGCGGCCGTCGCCGTCGCCAAGGCGGCGTTTGTCTCGTGGTCAGCTCAGAGCGACGAGGCCTTGCAGGCAGCCTGCGCCGCGGTGACCGCGAAGATCGAGGAACACGCGGCGGAACTTGCCGAGATCATAACGCTAGAGCAGGGCAAGCCGCTGAACGGTCTCGGCTCGCGATGGGAGATTGGGGGCGCCGTCGCGTGGGCCGGCTATACAACTGGGCTCTCGCTTCCCGCCAAAGTGCTGCAGGACAACGCGCAGGGCCGCGTCGAGCTGCATCGCAAGCCCCTCGGGGTCATCGGCTCGATTACGCCGTGGAATTTCCCAGTGATGATCGCCGTCTGGCATATCCTGCCGGCGCTGCGCACGGGCAACACGGTCGTCGTCAAACCGTCGCCCTACACGCCGCTTTCGACGCTGCGTCTCGTCGAGATCATGAACGAGGTGCTGCCGCCGGCCGTCGTCAATGTGGTGACGGGCGATGACAAGGGGTTCAACCTCGGCGCCGCCATGTCGGGGCATCCGGATATTCGCAAGATCGTCTTCACCGGCTCCTGCGCCACCGGCCAAAAGGTCATGAAGTCCGCGGCGGAGACGATGAAGCGCCTCACGCTGGAAATGGGCGGTAATGATGCCGGGATCGTGCTGCCGGATGCCGATCCCGCGAAGATCGCCGAGGGTCTCTTCTGGGGGGCCTTCATCAACAACGGCCAGACCTGCGCGGCGATGAAGCGGCTCTATGTGCACGAGTCTATCCACGACGCGGTGTGCGACGCGCTGGTTGCCTATACCAAAAACATTCCGGTCGGCAACGGCATGGACGAGGCGAGCATCCTCGGGCCGATCCAGAACCGCATGCAGTTCGATAAGGTCTCGCGTCTCGTTGCGGATGCCAAGGACCGCGGCCAGGTGCTCGTCGGCGGCGAGCCGGGGGAGGGATTGTTCTTCCCGCCGACGATCATCGCCGGCCTGCGCAATGGGGACGCGCTCGTCGATGAGGAGCAGTTCGGCCCGGCCCTGCCGGTTATCCGCTATTCCGATGTGGAGGAGGCGATCCGGCTTGCCAATGACAGCCCGAACGGGCTCGGCGGCTCGGTCTGGTCGTCCGATATCGAGGCCGCGAAGAAGGTCGCGACCCGCATGGCCTGCGGCTCGGTCTGGATTAACAAACACGGCGCCATCCAGCCGAATGCGCCCTTCGGCGGCGTGAAGGCTTCCGGCGTCGGTGTCGAGTTCGCGGAAGAGGGCCTTGCCGAATATACCGATATCCAGGTGGTCTTCGCCTGAAACACCAAAAGAAAGAGGGAACGATCATGAGACTGTCGAAACATCTGGCCTCGACGGCCGTGGCGATCGGCCTTGCCGCTTCCGCGGCCGCGGCCCATCCGCTCGACGGGCTGAGCCCGGAAGAATACCAGAAGATCAACGAGATCCTGCGCGCCGAGAAGATCGTCGACGACAACACGCTTTATCCGCAACATCACCAAGGGCACGGTCGAGAGCAACGAAAAGACTTCCGGCCAGCCGATGGTGCTCTTCACCGAGTTCATGAACGCGATTGAAGGCGCGCTCGGGCACCCGGATATGGTGGCGGGGCTGGCCAAGCGCGGGTTGAAGCCGGAGCAGGCCTTTTGCCTGCCGCTGACGGGCGGTAACTTCTTCACCGAGGAATACCAGAATTCCCGGCTGATGAAGGTGCCGTGCTACCACGTGCCGGACGGCTCGAACTTCTATGCCAAACCGATCGAGGGCCTGTTCGCGGTCTACGACATCGGCAAGAAGGAAGTGCTGCGCGTCATGGATATGGGCGCGATCGACCTGCCGAAGGATAGTTGGGGCTATACGGAGGAGGAGGTCGCGAAGCGCGTGCCGCTGCGGCCGGAAACCAATCCCGTCAAGCTCGTGCAGGAAGGCGGGCCGAACTACAAGATCGATGGCAGCCATCTCGAATGGGACATCTGGCGGCTGAACCTCAGGGTCGACAAGCGTCCGGGCCTCGTCGTTTCCAATATTGATGTGAACGACGGCGGCACGTGGCGGTCGGTCATCTACCAAGCACATCTTTCTGAGGTATTCGTGCCCTATATGGACCCGACAGAGGGCTGGTACTGGCGTACCTACATGGACAGCGGAGAATACGGTTTCGGCCTCTTTCTTTCTCCGCTGACGGCAGGTGTCGATTGCCCGGCCAATGCGACCTTCCTGCCTGCAACGATCGCCGACGATAAGGGCAACCCGCTCGTCATACCGAACGCGATCTGCATCTTCGAGCGCGGCACCGGCGATCCGGCCTGGCGTCATTTCGAGGTCTTCGCCCAGACGCCCGAACAGCCGGTTCCGGCCGAAGGGCGGCCGGCGACGGAGCTCGTGGTGCGTACCGCCTCGGAAGTCGGCAATTACGACTACCTGATCGACTACCGCCTGCAGCAGAACGGCCAGATCAACATTGACGTCGGCGCGAGTGGGCTCGATGCGGTGAAGGGTGTCGCCTCGACCTCGATGAAGGATCCGACCGCCAAGGCCGACACCGCCTATGGCACGCTGATCGCGCCCAACCTCGTCGCCGCCAATCACGACCACTACTTCAACTTCCGCATCGACTTCGACATCGACCAGCCAGTGAACCATTTCTCGACTATGGACATCGTCCCGGCCAAGGTCGACCCGAAGAGCCCACGCAAGTCGATGTGGACGGTCGAACACAACATGCCGCACACGGAGATGGAGGCGCGCTACAAAATTTCGGCCATGCAGCCGCGCTACTTCCACATCTCCAACCCGTCGCGCGAAGGTTATCTCGGCCACGAGCCCGGCTGGATGATCCATCACGGCAACGTTGCTTATGGCCCCTTTGACTATGCCAATGACCCGCCGATGAAGCGCAACGCCTATATCGAATATTCCGTGTGGAACACGGTCTACGATCCCGAGCAACGTTATGCCGGCGGCAAGTTCGCCATGCAGAGCGATGGCTCCGACACGCTTGCCGAATGGGTGAAGAAGGACCGCAACCTGATGGGTCAGGATATCGTCACCTGGTTCTCCGCCGGTTTCCACCATATTCCGCGGATGGAGGACTGGCCGGTGATGTCGACGGAATGGAAGACCGTGCACATCATGCCGCACAATTTCTTCGCCCATAACCCGGCGCTGACGCTCAGAAAGAAGTGAAGACGATGAGGCCCGGGTTAATCCCGGGCTTCACACCGCTAATATACCGTCCATTCTCCATCGATCCTGGAGTACCAAGTCCTTGCGCCGTCTTGCGCGCGACCCGTGGACGGGCAGGTCGTTTTTCGACGATCGTCGCCAGCGCCTGGCGCGATCAGTCCGAAGGCTGATTGCCGAACCGGATTGAACTAACTGGACTGGTTGGCTTCGGGTGACTGCAGGTCACGCTCGCTCATCGCAATCAATCCCATCCGCAATCTCCCACGTCATCAAAAACGCGGGGAGAGTGACCTTCTTACTTTGCAGGAACAGGACACTTTAACTTTGCGGTGGAGAATCTAATCCAAGTGCAACAATGCCGTGTGAAGGGTAGGGCATCAGCTACTTTCGCGCAAATGCGCCATGAAGACTTCGGCCGGCGTGCGATAGCCCAGGCACTTGCGCGGCAGCGAGTTCATGTGATGGGCAAGGGCGACCAGCTGTTGCTGGCTGACGGCGGATAGGTCCGTATCGCTTGGCACAAAGCGGCGGATGCGCTTGTTGGTGTTCTCGACTGCGCCTTTCTGCCACGGTGAATTTGGATCGCAGAACCAGCTCCTGGCGCCGAGCCCATCTTCCAGAGCCTTGAAACCGCGAAACTCGGTACCGCGGTCGAAGGTGAAGCTCTGCCGGGCAAAGGCGGGCAGCGGCGAGAAGGCATCGACGATCTTGTCGATAAGCGGCCGAGGAGATGTCGTTGGCGATGCCGCTGTAATAGCCGCTGTATTCCGGAAACTCGGCATCATGAAAGGTATTGCGCTTCAGTTCACGATAGATCGTCGATCGATGCCGACCGAGTTGCCGGGCGATGTCACCGACAGGAACTTTGCGTTCCACGAGCTGATGCAAACGTCGGCGGTCCGAAAGGGTGAACTGCGAATAGCAGAGCGACATCCAAAAATCTCCAAGGGACAAGCCTTTGTTTTTGTTGGCATGTCGCACTTGGAAATAGAATGTACCCCAGCTACATCAGATGTCAAAGCTGGTTAGTGATGCGACATCGGCAGCCAGTTAGAAATGCGACACTCGGCATCTCCGCTGGCGCTGACGGCAGCCCCCGATCCGACCGGCTGGGCCGGGTTGCAAGGAAGGAGCGGGGGCGGGTGAGGGACACCCCTTAGGCTTTAACTTTGAAACTATGAGTGGCAGCGGTTCATTCCGCTGCCTCCATGCGCGCTAGCGCCTTCTGCCTTTTGGCAATGACCTCCGGATCATTCATGAAGTCCGTCCGCCTGCCGGGCTTGCGGCCACGCTTCTGATAGCCGTTGCTCTGGCTGCCATCGCGAATGCCAAACATATGGTTCGTCTGGCCGGTGCGGCGCGGCCCGCTTTGCTGCGCTGTTGTTCTCGTCCGGCCTGCATCTCGGCCACCACCGCCAGCATGTCATCAAGGCGCTTGTTCTCAACCACCTCGGAGCGGTGCACCGAGCGCAGCGTGTCGAAGGTTCTGTAGGGCAGGGACGTCCCCTCATGGGTGATCTCGAGGCGGCCGTCGGGATAGTCGCAGACAATGAGCTTCTTGCCGGCGAGCGCCGTGGCTGGGTCGGTAGGATCGAGGATGAACATCACCTTGTCGTAGCGTAGCGTCAGGGCCTGCGACAGCGTGCGGACTTCCTTCCGGCACATGGCGCCATCGAGATTCTCATGTGCGGCGAGGGGGCGGTGCATATCCTTCGGATTGCGCGGTGGCTTGCCGAACCGGGCATTGAAGTCCGCCATGAACGCCGGCGCATAGACATTGGCCGCGTCGATCGTGTCGATACCGCGCAGCCGCAGTTCCTTGACCAGCCGATCCTGCAGCGTCTGGTTGGCCCGCTCGACGCGTCCCTTGGCCTGCGGGGTGTTGGCGCAGATGATGTCGATGTTGAGTTCATAAAGAGCCCGCCCGAACTGCGTCAGACCGCTCGTCCGGTCTTTCTCCGAGGCATGGGTCGAACGAAAGACACCGTGCTTGTCGCTGTAGAAGGCGATCGGTTTGCCCCATTGCTGCAGATAGGCCTTCGTCGCGTGGAGGTAATCGAAGGTGTTCTCCGATCCGGCAAAGCGCAGATGCAACAGCTTGCCGGTGGCGTCGTCGATGTAGACCAGCAGGGCGCACTTGGGACCGCGGTTCTCGAACCACCAGTGATGCGATCCATCGATCTGGACCAGCTCACCGAAACAATCGCGCCGACCGCGCGGCTGGAAGACACGCTGCTTGCGCTCGCGTCGCGATACCCAGATGCCAGCCTCGGTCATCCATTGGCGCAATGTCTCCTTAGCGACCGAAATGTGATGCAGTTCAATCAGCTTCTCGCGAGCCAGCGTCGGACCGAAATCCAGATAGCGTTCGCGGATCAGATCCAGCGCCGCGTTGCGAAAATCTTCGCTGTGGCGCCGATTGCTTGGCCGCGATCTCTTCTTCGAAACCAGACCGGCCGCACCGGAGTGCTCGTAGGCCTGCAGCAGCCTGTGCACTTGGCTTCGACTGAGGCCGAGCAGTTCCGCTGCCTGGACAACGCTTAGGCGTCGATCATTGATCTTCTGAATGACTTCGAGGCGATGCAATTCTTTCTGCGACATGGTGATCAAACAGGACATCACGACTCCGAACGCTCATGGTCTGCACCAGGCTGAAAGTCGTCATCCTTGCTCCCAACGTTGACGTTGACCAGCGCGTCGAGAGGCGAGAGTGTCGCATCTCTAACTGGCCCAACTGTCGCATTACTAAATAGCCCCTACATCAGAAGATCGCATAATCTATCTTATGGAACTTCCGCAATCCGCCCATAATCAGCCCGGAATGCTCGCCACTTCGTG
>Ga0214544_1000033_pt1 | contig 147683 bp, 51 predicted proteins | sample CNSS3metaG_FD_160074 | JGI IMG/M metagenome (GOLD analysis project Ga0214544, IMG submission 160074) | Root nodule microbial communities from cowpea collected in UCLA plant growth center, Los Angeles, California, USA - CNSS3 | ecosystem: Host-associated > Plants > Roots > Nodule | place: USA...
ATATAAGAATAAAGACCCATAAACCCATTGCCTTAAGGTTTTGGGTTGAGAGTGGTGTCAATGTCTTATGTGGTTGGGCTCAGGTCTCATTGGTGTTGTTCTCCCCGGTGAAACCCCCTCTGTAAAAACTTGACATATATTGCATAACACTCCATATCATTTATCAATAGTGTCTTTCAATTGACAGAGGATGTTTAAGAAAAACGTAAGTATCATTCAGATATACTTTATTTTTTAGAATAAGTTATTTATTTATTTATATAATTTAGAAAATAATTAGCAATAAAGCGATGATAAAACGTGAAATATAAGGAGGATTGAGGTAAGTCGATTTTTGAGATAGAGATGGAAAAGAAAGAAGGTGAATGAATTAATAATGAATGGTCACAATCATGGACCAGGGTCAACCATGAATTAATAATTTAATTTCTTTTGCAATTTCTGATTATAAAGAATCAGACATCATGAACAGAAATTTGTACCGCTAGATGTTTCAAACTAAAATTGAATATTAAATTAATATTTTTAATGATAAAATAGTAGTTAATATATATGAACAAGTATTTTAATTGTCTGTACGTTAGAGTAATGTTTCAAATTTAAATCTATCGAGACAATATTATTAGAATTAATTATTATAATTAATGGATTTTTTTTAACTCTAAAGGTTAAAAAAGAAAAATAATGTTTGATCTCAACTTTTAAACATATGAGATTGTTTATATACGAAGTGAATAAAAGTTCAATTACAGCCAATTTAGGAGTATTGGGTAACATTAATTAATGTTAACGAAATTTTGTTTGGATATTTATGAAAAGAAGTTGAGTGATTGAAATAAAATTAGTTAAATAAATGGAAATATTGAAAAGTGATGAGTGAGGTAGTAGAAGCTAAAAATGGCATGAGTATGTGGTCCAAAGGAAGTGTTTGGGTTGGCATGTGATTTGTTTCACAACCTCCTCAAACAACATGGACTTGTTCCCCAACCCATCCTTCTTTCACTTTCTTCTTATCTTTAGACAAAAGCAAAATCATCAACTGTTACTTACTGCTAACAAATCATAATTTCTTAAAAAAATTTATAAATAATAATTTCTGTGAGTTAAAACATATTTTTGCATAAATTCAAAATTTTTATTCAGAAAATTTTCAAAAATAATTTACAATTTAACTTCTTTTCTCGGAAGTAGAGTGATTGTATTTTATATTTTAGAGCAAACTTTGTCAAGAGAGATTTATATAGAGTGATGCAGCCTAATTGGTATTGGGTATGATAGATTCAATGACGGTGAACAATGTTCAATACTACATTATTGTTATTATCAATCTTAGTCGAGTTTACTGTTTGAATGCTTTTGAAGATGTCAAATAGTGTTTTCTTCGAAGTTGAAAGAGATAATAGTTACAACATTATCATAAAATTTAATTGAAGTTAACCTCACACCTTTTAAGCAACACTATTTATGAAATCATTTTATCTTTTTTTTTTTTAAAAAAAAGTTAAAAAATCTTTTTATCCCAATTTTCGTTCAGTTTTGTTATTTTAGTTCTAATATTGTTTATTTGTTTAAATAGGTCCAAATTTTTGTCAATTTTGTTCAATTTAGTCATTTTTTGTTAACGTTGTTTAAATAATTAACGGTAATGAACGCTGACTGTCACATGTTACTTTATAATTTTTTTTACTTTTTAATTTTAATTTTAAAAAAAAGGTCCATGTGTCGATCTAATAGTTGCGTCATGTGTGAAGACCAATATTTTATCTTCAATTGATTTCTATATTCGTTATTTTTGTCCAATTTATTTCAAATTTTGTTTAAAATTAAATAATTTTATCTTAGGTATACCTATCATATTCACTTATTATGACAAGTTCCCAAATACTTGTCATATTAAATTGAATTTACTATAATTATTACTCAAATACCTGTCGTAGTAATAAGTCATATTTACTATTTACTATGACATGTTTTTCTGACATTATAAAAAGAGTGTATTTTTTATAACTTATACAATTATAATGTCAGAATATTTATCATAATAAGTGTTTTTTTACGATGTGTTTTCTTACCCTCAGTGAAAATTATATATTCTAATCAAGATATATGATGTTATTAATATATTATTTTAGCTTAAAGCCTATTCTAAGTACCCATTAAACCACGGTGAATCAATATCCAATAAATTATATATGGTGTTGAGGGGTACAGAGAAAGAAATGGACAAGAAGACCTTTAACCACAGAGAAGGCAAGGGGAGCACCAAATAAAAAAATATGAAGCATGAAATTCGAGTGAAACCATTTTAGGAAATGCCACAGAATAAGTAAATAGAACACAGTTAGTTCAATTCCGGAAAATTCAGTACTGTGAGATACAACAAGTGATTGCTCAGAAATAAAGACTTGTATTTGTCACTGTTATTTATCTTTTTGTCAGAGAGAATGAAGGCATCACTGAGATCAACAAAGAGTGAAAGTGAATCCCCGAAGGAGGCAATTGAAAATATGAAGGCCTGATTAAATGCATTGATTCTTAAATAATTAATGTATTAAATTTTATGTATTTGTCACTGTTTTCCTTTTTAAAAACTATGTATTAGATTGTTAAAATATATTGGAGTATAATTCGCGTGGCCTTTTAAATGGTTAAAAACTGGCGAACATAAAGGTCCACAATAGATTTTGTTTGTAAATGTATAGCAGCTTGTTGGTTCATTGTATTTAGGAATGCAAGTTTCAAACTGAAAATCTCTGCGTTTTATTTCTTCTGGTCAATAAAGAAAGAAAGAAAAGAAGAGCTTAGAACTTCCAAATATGGGCACGAAAATTGGTGTTGAGCAGTAATGCATGGAACACCTACTTTTCTCCTCTTGTTGGGGCAAAGAAATGGAACAACTGAAGACGGCAAGAGCTTGCAGAATCTAAGATGGTTAATTGTATGAGGACACAAATCTTAAACTTTACACAATCTACACCTTTAAATATTCTCACAAAAAATCTATACATCGACACGTGCATGGGGACATCAACGACAACAACAGCTGAAACGAATCGAGTACGTTTCAGAGTATCTCGCTGTTAGTTATTACTATGAATGAAGTTTCATCTCATGCATTGCACAGCATAAACTATATATTTTGCATGCCTTGTTTATAAACGAAGTAGATGTTAGATTTATAAAAGCACCAATAAGACCCGAGTTCAATCACATAAAATATACATCACTCTCAACCTAAAATTTTCGGAAGTATTACTGAGGAAAACAAACACCAATAAGATCGAAGCTCAACCACATGAAACATTGACACCACTCTCAGCCTAAACCCTTAGGGCAATGAATTTATAGGTTTTTATTAGGTTTATGGGTCTTTATTCTTATATAATACTCTACTTTTTCATTTTTAGCCAATGTGGGACTTAGATTCACACTTATTTATATCTTTACTTTCTCATTTCTAGCCAAGGTGAGACTTAGACTCACATTTATATTCTTAACCGTAGATAAGAAAGAAATAAGAGGAAATAAAAGATGTTTTTAATGTATTGCACGGATCGGAGTAAAAAAAAAACCGGCAAGAATTAGAAGAAGAAAAAAAACACTGCTAAATAAAATTGTATAAAATATGTATGTAGGTGTTGTATAATTATAAAATAAATTTAACTCCAGAAATTGAACTTTTTTACTTCATTATTTTTTTTCTTAGCATGATTTTTCTACTTTTGCTTTTATTTTTGTGTTTACTCACATCCTTGTTACAGTGGATGTTCTAGCTTTGCCTAGGAAAGTGAAATACAACAATTTGTGTTCTACCTCTTCATGTAACATTTATCTAGCTCTCTACGAATCAGTATGCCGAAATCAATTACCACAACGGACAGAGGAAAAAAAAATCTAGATGTACTTAGCCCAACGCATAAGAAAAAAAATTTGGGTTTTACTTGCTGCACCCCACATTTTCTTCGTGCATCCCTTCAAAATTTTAAAATAGCTATTTTATCCTTGAAAAAAGTGATTTTCAGATTACATATGTTGGAATCTTTTGGAAAAAAAAAGTTGGAACAAAATTTTCATAATAGAATTTCAGGAAAGAAATTTCTGAAATAAGTTTTCATAATAAATTTTTTGGAACATATGAGATATATTTCAAAATAAACTTTTTCATAATGAAGTTTTCAAAATAAACTTCCCTGTCTTTTGGAACAAGTTTTTCGAAACACCTATACGAATTGTGTTTTTAAAGAGTTTTTGGGATCATACATGTTCCGATAAAAACTTTCCAAAACGAGTTTTTTTTTTTTTCTGCATTTTCTATTCTTTTTCTTCCCTCTCTTCTTCCTTTGCAGCTGATGTGTGGTGTGTGCAGTAATGAAGGATGGCTGAGTCTTTTCCTAGTACTGATGTGTGTGCAGTAGTGCAGATAGTAATTATTGGGGTGAGGGAAGCAGTAGCCTCAAATCTGGAGGTTGAGGGTCAGACCCAACTTCAAATTCTAATGATATCTCGAGAAATAAAGAGACAAAATCGACTTTTGTGCTGTAAACATGTAATAGTGAACATAGTAATGTATGAAGGTGTCAATGAATGAATTATAAACAATAAGTTTAACAAAACTTAGAATTATCTAAGATGCATAAATAATATTACTTAAATAAATATTTAAAATTCTATATTAACAATGACAGATGTTTTAATTATTAGTTCTAATAATTATCAATAAAATGATGGTTCAATATTTGATATAAGTGTTATACTTAATATAAAGTATGAAGAAAATATTGATATAGGAATGTGTCTCGGCCACTTAATCTATTAAACAATTTTTTTCCAAAAGAAAATTATATCCGAAATTTGAAAGTATAAACTGGCGGACAGTATAGAAAAAACATGGATTTGGGCCTTGAGACTGTGATTTGAGGAGATTAAAGATAAATGAATCTTCCTTATTTAGCAAGCGCTCTACCAATAGGTGTTAGTTATTGGAAATTGATGTCCTTTTTATTAAAGGAAAAAAAAAATAGGACTATATTATTTTGGCAAAATTTAATTTTTTAACACATTAATTTTTTTTCCTTTTCAATTTACATTAATTTTTTTTATCCATTACTGTCACGTATGTATTATAAAAATTTATTAAAAAATAATATTCCAAAAAGATAACATATAGATATGTATGAAGCAGAATACAAAATAATAGAATATTTGATTCTGACGTATTTAGCCTTTGTTACTTCAAAAGAAAATTAGTAAGTTGAATACAGTTTTTCGAATTTGAAGTTGACATGCCCAAGTCACAACCTGCAAGACAATATAACTGGTATACATATTTCATTTATTTTTTTGATTTAATACCCATCTGACGCGATCGTGAAAAGGTTTTGAGAATCTTTGATTTAATTTTGCTTCTTGCAAAGGGTTTTTCGGTATTTCTCAATACTTTTCCCTTTTCTTGATCAATACCTTTGCGAACTAAGCTGATTTGTTTTTCTCTTGCGTGCACTTTGATCAATGTTTCCTCGTTTGTTCTAAATTTAGACCATCAACGCTTTCTCCATAGTTTTTCATTTCCTAGGGTTAGTGGGTAGTTGGAAATTTCATAAAGTTCTTGTAAATATTTTATAGAGGTTAAGAGGTGAAATGAGGGGAGGGGTGGCTGGTTGTGGCTTCAAACAATTGCGAGATGTTTACGGGAAGTTCTTCCTTAGTTTGGTATCAAAATACGGTTCCGCCACTGTGATTAATTGATTTGTGTGTATGCAAAATTTGAAAGCGTGAAGCTGAGTTGTCGTAGTTTGAGGTAAAACTATTGTTGCCTCAGTTCAAGATAGTTGTCTCAGTGGAAACACGCTTGCAGTATGTGACAATAAGTTTCAACATTAATGTGATTGTAAGTTGAATTTTTTATGTGCATACTTTGTAGATCTTTGAATGAAACCTGATTGAGTTGCACAATAATATTTCAAAATCTTTAGTTCTTCTCATTTTGTTAAATCAAAGATTTATTCATCTAAAAAATAGAAGTCCATGTTTAATTTATGTGAGCCTCATCGAATTCCTCACTTTGATTTGCAAAATCCCCCCACCTTGTTCTTTCTCTTTCTTTGGAAACAAAATGTGTAATTTGTTAGCAACATGATTTGTCACAAACCCAGAATTTATTTATTACTGAATTTATGGATATGATTCCAACTTGTTCCCTACTTGATTTTTAAGTTCTGATACCAATCTGAGTCTTGTTTCTTTGACTTGGTCTTTGTGCATGACAAACTATAGTTGACAGGAAGCTGTGACCGTAGAAGCCAACATTTCAATCATAATCACCAGCTGTTGAGAACTGTGAAATGGATGCTGAAAAAGTGGCACACAGTGGAGGTTGTCATTGTAAGAGTGTAAGGTGGAAAGTGGTTGCTCCTTCCAGTGTTGTGGCATGGGATTGCAACTGCTCAAACTGCAACATGAGAGGCAATACTCACTTCATTGTGCCTGCTGACCAATTTGAGCTTTTGGGAGATTCTGTGAAGTTTCTCACAACATACACTTTTGGCGCTCAGACTGCAAAGCACACATTCTGTAAAATCTGTGGCATAACCTCCTTCTATTATCCACGCTCGAATCCAGATGGGGTCGCAGTTACATTTAGATGTGTTGACCCTGGAACATTGACCCATGTTGAAATCAGACATTTTGATGGCAAGAATTGGGACACCGCATATAATCAGACAGGTATCTCTTCATTTTCAAAGGTGGAGAAGTAACTCTCGTCACCTCCAGGACTGAAAAATAGGATCATTGGCACTCCTGCGTCATGTTTTCATGCCGTGGATTCGTTGTGTTGCAGTGTGTTGCTACTGCAAATGCTATGGAAAAGATAAATCTGATGCAATACAATACAAAATTATAGAAGGTTTGGGAATGTTTATGCTTCTAGTATGGTTCCATTTTGTATGTCAAACGTGTCTTCTGAAGAGAGAACTGCTCGAGTTTAATTTTCACATGTTATTAAAATAACTATTTCTACAGAATTACTCACATAAATTATCTGAAGTATAATTTTCAAAATAACTATTATAAACTCAACACATTTATTATATGTAACAAATATAATTAAATGACAATATAAAAAAACAAAATTCTTTGATATTTGATGAGATGTTCTTGCTGTGTCTTATAAATGCAAATAATTCATGAAAAAACAAGACAACTGACAAAAACAGTGATATTTTGAGAATGTAGAGCTTCACTGAATTGTCTACCATAAACAATGAGTAGTAATATGTTAGAGGATGATGCAGTCCAAGTCATGAACTCAGACAAATGATAAAATAAAAGAAAAAACCATAAATCTGCGTAAAGTGCCATTTGTATCGATCGAACCCGGTAATTTTTTTCTACCAAATCCCCTATGTAACCTTCCATTAGGTGACTTGAAAGTTTCGACTGAATTTTCAATTCGTCCCTTTTATCTTTCTTCTTACCCCGGTAACCTAATACGTTGAATTTAACTTGGGTAACTGTTCATCCTTGCATACAGCAAAGGTAAATAAATTGCAATAAAATTTATATCTGCATTTCCTGACTATGGAAAATGGATTAGTCGAGTAAATCTTTCACAATCAGTAGGATAACTCAAATTGTACACGGCAATAGTTCTAAATACTGGTGCTTTCACACCGCAAATTACAAATGGAACAGATAAATCCTAGTTTTCATTTATTGGATACTACTTCCAACATCCAATAAGTTTTTGCAAGCAAAGTCTTGCACGGCCAGGATAGATAAACGTGAATCTTCATTATTGAAACCAAAAAATAAAAAAACCCATGCTTCACTTCTTCAACAGCATAGCACTGCATTGTGCCATTATCTTTGATGCCCTGGTTATGGCGTCAGTCATATAGAAATTTTCAATTACAGTCCCGAATGGAGTTGTGTCTACCTTCTGAGTGAAGGATGGTCTCAGTGAAGATGGCAATGTGGCTGGCTCTCTCTCATCCACGTTCACAAGGTTTGGGGCTACATTCCTGATTCGGGCACGAACAGCCCCAATTGTATCATAGGGTAAACGCACTCCTGCCACCTCAGACAGAGCTCGAATTATTTTCCAATCATCTCTGGAGTCACCAACGGTTGGAACTGCAGGCAACGTTTGTTGCGTGCATCCTTCTGTATTTTGATAGGTCCCTTCCTTCTCACTGAATGCTGCCGTTGGCAAAATAACATTTGCACGGTAAACACTTTTGTCACCATGGTGACCTTGATAAACAACAAAAGCATCATCTGGGATCTTGTCTAAGTTCACATCATCAGCACCCATCAAATATACAAATTTTGCAGACTCGAGGCTTTTCTCAGATTGTGGAACAAGTCCAAGGTCAAGTGCGGCAGCCTGGGCAGCATGGAGAAGCAGCACATTGAGGCCATTCCAGTCAGGTCTGACAACATTTGCCTTTTGTGCAATGGTTTCAATAGTGGCAAAAATTGCATCCTGGTCCTTCCTCTCAAAAACCCCGGCACCAACAATGATAACAGGGTTTTTGGCATCTGATAATGTCTTGAAAAATGGGTGGCGACCCTCAGCAATTTCAACAAGTGTTTGAGGGTCAGTACCAAGATGTTTGTGGTCATAGTTGAAATCAGTAGCAGGGCCAATGTACCCAACTTTGGCTTGGTTTGATCTGACAGTCTTGCGTATTCTGGCATTAACCATAGCAGCTTCTACCCGTGGCTGCAAATTTGAGAATGAACAAACAAGATAATTAAAGACAACACAGAAGCGACAAAAGGTTATGCCTGCATAGAAGATCCCAAGCTCTATCTATAACCAGTAGACGAGCCAAGTCAAAACACAATACTTCAAAAAGTTTACAGGGTTGAAAACTAAAGCTCCTCCTTGGCATAAAAGGCCCCCAATCAAAACAACATTTATCAAAATCAAATCCAGCGCAGAAACAGGATATTTGCAAAAAAAAAAATCAACGATAAGAAAATTTCATTTTCCAAAGCAGAATGTCGTTGTAAAACTTCAGACCAACCTCTCATAGCTGTTGTCAGAGTATCATGAGGATTTAAGGTATCCAAGAGAAGCGCCAAAAGAATAGAATACTATTATGGGAAAAAAGCAAAAACATGGGATTCCTATTTTGTTGACAAGTAAAAAAAAATATGAAAACAAAAAAAAGAAGCTGGAGAATAATTAGAATTTACATCAGTGGATTGTTAAATCATTATGAGATGAAGTACCGAAAGAAAATCTATAGTCTATACACAGGAACTATATGACCATCTGTAACGTTAAAATACAGAGAATCAATTAAAATAAATTAGAGATAGTGACAAATACCTGGGTACCAACCAATAGGAACACATCCGCTTTTTCAAGACCAGCAATGCTGGTATTCATAATATATCCTGATCTGAAATCAGCATTAGTATTTACACCAATGCCTTCACCCCACACATCATTTGACCCCATCCTATTTAAGAAATCTTTTAGGGCAATCATGGACTCGGCATCAGAAAGTTTCCCAGCTACTCCAACAATTTCTTCTGGTTTAACTTGGTGGGCAATATCTGCTATAACAGAAAGTGCATCACGCCAGTTAACAGCCTTAAAGCGTCCATCAGGACCACGAACCATGGGGTCATTTAACCTCTGCCTCTTTAAACCATCATAACAAAAGCGGGTTTTGTCTGAAATCCATTCTTCATTTATATCCTGCAATGGGCAAGCAGTTCAAGCTTCAAAAATAACAAAACTAAGACCAGAAACCAACCTCTTCTCTCCCTGAGAATGGTTTTTTGTTAAAGAAAAAAGAAGAGAGCGATTTTCCCATTGGTAATTGAGCAAAGTTTTCCCAAAGCATAGAAATATAAAACAATGTAAGAACTATAAATTCAATCCAGAAAATGATAAATGAAACCCCTTGGTTCCAAAAGATCAGCAGTTACAGGGGATTCTCACTGGTCGGTCATGTAATTACAATAAGGATTCTCTTAAATGATAACACAGATTTGGATTCTCTCACGTGAGCTTTTCATATGAAATGCTAATATGGAGAAAGGCACAAAATTATTTGAATCACAGGTAGTGTGGCTAGTACAGTGCATACAAAACTTTGTAAAGCATGCTCTCTCTGCATGGCCCTACCATAAAAATTAAAAGAGAGGATCTAATTGCAGTAAAAATACATTAACATTGTACAACAATTTAGTCAAAGTCAAAAGCACAATCGCACGAAAACCTTACATCTCCAGCTACCCGCTACCAAAATAATAAGACCAGTCAATTATCTCAGTAAGGTAACTACCTATGAATGGTAATGTAATATCATATAGGTTAAAACATCAATATTTTATTTTGAAAGTGTTGGAGATCCTACATTCATTGGAGATAAGGTCAATTTACGGTATATAAGTAAGGGCAAATCTTACCTTACAAGCCGATTTGTGAGAATGAGTTGGACTTAAACTTGCTTCATGATATGATACCAGAGTCTATCCTAACAAGGTTTGTTGGGCCTATTTTATTACTCACTATCAAACCACTCAAAATGTCTAGTCTTACGCATAAGGTGTCCATGCCTCGGCCTGAAGGGGATATGTTAGAGATCTCATATCAACACTATTTAAGACCAATTTACAGTATATAAGTGGGAACAAACTTAACTTTACTGGCTGGTTTTGTAAAAGTGAGTTAGGTGTAAACTCTTCCTAGTAGAAAGTATGGTTATCCATTGACAAATAATCAGAAAACCATTTAGTGGTTTATTTGATCTCACAAGATCATGTTAAATTTTTAGAACATCATCGATAGTATGAAATAGGATGAATTGAGACGATATTTAGTAAGTACACAATTACCTTGAATAAACTCACTATTTCTTTCATTTCCAATCGTTTGGAAAGAGAAAGATGTTTCTTTTGTTCTTTTCTCAACAAGTTCCGATCTCTAGTAGACCTAGCCAACCTAGTCCTTGTTTAAGGTTTTCTTTTTCTTCTTTAATTTTCAATATTACATCATTGAACTTATTTCTAGGTTTAATAACTCATTTATTCCTTATAGTTGTACAAACTTTACCTCTTATAGTTTTAATGCTTAAAAAGTATATAATTCAGTCCCTACACATACTGTATTAACATCATTATATTGTTTTGGTGTGCATCAGTTCCCATCAAGTTAATCAGCTTACGAGCAACAATTCTATTACTAAACAAACTCAAAACATGGGAGAAGTATTTCTCAAGCACCAGCAAAAACGGGGAAATGGTTTTTCGTACAGAAATTAAATAATTTCAAAAACCACAAAGAAGCAGCAATCACACAGAGTTCAACAAAAATGTTTCCATGAGAAAACCTAACCTCGTTTAGACGAGGAACAATGCGCATTACTTCAGGTCCTCTGCTATCAATTCGAATATTGGAGCCAACAGCATCAGTAACATCAATAGTCTCTGTGCCCTTCAACTCCCAATTTCGGGCTTTAAATGCAAACGGTTTTGAGGTGAGAGCTCCAACAGGACAGATATCTATGACATTTCCAGAAAGCTCGCTTGTCAAGAGTTTTTCAACATATGTCCCAATCTCTTCTCCACTGCCACGACCTAACATGCCAAGATCCTGAACCCCAGCGACCTCAGTTGCAAATCTAACACACCTGTTGCAAGAAAGAAACATTCCACCAGCCTTTCAAGCACTCAGACAACATTGTTTACCAAGGCAATTTAACTGATAGCAAGAAGAGTTTCTAAAATGTCAAAGGTTGGGTTTCAGACATTAACAACACATGCCAAATGTCAAAAGCAGAAACAAAAGAAACCAAAGATGGTCCTCAGCTGACAGCAAAAAGTAACAAAACAATCAGACAAAATTATTACTCACAAAGGCCACTTTCAGCATATGCAAGTTAAATTGAACCGTGAACTTTGTCATTAACCATCATAACGTCATAAACAGTATTTCATTTTGAAACAGAGTTATGCAACATAGAGGGTCCTTAAATTTTACAAGAATACTATTCAAATAAACATTCTATAGATCAAAGTATTTCATAGTTTTTTTACAGGAAAAAAGTCATAAACACAACCTCCAATGTATAGCTTTTAATTAAAATCGCATTCACAATAAGCAGATGTGCAGGGAAAAATAAAATATTAAAACCTGCATTCACAGTAGCAAGATTTGCAGGGGAAAACAGAATACTGAAATCTGCATTCACAATAATAAGATTTGCAGGGGTAAATATAATAAAGTTTAGTCCAATATTGACCTTGTACACTGAATGCACCGAGTCATCACAGTCTTCACCAGAGGTCCAAGATTTTTATCTACCACAGATCTCTTCACTTCAGTAAACCGTCCGCGATCAGAGCCGAATGCCATAGACTGATCCTGAAGATCACATTCCCCACCTTGATCACAAATTGGGCAATCTAATGGATGATTCATCAATAAAAACTCCATCACCCCCTCTCGAGCCTTCTTTGCCACAGGTGTGTCAGTCTTAATTTTCATCCCTAAAGATGAACATCTTATCTTATTAGACTACATCTTTAACAAGAATCATAGCAACAACAGGTCAAAAACTTCATTAAACAAAATCCAAGGATGCTTATCTGTTTTTGTGCGTGTGACTGTATATGAATATAAATAAAGTAATATCTGATCAAGAAAACGAAGACACCACAAGCAAAATCGACTGGCAAATTATGATTTTTCCTCCAAATGTCAGAAATTTAAAATTAAAACTTAAAAAATAATAATACGCTCCGGTGCAAATAAGGAAAAAGAGAGAAAAAAACTAAACTAATGAAATTGTGCACAAACTACTTCATATAAAAACAGCAAAATGAGCAATAAATTGTGATGTAGAACAAGTTTGTTGAGTTCTAACCTAACTATCTTAAAAGTCATATAATCAAATTTCTGTCTGAGTTATCTACAAAATTTTAAAAGGTCAATGCATATTACAGAACGCATATATAATGTCAGCTGGCGACTAAATGATGTATTCAATATAACTCAATCGACTTTCTCGAGCATCACCATCATCCACAAACTATAATGTTCATACGACATCAACCGATCAAAGTTGACAACTATTCCAACGAATTAGAAAACTGAACAACATCAAGAAACCTGAAACTCAACAACTAAGTTCGAGAATGCCAAATCTAAGATTGTATCCAGCGGAAATCAGACTCAAATAATCAAACTAAAATAAGTCACCATACATATAATCACTCGAATCACCAACAGTATCAAAATCTAACGATCTTAATCATCATCATAGAGGATAATCACAAAACAGACACCGAAATCATCACTCTAACACAAACGATATGAGCTAACCAGGAAGAGCGGGCATGGCGCAAGAGGCGACAGGTTTGGGCGATTTCTCAACCTCGACGAGGCACATGCGACAATTGCCGGCGATGGAGAGTCTGCTGTGGTAGCAGAACCGCGGGATATCGACGCCAGCGACCTCGCAGGCCTGGAGAACGGTCATTCCCTTGGGGATTTTGACGGGGTAACCGTCCACGAAGACCTCGATGGCATCGTCGGGGTTTGCGAAGTGGACGCGCGCGCCGGCGAGCGGAGTCCGCGGCGGAAGATCGACGGGTGGTGGCTGTACCGGCTGCGCGGCGGAGGCCTCGGGATTGCAAAGTTGAGGCTTGGAGACGATGGTTCGGAGGAAGATGGTAGGGTTTTGGGAAGAGAGGAGGTGCCTCGAGGTGGGCCTGAGGGCCTTCGAAGCTAACAAACCAAACCCCATTCTCTCTTTTTTACTTTCTGACTTGCTTTCTCTTTGTTTCGATAGAAAATGGCTTTGTTTGGAGTGGGAGATGGGGATGCAACAGCGAGGGTCGCAGATCGTCGAAGGAATCTTCGGTTTTTGAAGCTGCGATGTGAGTGAGTTTGATGGTGAAGAAGGAACTGGTTTTTCAGATTTGGGTGGGTGGTGGGTAGAGTGGTCCGATACTCGATTTGGGTTTTACCCGACCCGAAACTAATAAATGGTTGAAAATGAATCGCTGACTTCCCATTTCTGAAATGTTGAAAAAATGGCGTTTTCAGGCTTCTTCGGGAAGGCCCATTAACAGCCCACTCAGTGTAAACATAAAACAAAATAAGGGCAATTCTTCTTGCACCCTGTGATTTCATCTATAAACTTAAAATTTTCAAATTTATCTTATAATTTTAGATTTCATGTTTCACTTCTGAATTGTATAATTTATAAACTTTTTAGATTATACAGTTTAGAACATTAAATATCAATATTTTTTTATTCTTGAAATGTATAATCTAAAATACAAGTTTCTATTACATAATGTATAATATAAAATTCAAAATAAATAATAGAGTTAAATACGTTTTTAGTCTCTAAACTTGGATCTAAAATTGAATTTCATCATTATTTGAAATTTTGATAAAATTTTGTGTCTAAACTTTTTTAAAAATGAATGAATATAGTATTTTTAGCTGAATTACGTTAAATATGTAAACACATTTTTTAGTTGACATTGAAATGAAAACGTGTCAAATAATATAAATAACTAAAAATAAATAACTAAAATGTTAACATGAAATGCAGAATAAAAAAACAATGTAATTAGATTAAAATGATTCTATTATTTATTTTGAAAGTTTATAAACCAAAATATATAAAAGTTTCGAAAGGTAATAAATTTCAGTTTTGTGCAAAGTTCAAATACTAAATACATATTTTACCTTAAAAAATACAATATAGGTGACCCAATTCGAACTATAAATTTATATTAAGAAATATGCAATTTAGAAATTATATTATGGATTATATTTCATATTATACAACCTATTATATGTAATAAAAAATGCATTCCGGATGACAATTGAAAATATAAAATCATATTATGGAATGTAAAATAAAAATACAAATTAATACTGTCGATTGTGTTCCAAATTGCATATTCCAAAATACAATGTAAAACTTGGAATACAATTAGTAATACAATATAAAAAAGAAAATATTTAGAATTGTTCAATTCGAAATCAGTTTTTTTATTAAGGTAAGCTTCTGAAATAAGACAAAACTTAATTGGATGAAGAGTTTGTTAACTTTGACGGAGTGATTCGAAATGAGTTTTTTTATTTATTTATTTATTTTTATTAAGGTAAGCTTCTGAAATAAGACAAAACTTAATTGGACAAAGAGTTTGTTAACTTTGAAGGAGTGAGAAATTACATTTGCAAGGGAGAAACCACTGCATGGAATGGAACTCTATTCAAGAAGAACTTGCAAAGGGGATGCATGACTGGTATAGGAAGAAAAAATAAATAAATGGAGAAGATAAGAACAAAATGGTAATTTCACGACCCATGGAGGTGAAGTATTTTTTATATAAAGGCAAAGTATTTATATCTGAACAAACAATATAATCACTTATTGATTATACAGTGACATTTACTTATAAATTTAAATTTATTAATTACCTTAAAATTTATATAAAAAAAATAACAGAGAGAGTACACAATTTTTATATCGAGAGGCAGCGTATACTTATTTAATTCTACATTTCATTTCTACTCTGAAAAAGCAACCAATAAAAATGGAACGAGCTGCTAAACAATAAATGAAAAATTGAGGAAAATTTTGTGTCAATAGCCGAAACGGTACGTATAATATATAGTTTTATCAAAAAATGTTATTTATATACAGCAATTATTATTTGTATATATGACATTTCACCAAATTATTATCACCAAATATGTGATAAAGAGAAGTAAAGAGAGAAATAATATCAACAAATTATTATTTGTATATATGACATTTCTCTTTTATTGATAATATGGTTAAAATAAGTATGGCATTGTTAATTTCAGTAAATTATTAGATAGTTCAACTCGAATGGAACAAAAATATGACAACTAGCCTACTTGTCTGTACCATGAACATTTCATATATATTCCAAAAAAATTAAATTATGTACGAGTCAAAAGATTATCAAACAAAAATTCTGATTATGAGAATAATATTCACTTTTAAAATACGTTCACAAATTCACAAATTATATAACAATAAACATTACTTCATTTTACGAAGAATTCGTGCCAATTACCATTATCAAATTGGCAATGATATAACTATTTCTTACAATTAATTATCTATTTCAAATAACAGATTATAGTGTCAAAATTTTAGTCACTCAAATTAAAGCTAAATTTATTATCCATGACAGCTACGTGATTTCATGGATCAACCGGCCAAATCAAAACCATTTAATAAAATTTCGACAATTCAGATTTTATCTTAACAAGTTACACCTAAAATATAGGTTACCAATTGAATCAGTGCAACTTTAATATTAATTTTGGATGCAAGTAATTTTATAACAATGATTATCAAGTGAAATGATGTTTATGTCTGTATGCTTTCGTTTTCAAAAGTTGTAAAGCTTAGTATAAATTTCCAACTGCTATGAAAAAACCACCTCAATAAAGCTATTATTTTCTTCCTCAAGGCAGAGTTATCGCTTCTAATTGATTGACAATTTCAAAAGTTCCAAGCAAACACTACCTAAATATCTTTCTTTCTCAAGAGACAATTGAAGACTAAAATCAAACTTCTAATGTTTAGGTATTCATTCAAACGCTATTGATTTCACTTTCCAAAACACAATCTCCATAATTCTAGTTTCTTTGAACTAATCATCGACATAGAAAAGGTTACAGTTACAGCTAGAGAATTAACATTACAAGACATCATCTATATTCCTCTGGCAATCTGAAACCTGGCATGACTATTTTATCTGCAAACATTTTGCCAGTCTTAGGCATAACATGCCAATGAATAGTCAGGTTATATTCTTTGCCGCGCAAATTGCTTCCCTGGACATTAAAAAATAAAAATATTAAGGCTTAAAGAAATCTGAAGCAAATCATATATTAGTCATAAAACATGCTTAGATTTGTGTACCTGGTCAATGAAGCGGTACTTATTTGATGTATGAATCCAAAACTTAGCATGCTCTTTAGAGGGTATGATACCATCCCATAAAGATATCTGTAAAATGGAATTCAAGAACCTAAGCAACATTCATGACACAACATATACCCAAGAAGGGAGATAAACAGCACGCAAGCTATCTGAGTGACATGAATTGTATAAACAAAATCTAACACCATTATTATGGCCTCTTTCTGTTTTTTTCCGTTATAAAAAGGAGCTGGAAAACTTATAATAGAAATAATTATATTTCAAATGCAGATACAAACAAACAAATCAGCTCATACCTGATTCAAGGAATGCTTAGGAGTTTCATACTCGGCAGCAAGAAAAACAAAAACCTGCAACCATACAAAATGAATAATAAATTGTCAGAAATAAGAATCTCATGGGCAGGAAAAATAAAGCAGATTCAAAGTTTCCACAGAAATACAATTTTGTACACAGAAAAAAAAGGGGGCAATATTAGATATATATCATGAAATTAAACCGATATAACAATAGGCAAGACAATTTAAACATTAAGACACGCATTATGTTGGGAGGCATAGAAAAGAAAACAAACACTCATTTTGTAAGGATCAAGTTGAAGAAATAATGTTTTACTTTCTCTAAAAGCTCTCACTGAGAAGTGTAACGTTTCCAGAATAAATTCAACCAAAACAGGGGCAAAGTTGATAATATGACAAGACATGAAAACATTATCAATTTTCATTCTTGCTCCTCCAACCAAGAACATCCTTCTTACTTTTGAGAGGCAAATGGAGTAAAGACAAAGCACTTGGAATTAAAAATCAAAATTAAAGGGAAGAACCTGTTTTGTGTTCCATGTAAAAAGGGACTGCAAATCTGCTGATATATTCAATGTCATGCTGACCTGCAAAAGTACAAAGGCTTCGACATGAAATTAATTAACGAATAAAGATGACCTCTGAATAACACAGAAAGAAATTACATGCAAGCTGTTTCACTTTGAATTCTACAACAACTCTGGATCCATAATTATTCCTAATTGAAGCAACTGTAGGTAGCTTTTGCACTGATAAAATAAAATTAAACCAAGTCTTACTACAAACTTGTTTATACAACAAAACATCCAAACATAAATCACAAAAACTTCAATGTCACTTTTAACCGAAATCAATTTTCAAAATCAATTTTGTAATTGGTCATCCAAACGCACTACAGTATGTTCATTACGACATACGATATCACGATCATGATATCATAAATGTGCAATTCAAAATATGAGCAGCATCACTTTTGGTGCCAGATTTGTTCGTCTTAGTCTTTGCACTTGGAGATTACTCATTTCAGTTCACAAGTGTACACTTTCTTAATCCGTTTTAGTCTATACAATTTGACGCAAAGAGTATTTGGCAGAATTTTGGGTATCAGAAGTAAAACATGAAGATTGTGCAGGCATGGAGAGAAAAAAAGTAATTGAAGATGTTGAAGAGTGAGATTGAGAAGTAAAGAAGAAAAATGAGGGAAAAGGGTGGCATTAGAAGGGGCGAAACCTAGATTGTAAAAACGGTAGACATTGAGTGTAATGAAAGATGAATAAGTTACCTCGTCATTGGCGTTGGGCTGTTTCTGAAACCAGTTGATGTTCAAGACCTGCATAGAGTGAGTGAGTAAAGAGAAGGGGCATGGATCCCTAAAGCAGAAATGCAAATGGAAAGAAAAGATAGATACCTGGACATGGGCGGAGGGAGAGGGGGAATTGAAGTTGTCGGAGAGAGAGGCCATGCCGCACATAAGAGCCAGAATGGTGACGGCGAAGGTCAGCAATGCGTTCGCTCGATACCCCACTGAATGCATTTTCACTTTGCAGCCCGACTCTCAGAGAGAGAAGAGTTGATGCTGTCTCTGTGAGTGTGTCACTGTGTAGGCAAGGAACGGGAGTCAAGGGATTCGTGTGGGGGAGGGGTGCGCATTGGGCTCAATGGGCTCAAAACCAAACCAACTTTTGGGCTCAAAACCAATTAAGAGTATATTTTAATTCAGGTTTAATATCAAGAATAAGCAAGCTTAATTTTAAAATGGAATTTCAATTAATTGAAAAAGATTTCTTTTAATGATGTATTAATTAGAATAAAAATAATTAAAGTTGAATTATATTTGTCATAAAAAATAGAATGAAACTTTAAACTCTTCATCTTCAATTTACAAACTAACCTGTGCTCATTCATGAAACTTTGAACAATCAAATGCTGTTTAACTCCAATAAACAAGGTTAACGCCATGCAAAAACAAAAAGAATTGTCACGGGACGTGGATACCAGATACTGATTTACCCGATGATGTGAATTGCCTTGATAATCCTGATTACATATCTTCAGAAAAAGTTGCAGAGAATTCAGTCACAGTAGGAAAAATTATATCCTAATCTTTTTCATTTGTAGTTACTACTCCATACTAATTCAGTAATTAGAACTTTGAAATCTTCCCGTGAACATCACTTTATTCCAATAATAAGTTTACATTTATCTGATTTGTATGTTGAACTTTGATGTGAATACTGTACTTTCATAGCTCTTCCACTTTTGTTAAATCAAATATTTATTCGTATAAAAGAAAATAAAAACCCGTGTTTAATTTAGTGGACCCTAAATAAATTCCTCACTTTGATTTGTAAAATTCTTTTCCCGTGCCATCTTTTTCCTCTTTCATTGGAGAATCTAATTGTCACTGGATTTTTCTTATTGACTTTTTTTTTCCTCCAATCAACTTTGCTGTTGTAAAGAGCCTAGTGATAACAACTAGTCTTCATCAAATAATCAAAATATTTTATCCCGTTTAATATCAATTAGCAATAGCATAGTCCGTGGTATGCTTGCCGTGTACCTCAAGCACAGCTTCTGTCTAAAAGAAACCCCAATTTTGATTATCAACAAAAAATTGTTGTCACTATCTCTCAATTAAACATTTTAAACTCTTCAATAACTTTAAATGCCCACAAATAATTCAGAACCATCTATCAATGATAATGAAAGTGAAAATTCTTAACCAAATAAAAATTGTATAGTCACTGAGTAGGCATTTACAGCACCAGTTAATTTTGACTATTTTCATTATATTTCCTTACTTACCTACAATTGACAAAAATAATCGTGTTATAGAGAAACTTCTGAAATAGAATTCATGAGCACAAGAATGCGGCCCCAAATAATGCACATCCTTGAAAATTCTTCAAAAACGGATCATTTGTCCATCAAAGGACCCGTCCCTCCAATTCCCTATATAATACCTTTACCCTAGTTTCACAAAATTTACTAGTCAGACCCGGGAGGTCAAATGTCAGTCCCTCTTCATTGCTTTGGAAAACAAGGTTCTAGCAGTTGCTATTGCAAGGTATGAGAAGATTGTCAAAGTGATGCCCCCAAACAGAACAAGCCGGTCATAAGAAGCATTTTGGACTGTGTAGACCCGCATACCTATTGAATTCCAGTTGCTCTCAGTCCAGACAGGGTCCACAACCCCCATTTTTTCAGAGGAATTAGGAGGCAAAACATTCCACACTCCTGATTCAAATTTTAGCCGTGTTGAGTATGCTGGAACATACCTGTAAATTATTAAACATCACATCCATTTACCCATTTATTCATGTGTCAAGCAAATAGGAGTGCACATTACATGGACAGTGAAACCACTCATATAACTGCAGTCTACCCAATTACGTACACCATATAAGTATACTTAAATGGCGCCAATTGTGATGTAAAGTTTACATGTGGTAGAACTAAAACATGATGAAACAAGTGAATGACACCACCAGTTTGGAGTGTGCAAAATGACTAGACAAATCTATACTAATACCTAGTGTGGTGATTATGACTGTGAATGTGTGAACATATTAAGAGTACCTATGTTGAAGGTGTCAAAAGCAAGGTGGCTTCGAAAAATGAGTAACACACATGGCTTAGGCTCTCAGTCTATATCATCCAGAAATAATCAATATGGAACAGAAAAAAAAGTTCTAGTTTTAGAGGAGTTTCTAAGCTAAAACATCCAAATAACTTATACTTTATTTACTTTCAAAACTTATTATAAACTTTAACTTTTGAAGTAGCTTAAGTCATAAAATGTTGAACTAAACATAGCCTGAGAGAGGAGATACCTTGTTGTAGAGAGAACACAAACTCCCTTTCCATCGGTCTCTGCTTTGATGCAAACTTCATCTCTATCATTGCAACCGTGTTGACAACCTGAGCTGTTAGCCTTCCTGGGGATAGAAGTCCTATCAGCCAGAAAATTCCAAATGAACCTGGGAACATCATTGATGTATCCTGTATATGGTGTCGATGAAGGTTCATCCAAGATAACACCAACATAATGGCTTGGACAGGTTGACATGGGTGAAATATATTTCTTCACCAGTTCACAAGAAAGACCAGGATCACAGTCCAACAAGCAACCCATAAGTTGTTCAACAAGTGAGACATTAACATTTATAGCAGCCAAAGTTGAATCATGAATATCTTCATTTTTACTAGCGAGTATGTAAAGTGTACGGGCAACAAGAGAAGCAGCAGCAACAACAGCTGATGAATTCACATTTGCTGCATAATCATACAAAAATAAGAATGCATGTGACATAAGTGGCAGCCATCAAAATGTACGAAGAGTTGAGCAAGTAGAAGAAAATAATGTCAAGAGCATCGACTAGCTCACATAAATCATCTAGGTGACTATGGTAGAACTTGTTGACAAAGACAGAGTCAAAATCTTCAAGAACGACACCAGATATTGCAGGATTCTGATCAAAAGTGGAGGGGAAAAAAAGAAGAAAACGATCAATGACCAACAGAGAATTTTTGAATTATATGCCAATATAAAAAAATGATGTTATTCAACACGAAAGCAGTCAGATTATGCCAATATGAATGATGTGAAACTTATTCATCAAAAAACAAAAAATGAATTATGTTTATACAAATATGGCACATTGGATCAACTACATCTTCCACGTAAATTATTGAAGTAGTAAGTTTTCATAACCTTTTTTATTAGAGCATGCTATTGCAATTTGTCCACTGTACCAACCCACTGTTTGAGCATGGTGTCAACAGTTATCGATACTACTCAGGATGTGATGTTATACATTAATTTACTGAGTATATGTATACCCATATAAGGACAGTTTGTGAGCTTTATATCAAATTAATTTCAATAAAATGTGCAGGTATCTTGGTATATGAGTGTTATGTATAGAAATAGGTGACTTGATGAAACTTAATGATCTCTAATGTAAGAAAGCATAAATAAGAATAACGAGAAGGCTCCTTAGAACTTCTGAAACACTACATTTTTTAATAACTTCACTCAACTGACCAGGTCCTTAGCTTATGAGGAATTTGCCAACGTACTTTACAAAGTCTGAACTTTTAAAACATTCATTTTTTTTTAAACCACCACCAGTTACAAAGGATTAATATTCTTCTAGATATGGTTGTACTTTTCATATCATTATTTAGGGGAGGGGCCAGGAAAAAAGTTGTACTATCTATCCTGTACCTTTTCCAAAAAGGACATTAAAGACGATGGAGGTATCCCAGGATTTGAAGAACTTGCAGATGCTATCTTTATGTTTTCAGATAACAGTGACTCCTGTGCACGTTTCAAGGCAGCCATTGTCTGATTTGTGGAAGAAGAATCCTGCATTGACGAAGTGTTAGTCACAAGCAGATGTGGCATATTTCTTTAATCCTGGCAGTGTATACACAGAAACTATGTAACAATGCAAAATATCCAACTAATATTGCAAAATTTTCTATAATAGCCACGAATGGGCACATAGTTGAAAGATCAATCAAGATCACTCACCCCTTCTGTATGAGCGAAAAAGTTGTTAACACCTCCACTGAGACCCTTTCCCACAGAACCAATTTCAATGACCTGTGAAATAACAGGCAGGAAAGACTGAGGTTATTAGCAGGAAAAAAAAATCAAGTAGAAGTATATATAAACAGTCTAGCCTACAGATTTAAATGTGGCACGGTAGATCCCCCCAATACTTCCCAGCAGTCATATTTACAAGGAAGAATAGAAGTACCTTTTCAATTAATCCATGATTAAGGCCACGAACAGCATCTGAGTGCAAGTCAAGTTCTACCAAAAATCTCCTACTTCCAAGATAACCCCATGCCTCTCCAGTGAAAACTGCAAAAACAAGCTGCATTGAGTTCAAGAAATCATCAGCAATAAAGTTTAGACAAGTGGACATTTGTCAGTAAAGTACTTGGTTTTAGAGCATTAACAGGTTTTAAAAAGCAACCCTGGAAGTTGAAAAGCATAAACCACCAAACACTAGGAACCATAATGAATGAATCATGATAAAACCTCATACAATTATTCTTATAGATACCCACACCCTGAGATGATAGCCAACGTAAGTTTCCAGTCACTGGTGAATTAGTGCACTTCGACAAAAAATAAATAAATCCAATCTCATAACAATGGGAAGGATAGTGGATAATTATCTCACATACCCCAAGAAGATAACCAGTGAGATAATGACCTAGGATAATTTCCACCACAAAGATCTTGTGGTGCGTTTATGAGGGATTTTAAAATTTCAGAGATTTTGAAATGCTTGAAATTGAATTGCTTTGGTTTAAATTCCTATATTTTTTAAATGAATTGTTTAAATCAGTTAAAATTTCTTAAATTTCAAATTTTAAGTTTGGATAGGTTAATTCAACTTCTACTAAATATAAATTGAAATTTTAATACCAAACAGTAGTGAGTTTTAAATATTTAATGTAAGAGAATCATATAAAAGTGAGAGAAGAGAGAATATTAAAAATTTCATAGTCTTATCTTTTAGGTCGAATTTCGTTTACAAGTTTAAGTGATAAAAATACTCATAAATTTCTAAAATTTCAAATTCTTCTAAAATACATTATTCCAAAAACCATTTTGTTAACAAAACATATTAAATTATCCACAAAATTAACTATTCTATAAAATTTGCCATACAAACACTAGGTTAAGGTAAAAGAAAATCCAAAGAGACACAAGGAAAGTTAGATAAACTCACATCTAAATGATAAGGAACAAACTGAGGCTAGATTTACACGACCAAAAAACCGAAATAAAAAAGAAAAAAAGAAGAGTTATAATCCCTGGACCATCTCAAACACACCTGTTTACTAAGGTCACCAAGACTATCCAAATGAGAGAGTGCATCAACAGCCGCGAGTAATGCAATTAAACCCTGTTTGCAGCCAAAATACATTAGGCTATTATTGATTTAAGGACAAAATATCATAAAGAAACACAAAATGTGGCCAGAAGAAATGGAGAGAATGTAGTAGATGCACTTTCACTCACAGAAATAGGGGAGTCTGCCCCAAGGCTTTTGTCCCGAAAAAATGAAGCAGAATCCATGGAAGCCACTGTCATTAAAATGGGCTTAGACTGCTGTAAGGAGGAAGTGTTGATCCGAGGAAGAGATGACCAGACACTGCCTTCCATATGAAACATACACAAAATTAACATCAAATGTAATAGCAAAATTATAATTTTATAAAGGGTTAAATATGCTTGTAGTCCCTAAACTTGGATGTGAAATTGAAAGACGTCTCCGTTTCAAATTTTGATACATTTTGGTCTCCAAACTTTAAAAATGAATGAATATAGTCCTTTTAACTCAATGATTTTAAATTTTTTTTACGAGTTAAACGGAGTTTCAAATTGGCATTTGAGCTGGAACATGTAAAAAGTATAAACAACTCAAACACTGACCTAAAACACCGTTTGACTTATCAAAAAATTTAACTTAATTGGGTTAAGAGGACTATATCTATTCATTTTTAAAATTTGGGGACCAAAATATATCAAAGTTTGGGACATGGACAAATTTCAATTACGGTTCAAAGTGTAAGAACTAAAAACATATTTAATCCTATTATAAACAAAAATGAGAAGGAAAGGATGTTAAAATATTCTGCAAAAATAGATCCAGGACAGCCCATTTCCACTATGGGAACCATGTGATGCTAAATCTTTTTTCTTTTTGAAGATAGTACCAATCCATCCAGTCTAATAATGAACACCATATTCACATAGGCAATTCACTGCATTCTTTATCCAGTACAGTACATAAACAAACCCTCCTTACATCAATATAAACTCAAAGCTGATCATATTCTATGTATAGCAATATTCTATACAGATAAAAGTATTGTTTTTGAGACTGCAAGAGATTTTTTCAGGGAAAAATCTGAAAACTTGGTGTCTTGACAGTGTAACATGATTAATCACATATCTAGTTTAGTATCATTTATAAAGTAGAGTCAAGAAACTTCACCTGTATCCACCTAAAGGAAGGCACGTTTCTTCTTTTAAACAAGACTCTGAATCAAGTGTCCCAGATTTCACTGTCTAATTGAAGATAACAAAAAAAGTAAATAATGAAACATTTTTCTTCATAAGCTAGATAAAACAATTTTTTACTAGAATCTGAATAGTACCTGCATCACCAGATCAAACTCAGCGACATTAGAAGTATAAGCTTTCTTTTTGTCCTTGTTCTTTGTTACAAACTGAACAAACAGTAAAGAGAATCAATCTGCTTTATTTTTATATACAGAATAATCAAATTCATCAGGTCACAAGAAAATGAATGCCAATGGATTAACGTGATCAAACTATAAAGTTAACACTCTTATGAGTTTAAGATCCTAGGTACAGAAAACAAGTTAACTCATCAATATTTTTTTTCTTCATAAACTTGCATGAACTCTCAAATCAAAAAGCAAGTCACCAAGTTTGAAATCAAATATAATTGTTGCCCTCACAATGATTGTTTTATTTTCAAAGGCTTTGAAGTTGACTTCTTTTTTAAATGTGTCCACTTTAGGATTTTTTTTTCATTAATTTACACATGACATATTATCATACTGTAGGTCGTTTACCACTTTGCCATATTATGAAGTTGAAATGCTGAATTATTGTTGTGCTAAAAGTATTACAGTTATGCATATATGTCATTAACAATTTTTAATAAGCTGTAATCTTTTACGATTTCATAAGTTGAGTCTATGGAATCTAAACAAGCTTGTGCAAACTATAGAGTTTCACAACTTGGATATGGATCAATTAACTGACTCACTACACTCTCAAAGTACATTGAATCATCACCGATACTTTTGCAAGTATAAGAACATGAGAGTACCAAGCAATACCTCTTGAAGAGTCTTTGACCCACTTTCTGTGAGTAAAAACACAGGAAAGTTGTAGGATTTCCACATAACACCAGAACCCTGCACAAGTTGAGCCAAAAATAAAAACATAAAGAAATTAATCATTCTGAAAAATTGAATGCGCTTCTCAAAACTGTAATAGCATTAGGATTAGCCAACATCCAACAAATAGTTGGTAAAATTCCCACCACAGATCTTTTGAATTCATCTAATATCACTATATGCTTCAGAATATAATCCAAGACATGTTTGGCCTATTAATTCACTTACTAAATAATAGCTCTACGACACTAGGTTATAACAATGTACATCCTTTAAAATTAAGAACTTCATAAAATCCCAATTTGATTACAACCTTCACAAAATGATCAAATCAAAGTTGGAAAATGATTATTGGTAACAAGAAAGGATAAAAAAGGGCAACTAATTGATGATGTCATGAGCTATAAATCTGCCAATAAACCTGATGAAAAATGGCAGCTCATATCTTACATTTGGATTCCATTCATAGCCGGTATTACGGTAAGGCGCAAATTGACCTTGTGGAAACTTTTGATCAGGAGAAAATCCTAAACATGACAAAAAAATTTATCAGTGACAGCTCTACCCAGGAGGGTCACTCCAGCCTTGTTTGAATACAAACGACGAGTAAATCAATGATTTCTACCGTTTATCTTATTCTGCAAATCAGTACTTGGTTCCACAAGTACACCACTGACTTTACTAGCAAATATAGAGTCATCTGATATTCTGAAAGGGAAAATATGTATTCAAAAAACAAACACAATTTAACTGATAAAAAATTAATATAGAGAAGTAACAACCAGCATCACTTAAAAATAACTAAGCAAGGGTAGCTTTTATTCCCGAAGTTACAAAGATTCCACAACTATCAGTTAAACTAAAATGCAATAAAGTTAAGACCTCCTAAAACAGAAACGTTGAATTATGATACCTAGTAAAGAGAGTTGGAAAGTCCTCCACTGACACCAGTATAGCAGACGGCTCAGCTATTTTGTCAACATTTCCGAACCGTACAATAGGAGCCACAACCTTATCTCGTCCAGGATCTAACAATTCGAAAACAATAAAGCAAGGAAAATTCACCGGCTCAGAAAACATAGTCATCGTTTATATTTAAGTCGCACTTAATCCCTACATCTCAGCTAATAAAAAAAAAAAAAAGCGAACCACCGAAAATGCGAGAGCGAGACTCACTAGAACAACCGATGTTTCCAGATAGATTAAGCAGGCGCACGCAAGGATATCCTTCGATGGAAGCATACATAGTGTTCTGAAGATCGGGAACTGATTCCATGGAGCTCGATTGTCCTGCGGAAACAAAACTCGATCAGCGAGAAATGACAGTTGAAACGATGTTTGGCGACGAAGTGAATTGAAGAGGTGAAGTCAACGAGGTACCAGAGGAGCGGAAGGGAAGTTGGAAGGTGAAGAGGAGGAGGAAGAGAGAGAGAACGATTAGCGCCATGGATGAATAAACCCTAGTGAGAATTGTGCATGAGCTGGTGCATTAGCGGGTGCAGAGAGAGAGAGTGTGGATTTTCTTCTATGCCGTCTTCTCAGCGCCCTTCCTCTGATTTGGAATTGGTGGGATTCTTAGAATTCAGAGAGATCAACAGCAATTAAGCAAGGTACGGTCTAGATTCTGCTTCCGAACTACAACTGCTTTGTGTTAGGTACTTTGGGTCTGCTGCTTCATCAAAATCCAATGGAAAATTATAAATTTATTTTGTGATTTTATTCTAACTGGTCGCAAACATAATTTATACATCTAATAAAAAATATATATATCTATTTTTGAGCTGTCCTCTTATTACAAATCGTCATGTTTTAAAAACATATATAATATTGATTTTATAATAATCAAGAGTAAATATACAAAATAAAATACATTATTAGAAATACACAATGTTTATTACAAGCTCGTTGCAAGTTTAGTTACCCTTACTAATAATATAAATCTTATTATATTCCTTATAGGCTTTTAATATTTTTTTTATAAGATTATCATTCTTATTTCAATACATTAATATGTTCAAAATTTTGATTATGCTTGAAGATCTCTTACTTGATCTTCTTTTGAATGGTTGCACCAAATTATAAAAGTTGAACTTCAGTTTATTTTAGCCTAATCTAATCTGATTTGAAGTTTGGCTAGTCCAAATAATCATGGCCCATGATGGACTAGATTGGATTGTGATCTCATTTATGTACTTTTACTATATATATTTTCATAAATAATAAAATTAACTGAGTCTTAAAATAAATCAACATGTTAATATAATCTAATAATGATTTAATAGGGTATCTTGACATTTTCGGTCTACTGAATCATCTAAATCCATCCCTTCTGGTTTACTAGCTCAATAGGCCACAAGCAAATAAGATGATTGATCTACCAACTTTTTTTTTTTAATTTCTTAAAATTATCATTAAAATCAAAATAAAAAACTATAATTTAAAATAATAGAATTTCATTGCGTTTTATTGTTGACCTATTTTGTCACACCGAAAATTTTTATCAGCTTGTCACACTGCAATTAATATCATATATGTTAGTAATGTCTTTTTGTCTAATTAATACTAATATTAAACTATAATTTTTTTTGTGTGAATTATATTTGGGAAATATTTTTGTTAGATTAAATAAATAGTTGTGTACATAAAACTATATGAAAATTATAGCCAAAAGACAATTATTAACTCGAGTAAAAATAGATCATATTTACTTCTACATAAGTTACTTTATTTAATTACACATAATCAACATTTAGTTATATTTGGTATACGTATTTTTAGGATATGTATCAACCTCTTCACCCTCTTAAGTTTATAACAATAACAATGTAAGACCTTTTTATGATGTTTTATGCACAGATGGATCCATATTAAATTGTTTTCCGTTATGTATAATTCCATTATTCTCATATACATCTCATAATTTATGAAGATCTCTGCTCCTTTGTCCAAGGCATAGAATAATAGTTATTAATGACAGTTAATGGGATAAAGGTTTTTTCTACAATAGAGATATCAGAGGGATATAAACTACAACTGTGGTATCTAAATTATATTGCCTTGTAAAAGGAATATCACATAGAATTTAAGATCATTTGTTTTTTCAATTATTAATTCCATTACTACAGTATTAACTGAGAATATGTTTTCTCGATGCATTTCGATTCTAGCCATTGCATTGCTTATTATTCCGTTAGAATATCTTAGTAAGAAATATATTCTGTATCCTCCATTGATGGAAAGACACTTAAACTTAACATCTCCTATTTAGTAAACATATATTTGATATTGAATGGTTCAAGTCAATACTGTGAACGAAATACAAAACAAAATTGGTTATCACTACTGCAAAGTGATCTATATAAAGAAGAGAATGCTGGAACAAGATAACCACAACAACAACGTTTCCAAATTTCATATCGCTCTAATTATCTTTTCATCAGCAGCATGACTAGAAAGAAGGTGAAGTTGGCATTCATAGTGAATGACTCAGCTAGGAAGGCAACATTCAAGAAGAGGAAGAAGGGTCTGATGAAGAAGGTGAGTGAACTTAGCACCCTCTGTGGGATTGATGCATGTGCTATAGTTTATAGTCCTTATGATCCTCAACCTGAGGTTTGGCCATCCCCAATGGGGGTTCAAAGGGTGCTTGCCAAGTTCAGGAGAATGCCTGAATTGGAGCAAAGCAAGAAGATGGTGAACCAAGAGAGTTTTCTGAGGCAGAGAATCCTAAAGGCCAAAGACCAGTTGAAGAAACAAAGGAAGGACAATAGGGAAAAAGAGATGACTCAGCTCATGTTTCAGTACCTCAGTGCTGGTAAAATTATGCATAATATAAGCATGGTTGATTTGAATGATCTGGCATGGTTGATTGACCAGAATCTGAAGGACATCAACAGAAGGATTGAGGTGTTGACTAAGAATGCTCAGAGTCAAACCCAAGTTGCAGCACCAGCGGTGACTGATGCTGTTTCCAAGATTGAAGACAAGGGGCAAGGGAGTCATAGTGGCCAGGGATTTGATATCAACATGGATCTCATGCAGAAGCAGAACTGGTTTATGAACTTGATGAATAATGGTGGTGGTGGGAATGAGACTATGCCTTTTGGAGATGTTAATCAACAAAATGGCTTTTGGCCAAACCCATTTTTCCATTGAAAGATGCACGTGCTTGGTTTGATGTTTAGTTATCATTGGCATTCACTTTTGTGTCTGAGCATGAGAATAAGTGACCAAGGAATCATGGTAAAAAAGGGTTCTTAAATAGAATAAATACCCTTCTGGTGTGGCTGTTTATTTGAAGATTTGGTACTGTTTAGAAAAGGAAGCATGTTTACCTTCCGAAAAAAGTTGTAAATTACTTTATCCCATGAATTAATTTATAGTTTCTTATCATGTTCTTGAAAAAATGTCATTACCTTTCATAATACTATTAACAGGCGTTGCTTGTTTAGCAGAATCTAAAATTGAAATACAGAAAAAAGAAGAAGCTTAAAGTAGTACTTTATGTTTTTCTTTTAAAGATGGAGTTATAAACAAGTGTTGGTTGTTTGAGATATCATGCCATTGATTTACTGCATATAATTAGTGTACCCTTGAGATGCCAACTCTATTGGAATATTTTAATTTCACAGTGGGATTATAAGCATGTCACCTTTATTTTAAAAAAAAGATCTGATGCATCATGACTAGGATTGTCACCACACCATCATTGCTTCCACTCTTGATCATCACCACCAGCTCCACTGTAGTAAAAATCATGTCCCAAGTCAAGGTCTTTTTGGCTTCAACATATCCTAAGGGCTAACAAATTTGAAGAGTGAAGTACTTTTCAGTTTTACCCTAAATAACATGTTTTAGCATAAAGATGCTTGAATTAGCTTTAGCAGTGTCATTGAGTGGTGTTACTTTTCTCATCACTGCATCTTTTTGTACATTTGATTATTATTTTTTTCAAGTGCTTGTTGGTTTTATGGAACTTGCTTCAGAATCAATCGGCAAAAAATTCAATACACCATATGAAACACAATGACACAAAGATGTTTCTCTGTATTTGCCAGAACAATGATTGTTGTATTGTAACTAATTACATGGAATCAATTTTCCAAGAAAGAATTGAAAGAATCAAAAGAATGTTTGAGCCTACAATTTCTATGCTTTGTTCGTGTGTGTATCTTTTTACATCAAAGAATTGTATGTTTCAATAAAATGAAGGAATCTAATTCCCATTCTTCATTAATCAGAATGACTTCTTAAGATACTTGAAATCCGATGATGAGTCAGTGCAGGTCGCTTTGTTCCTATAACCGTTCAACAGTTTTAACAACTCTGTAGCATTTTCCTTTGTGCTATCATCACAACCAACCTGCAGTAAAACCAAGAGCTTTTGAAAAGTCCCTAGTTGAACTGCTTCAATCAGAGCTCCCTCCTCCTTCTTGTCAAAAATCTTCTTAAGAATAGAGACAACAAAACTTGAAGCCAATGGTGACACCCTCAGAAGCTTCTTAACGACAAGAGGCAAAGTAAGAGCATTGTTCATAACAACCTCCTTCCCCATCTGGATATCACAAACGCAATCCAAAACCCCAAGTGCCTTCTCACACACCCCTTTATCTCCATCAACAATAGCCTCAACCAAAAGTGAAACCAAATCCAACTCCACGAATCTTTGAGCAATTTCCCCTCTGTTCTCAGCTGAAGACACCAATTTAAAAATTGTTGCCAAACAAGCCTTGGTGGAAGCACTCCCAGTAGGCTCCCTAATCATTTTAACCAAAGCTTCAGCCACTTTTCCAACTTTGGCCAATTCTTGAACATACACTTGCCTGAGCAACAAAGCAGCACTTTGCCTTGATGCAAGGTCTTTACCCTCTAGAAACCAAACCAGGCAATTCAATGAAGCTTTTGAACTCAATTTAGACACACCCTCTTCCCCAAGTGGGATCATCCATGTCAGCACCTCCAAAATCTCCTCCAAAACAACCACATGCTTGTCAAAAGAGTCACCGCTTGAGAAACAATCAAAGGCGTGTGCAAGAACTGCATCGGCAGCATTGCCAGCATCAGTTCTGGCACGATTCCCAATTATGCACCTCCTGTTCCTCTCATCTCTCCCCCAATCCTTAATCTTCAAAACCAACTCCTGGCACTTTTTGTCATCCCCCCGCCGACAGGCCGACAAGATCCTCGTACATGTCTGAGAAACCTCGTAGGTGGAGAGAGGAATCCGAGGAGTGGGGATCCTCTCAATCCCATAAGAGCTGTTTTCAACGCACCAATCCTGAATCATCCTACGAATGGCATGGTTGGGGATGTTGTCAAAGTTTGTGAGGACCTGGTTGGTGACGGGGCAGGTTTTGTTCCCTCCCTCGATCCACTTCTCAATGCTCACCCTGTCGTAGGTGATGCCGGTTGATAAAGTCACCGGGTCCGTCATCAGCTCCAAACTCACCGGACACCGAAAGTGGTTGGGGATCACAACCTCCACCTCCAACTCACCACCACAACCACCACCTTGAATCTGTCCCTTCTCCTTCTTGGCACGACGGAAAACATTTCTTCTAGTCCAAGACAACACCATTTTGATGATGATCTTTGTTTCTTTGTTTCTTTGGTTTGGTGTGAATGAGAATATGATATGAAAAAAAGAAGTTTGTGTGGTTGGTATATATATAGGTGGAGGAGGGTGTGAGATAAGGAAGGGTCATAAAGGTGGTACACGGGTCAAAGGTAGCTAGGTGAGATGAGTGGTTCAACCAGGAACGTTTCAAATCAATTGAACTCAAATAATAAAGTATTCTATATCTATGGTGTGTGAGAGCTTTTCAACGTTGACCATTGAAAGTTTGAAGGAGAAGTATGATTTGTGGAATAGTGATGCTACCAAACGCTCTTAAATCACTTAACAAAGTTGTAGTTGTACGATATTTTGTAGTAGCTGAAGTAGATTACATTCAGAACAGAGAATTTTTTGGTGTAGCTCTTCGCGTTGTGCTAACGTTGTAGCGTGTACGCGTGAACCTCTTTGTAATCGCGTTATATTAGCCGTGTAGGCGCAGCGAGTTTTATTTTTAAAATAGTAACTGGCATGTTTTAAGTTATTTTTATATATAGATATTTTATTTCCAAAAAATTAATATTATTTTAGAAATATTATTTTATTATAAAGATAAAAGTACTATATAAAATTGCATTTCAAAATAAACATAACATGAAAGTCGTTAATTAATTTCAAATAGTAGAATCATAAAGATAAAATCACTTACAATGACAAATAAAATGTAACATACCTAGATTAATAAAAAATATTGCGAGCAAGTTGACACAAATTCCATGGGAATGTTGTGAAGATTTTTCATTTATGGGATTCTCTATTACTTGGGGAAACTTGTCTCTTTTCTTCTTTATGGGTTACTAACTTTCTCTACAAGGTTCAAACGTTCTCTAAAGTAAGACTAAAGCTTCTTATAATATAAAGTTCATTTTTTTAATTTTTCAAAATCTACTTTTAGTCTTTAACTCTGTTCACTTGGACATTGGTCTGTGATACATTTGCTCACTGGATTGTACTCTGTTAGACGAATCCTTAAAAAGTAATTTTTATTTTACATCTAACATTCCCTTAGCATATTTTACATCACTACATTCCCTTAAAAAGTTGAGTTTATTTCAGTTCTCGGAGATGTGTTGGACATCTCTAGGAATATTTAATTAGAAGATATAAATTTGTAAGTCTCAATTATTTTTCTTATGATTAAAGAAGCAAAATAGTTCAATATTCAACATGGAAAATGACAGAAAAACACAATTGAAGTTCAGTAATTTACAGTAGAAATAAAACATGATTTATTTGGCAAACACAGAACCTGGAAACTTGTCCTCTCAAAGTAATTATACAGTAACAAATACAGAGAAAAACACCAAACCAAGGATTTGTAAGAGGAAAACCTGAGAACAAAATCACATGAGATCAGCAAGTTTAACAATGAAAGTGATCAATCTGGCACCATTGCTTTCATGCATGTCGTACTGTACAGAAATACGATAAATAAATAGCAGAAGCCAGAAATTTGTCAAATAATCCCTTTAAAGTTTCAATGTCAACTCAGGTGTTGAGTTCTCTATGTCAACCGGTGGATGATTCACCCCAGTAAAACTCAAATTAGAGGTTCCACTCAGTGTGAAATTCTGATGAGTATGGCCTCCATTAGAGGGAACCTGATGGTAACTACCTTGCCACAAGAGTTCTGCTTCATCCTCCTCCAAGAATATTGGAAAACCAACATATCCTTGCTCAAATCTTGCACTGCTTTTCATCTCAGAAGGCCTCATTGTTGGTGAAAAGCCGTGGTGCAGTGAAGAGTGTGCCTTTATCCCCAAGGACCTGAAAGAACCATGAAGAGGGAGAGATGCAAGACTGGCATACCTCTCAGAGAAAAACCCCATGCGTAAGGCTCTCTTTGCTAATGTTCTTTCTCTCTTGTGTGCATTTTGGTGGCCTCCAAGAGCCTGAGAACTCAAAAACTTGCGGTTACAGTAATTGCAAGAGAAGACCCGTGGCATGGTTTGAGAGGGAGGATCGTTGTTGTTGCTCTCGCTGGTAGTGCTTGAGAATGAGAGTCCTGTTGAATCTGTAACCACCAAGTCACTGTTGTTGAAGTTGAGAGTTAAGTCAAGGGAGATAGCATCTGAATGGAGATGAAATTCTATTGGTTTATGGGGAGAGTTGGTGAGGTTGTCACTGCAAGGACCTGCATAGGTTTCTTGAACCTGGCTTCTAACTTCAGATTCATATTCTGCTGAGGCCACCACTTCAAGATCAAAGTGTTGTTTCATGATTTAGCTATGCTGAGTTCCAAACTAATTCACCAAACAAGTGAAACAATCCACCTTCAGTGAAAGATCCATTTAAGAGCTTGCAGTGAAAGAACTGATTGGTCCTGCAATGAAAATTCAACAGTTAGTAAACAACCTATGCTTTATTTTTCCTTTGTGGAAAACGTACACTTAGTGGTGGCAGCCTGGCACATATACACATTTTCATTGACATGGAAATGATGGCATGTTCTGTGATTCAAGTGCCTTGATAAGTCTACTTTCTGCTAAAAAAGCATTTGTACTGGGCACTTCGTTTTGCGTTATGTTGGCCTACCTAAATGGTAAAAGAAGCAGCCACTAACATCATACATCAACACATGATTCGAAATTTTTGGTATATTGGTTAAACCCAGAAATGTACAATAAAAGCCACTGGTACCTCACCTTCTTTCTAACAAATGGGACTCATCAATGATACAACCCCATAATGATAAAAATCTACAAAACCAGATTCTTTTTCCTTTCTTTCTTTTTGTAGTCTCCCTCAGTTTTCCCCCCATTGTTATTGAATTTGTTATTTTAATGGTAGATCTGAAATCAAGTGCAATGGCCAGATATTTTCTTCAATTGTTTTTTAAACCAAAAATCATTTCTAAGTATGAGTCAGAGACCAAATATTGGCTAGCACAATATGAACCAATTACACTCTTCCTAAGCATGGATTCTGGATCTTATCTTACGTTTGTTGAGTAGGACTATGGCTAGTATATTATGCTGTTTGTTGCTCTTCCAAGAAAAACAAGAATCCTAAATGTATGATTGAAATTTAAAGTTGAACTAGATACCTATAAACCAATTCATTTTTGGAAATTCCACTAAACTCTTCATGCAAGGAACTGTTTCTGATTGAATCTTACCTGCATATGTTTGTTATCTGGCCCACTATTTTGTAAGTATATGAAAATCTGGAATGAGGTAGCTAGGAGACATGTCATGAACTATAAGTTGACCAATAAATAGTGAGTTTATACTCACCTTGGACCGAGCACTATCATGGATCTATGAAATCAAATTCCTATTACTTAATAGTATCAACCTACTCAGTTATGATCTGATATATTAATCTGGAGTTTTTATTAAAGATTATCTATGTACAGATTTTCAAGAACCAAATCACTGAGGAGCAACATTGAGACAGTAAAAGATAGGGTGAGTAAGTAGCTACCATGTTATTGTTAGCACCCGGGACAACGAAAAACCAAGATATAAAATATTGAGGAATAACAACTTGTGCAATATCCCAAGTCATAGTTGCAAGCAGATACTTGTTTCATTTTGTTCAATTCCAATTCTTGGAGGGAAACAAAAATTACTTGTAAAAGTATAGAGAGGAAAGTGACTTCAGAATTTGGTGATGGGGTAAAGAAGGCAAAAGTAGAGCACAGAAGGGTTGAGGAAACGTTGGAAGGTAGGATCCAGAAAACATGTGATCTTTGCAGTGATTGAAAGTTGTTGAGAAACGAAGAAAGAGAGTAAAGAGAAGCAGAAAAGCAAAGCAAGAAGAGAAGCAGCAGTTGAGTACAGGGGATGACAGTAGAAGAGTATCACATAACCTCTCTCAAGTAAGTTTGAAGATGAAGTGAAAGTAGCTTGCTTCCGAGATCACCAATAAAAACTGCTTTGAAATTGAAGACATTTATGGTGTATCTCCCTTGTTGTTGCTTCTCTTGGTGTGGTTGATTATGAGAAGACAAAACAAGTCCATGTGGTTTTCATGTTCCTTAAACACTAATAATGGGAGGGTAGGGGGAGAGCTAAGAGGTTTGATTGGTCTAACATTAAAATACAATGTAAGTGAAAAGGAATAAAAATTAAAAAAAGAAAAGGAGTAAACAGCGACAGTGAGATTGTGGGAGTTTAATTATGGGAAAACAAAGGTAAGATGGGACTGGTGGGTTAAGGGGATAGAGAAATCAGAACACAAGGTATCGGCATCTATCCATTTATCTCAATAATGTTGAATTAAGTCTGAATATTATTAGAAGTTTCAGATTAGTGATAAATGTCGGTTTATTTTATATAAATACGTGTAAATTTTATTTTATGAGTTGATTTTATAGAATTAAGTAGATTTAAAATTTATTTATTAATTATGAATTTAAATTTATTATATCAATATTTATTTAGTTTTATAAAAAGATGAGTGGGTGCAATAATAGTAAAAAAAAGTATTAAATATATTTTTGTTTCTCAACTTTTAGTGAATTTTGAAATTAGTTCCATATCAAAAATTTTAATCAATTTAGTCCTTCATCTTTAGAAATGCGTAGATTTAGTTCTTTTAATCAAATTTTGTTAAGTTTATTATAAGTTTCAAACGCGTTTTATGATATTATTTGAGTTAGCATTCAAGCAAAAATGGGTCGAACGATGTAAACAATTCAAATAATATCATAAAATATACTTAAATGTAACAAAATCTGATTAAAATGACTAAATTCACACATTTTTTAAAATAAATGACTAAATTAATCAAAAATTTTGAAGAGGAATCAACTCTAAATTTCACTTAAATTTGAGGAAAAAAACATATTTAATCAAAAAAAAATTGTTATTTGTAAACTATATCTAATTCAAGCATGTTTTTCGTGCAGAAATTTTGAATGTTTGAGGCAATGGTGTATAAGGGTTGTTTATTTTTGGTAGAATGTTATGGATTTTAAAGGCAAAGGAAAGAAAAGGAGTGGTTGGTTGGTGACGTATGTAAAAAGGGTGAAAGCAAGAAGCAGGTTGATTGAACATAGTATGGGGAAGAAGGTAAGAGTGTGTAGTGATTGTTCCCAGAAAAGATTCTCTTGTCTGTGTGTTTTGTTTCTCTCTCTTGCCCACTCCAAAAGTGGTTCAGATAAGTCCACAATGCATGGGGTCGCGGCTGCTTTCTTTCATAGTTTCATATATTCCATCCATCACATCCAGTTTAGACTATGTTCTGCCTCTATCATTATTTCTTTTTCCTGTTTATTTTTCTTTAATGAATAAGTTAAAAAGTTAAGTACTGTACAATGAAAAAAAAATCACAAATATATTATTATCTGGGTTTTAGGTGGAAGACAATATTTATTTATTGATATATGTATAGAAGTGCTAAACACTTGTACATATGCATAAATAAATAATTACGGTGATAAAATAAGTTAGTCTTGATTTAGTTGAGTTAAAAATAAGTTAATACCTATCAAATATTTTTTTAAATTTGTTCTCTTTTATTTATATACCAGTCTGCATCTGTTTTATTTTATGAGACAATAATAATATTATCTTAACATATTTATTTTTGGTAGTTAAGGTCGATTGGTCGCATTAAATGGGATAATCGTTCTTCTAAGTCATTTTTTATTTGTCTATATTGATCGAAGTATTTGTCAAAGATAATGTGATACTAAAATTAATTCGATTTAAATGTAAAGATAATAAATGTGTAATTAATATGTAACATATTACTTTATTTGGTCCTTAGTTATATTTTTTTAATAAACTTCTTATTAGAAACGAGATCCAAATTCATTTAAACTTGATTACTAACTTAGTTAGAATTATTTGTTTGTCTTAAGCTATTGATTTTTCTTATTAAGATAACAAGTTAGGTTTGGTTGACGAACTGACTCACTCATTCACCGGTTAGTCCATACTGTATAATTTTATAACATCATAATGACAGATCTAAGATCCTAAGTCAATGAGTCTATTTAAAAATTATTTGAATCTCAATCTAACAATTTATGGACAAAATTAGAGAAAAAGGTATATAAGATGACAAGAGATAAAATAATATTTTTCAAATATTTTGTAATTATAAACAAAACTAGGGGTGTCCTTATACACCCTTCATGTATATGTAGGTCCACCAATGTAATATCATATATGAAAACAAATAAAAAATTTTAAACACAAACTCTATGTTTCAACCTTAAATTTATTAACATATACCAGTAAAAACACATGTATTGTGAGCATGTGTGTTTATTATTTTATAAATAAAATAGAAGTAAAACTATAATTATAAAAATAAATAAATTTTACAATTTGGCTATAGATAGTTTTTATTTATTTTTTAGATGATTTTTATTTATTTACTTTTAAAAAGTGGTTAAATTTAAAAAAAATAGTTAAATTAAAAAAGTAGTCATTTAAAAAATAAAATTAAAAAAAATATAGACAAAAAGTAATTTTCTTTATACAATAAAGTATTGATTAAGAAGATTTATACTCATATTCAATAAAAAACAAAATTCAATTATAATAATTTAATACATAAATAAATTATATTATATATTTTAAAAAGTAATATTACTTTGATATTTAAAATATAATAATTATTTTATAAAATAGACCGAGCTTTACGTATCAAATTAAATAAACAAGAAAAAAATCACTTGATTAATTTATATTACAACATGAATTTCCAGTCGATTCATCAAACTATATTTTGATAGTTCCAATTAATTAATGTAGACAATATAAATAAAAAAACAACAACAATTTATTAACAAAACCCACAGCTATACATTAACCATGCATTATAAACATTAGAGTTTAACTTGTATAATTTGACAACTGTATTTAGTATTTTCGATTCAAATATTAGTACACATGATTGTGATATAATAAATCATTATCTTTGAATAAAATCATAAAGTTGTATGAACAATGTTTTTTCTAAATTATTTGTTACACTATTCATTTACAATTTATAAATGAATGAGTTTATTTCAAATAAAATCTAAACTTGGTTAAGAATCAATACAATTAAAAATTTAACTTATTATGTATATTTTCAGCATTCAATTTAAAATTAATATAATTAAAGTTTACTTTTTTTTTTCAACTGCAACATTTACTATTTTTTTTATCAAATAAAAGTTAAATTTATTTGTGCTGCACTCTTCACTTTCTTAACATAATAAATTTTAATTAAAATATTTAATATTTATAATAGTGGCGGAGCTTGATACACTCTAGGGATCTTGGTTCTTCTCAATTTTTTAAACCTTGCTCAATAAAATATGATATTATATTTTTATTATTTTAAAATATGAATATTCAAACAATTATTTTTCTTAAAGATAAAACTCAATCAACCATTAAATTTGAAAATATGAAGACAAAATAAAAAATATTTATCATACTTAGTTGATTGTTCACTATTAATTAATAATTCTGTTATTAAGTTGTTAATATTATATTCGATAAACAATTAGTTTAAAATTTTACTTTAACTATTTTATTGTATCGTAAGATGTTCTTAACTATTAAATTTTAAAGAATTTATCAACTATATATTTGAATTATGTTCTTAACCTAATCCCTGAATCTTAAATTCTTTTAAATAACTTTTTTTATAATATTTTATCAAATACGGGATTACAAAATAAAATGGAAAATAAATTTTGTACACAATATAATTATTTATATTAAAAGAAAAAATTAAAAATTTTAGTTTTAATTTAATTATTAATGAATTCAATAATTTGAATGAATATAAAAATCTATTGGATATATGTGATTTTTTTATAACTATAATTATATCAAATTTTATATTTATTTTTATTATATTAGTGATAATAACAAAATATAAATATTTTTGGTATCTTATTTTAGTTTTCCACGATCAAGATTTAACACTGTTTATATATATAACAAATTTTTATAAAAAAAAATATACAATTTTATACAATTTTATATGATTTTATGAGTGTTTTACTATTTTTATCAATAATCCCAGTTTTAACTGCTTGATAACAAATAAAATACATATACCCAAGTCTTCATAAGACTACCAAAGTTGACCTGTACTTTTTATTGTTAGTATAATATTTTTTGTTAGTTAATTATGTGAATTACATATTTTTTTATTATATTATAAATAATGATAAAATACCAATATTTTAAGTATATTACTTTTATTTTCCAGTAACAAGATTCGTTACTTTATATATTCTTTCGTGAGACCATCAAAGTTGACCACACTTTTATTGCTAGTATAATAATAAAATTAATTAAAGATTTTGAAATCAAAATTTCTATTGATTTTTGCAGTCCAATAACTCCTTCTTGAAGAATGCCTACTAAATAATCCATTAAGGCTACTAAACACATGTTAAAAACAATCAGTGGTTTTTTAATCACATCACGCTAATCCAGAAAAATATTTCTAAAAACTCCGACATGAAACTAGGCATAACATTGTACCCACGTGCGTCTTATCTTAGTCCAATCGAAATTAGATCTCACATTAAAGTAATTGTTAAGAATGCCTTTTTTTCTCGATAATCCAAGAGAATTATAAGACATTATCAAAAGCTGATATTATTTTGCATCAAGAACAAACTCATAATGCATGTGCTCTCAAACCCAACATCCCAAAATAACTTTTTTATAATAATTGTAATTAACGTTTCTTATTATTTTATTTATGTTTTTACAGTAAATAAAGTAGTAGTCGTTTTTTCAAGTTCACCCTGTGTAAACTAACTTAAAAGCTAACAAGTAAGAATATAATTGAAAAAAGTTAACATTATCTTAAATTTCAAAACAACAAATAAATAAAAAAATTTCTTAAAAAAAATTCAACACTTAGGTAATGCTTGTTTCTAAGAATCACATTACATTTGGAGAGTCAAATTTAAAAATAGTATAGCTAGAGATGCTATTCCTAAGTATATTTAAAAGATGGTTCGATTACACGTTATTGCTTTTAGGAATATTTTTGAAACTTTAGAATAATAATTTAAATAAATAAAGTAAAAATGCAATGGTGAATAATTTACATATATCCTGATGAGAATAGTTGTTGATTATAAAATTGAAAATACCTAAAACACAAAAAGAAAAAGAAATGGTAATTAAAGAAACATCCCTGAAGAAAGTACAGAAAGATAACGTGTGTTGATGTGTGTTGTGGTTTATTGAGTCATCACAGAGATGGCACGTGAGAAAGTGAGAGTTCACCTTTTGGTCATGCCAAATAGAGACATGTCCATGTTTCCGCCGCTTACACCCACCACTGCCAACTTGGTTCCCAGTTCCCACCTATCATCACAAACCCTAAACCCATAACCATGTTATAATATTTCTCTCACCATTATTGTGCAGTGCAGAGTATTTAATATTAACACCCTCTCTTCATAATTGCACTTTATTATTATATTCTCCTATGCTTGCTTCCTTTAAATTTGTTTAGTCTAAACATTTAGTTAGTGCTGATTAGTAATAGGCTTACTCATAATTCATAGCCACTACGTACCCATGCCTTTTTTTTATATACATACATACACATGATTCCTTTGGGAGATAAAAACATGATGGATGATTTTGGATGCTGCATGACACTGTCACCAAATTAAACATCAGTATAGAAACTCATAACATTCTTCCAATCCAAATCAATTTTGTATATGATACATTCATTTCATTTTCTTTTATAAATTAAATATTATTTTAGTCTTTAAACTTGATATAAAAAGTAAAATTTATAATATTTCAAACTTTGACAAATAATTTAGTTCTCAAATTTAAAATATAAAAGGATTTTAAATATTTTAATCTAAGAATATCAATTTTTTTTTACATTTTAAACATTATTTTAGAATGACATTTGAACTCTATCAAATAATATAAATATTTCAAATGTCAATATAAAACATCTTTTAATATATAAAATAAATTTAATTATATTTATTTATTTTCAAAATTTGAAGATTAAATTATATCAAATTTGAGACGAGAACAAATTTTAATTTTAACGTATAAAATTTTCGAGACTACAAAATATTTAAGGCTTTCTTTTATTTATTCAAATCACATCAGCATGATATTAAGTAGTTCTATTTGCTTTTTGTTTAACTCTACAACTATACCAACTCAATTCGAACCTGCGTTTTTCTTCCTGCACTCCCAATTTTTCTTCCTGCACTTCCAAATTTGACTGTGAAGACTATTATATCTTTCAAAAAAATAAAAATAAATTATAAATTAAATATTTCCACAGTCTGCACACCAAGAATGAAATTCAGTACTTCGGTTTTTGAAAGCCGGTAACACTGGTTTCTGAAAATCGGTAACCCCAATTTTTGTTTTTTATTTTTTTATATATATTTTTATATATTTTAAAATTATTTATATATAATTATATTATTCATATTAAGTTTAAGAAAATTTTTAATAATTTTATTTATATATTTTTTAGTTGTATATCTTTATTGTTTAAAAATAAAAATTAATTTGATGGATGTAGGTTGATAAAAACGATTAAGGTTCTATCTCTGATCATAATAAAATTATTTCTCAATAAGTCATCAAGAAAGTATTAAAGTAAAAAAGAAAAGTAAGGATATAAATGATTATCTCAATATTTGTAATAAATCATTAATATTTAATTATAGTTTATGTATCTTAAATTTATGATTCTCCTATGATGTTTCTTCTGAATTAAGTTTTACCCAAATTAGTATGAACCCTAATTATGATTTTAGAAATTCTTTTATCAAATTGGCATGAACTTTAATTATATTTTTACCCAAATTAGTACAATCTTAAATTATGAAATTTAAAGGTTGTTGTGTTTTCTACTGAAATGGTAAAATTTATGGATATATCTTGTGTTGCATTACAATTTCTGCTACACATAATGAATTAGTTGGATAACCTTAATTTGAAATAGAAATTAGAATACCTCTAGTGTGTGAATTCAATGATTTAGAAGTATTAGAAATTAAAAAGTGCATACGTGAATCACTATATAAAAATAGTTTAAGTAAAAAAAATGAAGAACTTTTTGTTTAACTAGAAAATTAATTTATATATAAAATAATTAAATTTGGCACCCTAAATTTTTTATTTATGTTTCGCCATTGTTCCTATCTTGAAAATCGACAAAATCGGATTTTGAAAATTGGTAATACCGGGTTCTGAAAGCCAGTAACTCCGACTTCTGAAAGTCTGTAACTTCGGTTTCTGAAAGCCGGTAACTCCAGCTTCTGAAAGCCGGTAACTACAAACTGAAAGGGTAGCAGCGGAAATATAAAAATTTTGAGGGTGTAGGAAGAAAAATTGGGGGTGCAGGAAGAAAAACCCTTCAAAACTATGAAGCTGGTAAATTAGATGGTAAGAGTTTTGGGCCTTTCAGGGATAAAATTGAGGCTTGCTATTCACACCCAGTTTTCAACGTTTTGACCCTAAGTTTTGATTTTGTAACTTTTTTTTTAAATGTCAATAATGGAATACTGTTTCTACAGTATACATAGGAAAAATGTATTTATGTTTCAATCTTAAATTTCAGATACCTATACATAAGGAAAACACTTTTTTTTGTTGAATAAAAAATTGTTGTCGGTAATTGTCCAACAATTTCATTTCATGATTTCCGCTCAGAATCGTAGCTTTATTTAAGATTTTGTTCATGCAAGTTGACGTTGATCTCGATCAATACACCAGCTATATAACTGTTCATATAAATAATATTTATAATACTAATAAGACTTAATTACTTTCGTTTGTTCATTGGAATAAATTTAAATTTAGTTTTCTAAATTTAAAATTTTTTATTGTAGTCATTGAAATATCTAAAAATATTTTTAATACCTAAACACTAAATTGGAAGAACCAAAAGACCTTCTTAAAATCGTTTTAGTTTCTACATAGTAAATTTGAGGGATCAAATATATGTGTTTTTCAAATCCAAGAAAATAAAATATAATTTAGAAATGAAAACCGAGTTGCTATCAAATTTAAACTTTTCTTTATCAGAATCCAAAATCTTGAGTAAAAGAACAAAACTTTTCAATTCAAAATCTTTATTAAACGAAAAAACTGTATGAAATGAAGCACACAAAAACAATTCATAGGACAGTGAAATCTATCCCGACATCAAGTCCAGACATTTTTTGTTGTAGAAAACCAAGAAACAAAAAACCAACAACAACAGAGCGGAAAAGATTATCACTGCAGTACGCCGGAGCACCACCATCACCACCGCCAAACAGTTACTGCCTCTTTCATCGAACGCCTTATATTCCTTCTTAAAAGCATTGTAACGGTTACCACAGCGTTATGTCTTTCCAGCGGGGAAGAGTTGTATCAAATGCTCTCTTCTATATAAGCTTTACAAATTCATTTTCACAATCTTGCAAACACCTTACCTACAGTATCCGCGCTTCAGGTTTGTACCCTGCGTTTCATTATAACATAATATATGATTTTTTTATTTAATTTTATTTTTGTGACTTAACAATTTATTATATTAACATATAGTTTTTGTGAAGTGCATGCATCCACTTTGTGACTTATACCTGCATTCATACACACAAGAAGTGAAGATTTTGTTTCATTTTCTCTTTCATTCATTCATCTACTTTCTATTTTTCTTCTTCAATGGTGCAATATTTAAGCAATGTTATTAATTTACTTGCTATTTAGTCATCAGAATGCTGATTTTAACATATAATCATAGTACCAAAGGATACCACAGATTTTTCTTTTTAACACTTTCTTGTTCTGCTTCACCCCTGTTTAGAGAATTGTCGATATTATTTTGCGCAATTCTCATTTGTAGTCACTTTATTTTATTTAAAGACAATTATGTTACGCGCATTTGATGCTGGATGCTTTCACATTATTATTTTTTTATTGTTGCTTAGAGATACTAAATTCGGTCTTATGTTTTCGTAGATAATGATGGGTGATTAATACAAACCATCTCTTTCATGATGTGAAGTTGTAAAACAATGAATTATCTGAAATCCAAAATGATGACATATTCATTGTTTTTTGTGATTTGTTGTTTGAAAGAAAGGAAAGTTTTCTGGTTCTGTTTTTCTTTGTGCCGACTTCATATTTCTTGGTTTCCAAGTTTATCTTTCCTTACATATCCCTTTCAACCATAGTCCAAATTAAACTTAAATTATTGCAACATTCCACTTGTTGAAAATAGAGGATCTGTCAAGGTAGACTTTCCTTATAGATCTTTATTCGCTTTCTCTTTCTGTGTCTCTCAATTAATTGTGAAATGCATGTACTGCATACTACCTAACAGACATTTTGTATTTGTTTTCCACATTAAAAAGAAGGAAACAATCGCGTCTTAGTTTTGTAGTGCAGCATGAGGTAGTTGTTTTTGGTAGAAAAAGTTAATTATCTTACGTTGTTTGATGCAGGGTTGCAAAACTTTGACATAAATTCTCTGGTTAAATTCTCCTATGGGTGGTGGGAGTCCTCTTCTAGCTATTATTTTGTTTTCATTCTTGCTAAGAAGTGAGTCCTGGGGATGGTTTTCATCATCAAAGGAGCCTCCCTCTAGTGACAGGACTTATTCCAATGGAGGCAATTTTAAAGGTTCTAGTGCCGAGTTCTCCATTGAGGCCTTCAACGACCAAAAGGGCCTGAAGTTAATAGATAATGCTCAGAAGAAAATGATTAGCTCAAACTCTTGTTGGCAAAATGCATATCAACATCTTTTTGCTGGGTGTTCTGAGATCTTGGCAGTTGATGAGAAGAGATCTAGATTAGCTTGGCACTTAAGTGATTGCTTTCAGAGGGATTCTGGAAGATTTCCTTTTCCCCACTGTGACTCCAAAGCTTCTATTGCTTCATGCTTGAGAACCTTAGATGATCTTGCCCATAAGGTTTACCTTGAATTCTACCTTGAAACCAACACCATTTGTTATCAGTTGCAGTTAAGTGCAATTCCTTTTTCCAGTTTATATTCTATTATTTTTTATGTGTTTGTATCAACTTGACTAATGTTTTGTACACTTTCATAGGGCATATGCATTCAAACATGAAACTGAGAGACTTGTGACTGAATTAAAAAGTTCAGCCCAGTATGTTGAGGACAAGTTAGATAACATCGAAGAGAAATCAGAACGTCTATTACAGGGCTCTAAACGGGTTCATGATTCTCTTGATTTAATTGGTAGCCACACTCAACAAGTAGCTCAGACTGCTAGAAATCTGGAAGGTCATATAGATTCTGTATTAATTCATTCACAGAATGTTTTCGAGCAGACTACAAAAATTGCACTGTCACAATCACAGTTACAAGAAGGTCAAGAGGATATGAAAAGAAGTTTGGAGGATGGGGTAACAATGCTCAAAGAATCATATAATTATTTGGGAAAAGAAATTGAAAAGTTAAGGGATGAAGCCATTGAGATAGAGAACGAGGTAATTAAAGTTGGAGATGCCATGTCATTAAGGATGAACACCCTGCAAAGCAAAGCTGAAGATATTGGGAATATGGCTGGGCTTTCCTTAGACAAGCAACAACAGCTTTTAGATGGGCAATCCACAGCACTTGAGTCCCTAAACTCATTGATTTTGTTTCAATCCAAAGCACTAGAAGAGAGCAGGTAAGTTAACTCTCATAAATTTAAATACAGAGATTATATTTGGAAAATGTTGAGCTCCTTGGTGTGTTGCAGGAAAACCCTACAATATTTTGCAGAATATGGGCACAGACAACATGAAGAGCTTATTCGGCGTCAGGAACAGATTCAAGGATTTCATGATCATTTGATGGAAAATTCGAAGTCAATATTGTCTTCTCAGGTTTGTCATTAATTGTAAACTACTGGCTTTTGTACTTCATGGATTTTTTTAACCAGAACTTCTATTTCTACTTTACAGGAATCTTTTGAATTAAAGCAAGCTTCCATGTTTGTTGTTTTAGACCGGATTTTTGCTTTGCAAAATGCCTTGTTACTTGAATCAAGAATGATCAAAGCTTTCTTCGTTTATTCCATATCAATATTTGTCATCTTCATGTTGACCAGTACGAAGCAGACATACAGTATAAGGCCGTTCCTATATATTGGTATGTAACGACTAGTGTTTTTAGTTTATAAACCTCATTGTATATTTTTGACTAAATATTATTGGTTGTTTGCAGAGCTTTTTGCAACTTTCTTTGTGGAATTACTCGTTATTCGTTTAACGAGTGACAACACTGAGCTCCAAACCTGGATAATAAATGTGGCCCGATTATTATTCATGGTAGCTGCTTCGGTTCAAGTGCTACATGCCATTTGCACATACAAGTAAGTTTACAAACATTAAAATGTGCTATTTTGAATAAAATAAATTATATCTAAAAATTGTTTGTTAATCATGCAGGGACTATGAAACTTTGAACCATCAAATGCTGTTAACTCTAATTAACAAGGTTAACACCATGCAAAAACAAAAGGAATTGTCATGGGACGTGGATGCTGATTACGAGGACTGGTCTGAATGGGTAGATGCTGATTTACCAGATGATGTGAATAGTCTTGATGATCCTGATTACATACCTTCAGAAGTTGCAGAGAATTCAATCACACCTATGAAAAATTATAACCTACGCTCTCGCAATCTTTACCATTCCATACTAATTTAGAAAATTATAATTTTGTGTATTAGTAGGTTTTTTATGTATTTAACGGTTTTTGCAATGATTCTTGTAAATTTGAGTTAAGAGTTGATACCAGAGGAAGGAAAGTTGGTTGGGGGGCTTGAACAATTTCGAGAAGTAGTAAACTTATTGCTGCCTCTGTGCAAGATAGTTGTCCCAGTGGAAACACAATATCATTATGTGACCATTTTGGTATGTTGCATGACTGCATCAGTGATGTTGTGCATTCTTCAAGCTAATGAGTGATTTTATAATAAGTTCAATATTTATCTAATTTGTAAGTTCCCTTTTTTTTTCCTCCTTTGGATAATATAATTGTCACTTAATTTGCGGAAGATTTTATTAAAAGATATCCCTTCACTTTTCCAGGATTTTTAAGAAAAGATAAGGAGAAATTATAAACTTACGAGAGAGACTGGTGCATTTTACTTTTTATTGATTTAGTCATATTTGAAAAAAATATAATAATAATAATATATTAATTTTAACTATAAGGTCAATAATTTTAGATTTTATTCTATTATAACTTTATTTTTTATCTATTACATTACATCACTCACAAATTTCATTTCAAAATTCATTTATTTATTTTTATTTTCAAATCCTTTAAAAGAAAATATATAAATTTTACTTTTAAATTCATCCAAATATATTTACTCACTCTTCCTCAAATTCATTTTCTAAAAAAAAACATTTGAACCTAATATTATAAAAAGAATGTTATAATCAATATATTTTGATTATAATTCAATAAATATATAAATATATCAAAATAACAAAACTATGACTCAATTCATTAATTCACCTAATGGTAGAATCAGATTACAAATTTTTTACTCAACCGATTCACTTTTTCATAACCAGAGGCAACTCGTCACTATATTTTTCGAACTCTTCCTTCCAAATAGAAAAATCGATTACCTGTAACGAAAGACAAAAGGAGAAAGAATGAATATTAAAATGACAGTAATAGTCTTGACCAGGTTTTGATTACAAGCTCCTAAAGATTTTTTTATCTAAGAATTAAAGCATTTCGTTAATCAAACATGCTTGTATTTGAATCTAACAATTCAAAAGATTCTTTTGTGCTTCCTCACCTTGCAAACATAAAATAAAGCTGTTCATGCCTAAACAAATTTGCGTGGCAAGAAACTTAACCAGGCAGGAACCATCTGCAAGTATATAAGAGGTCAAAAGAATAGTAAAACTTAGATCTTAAGAAACATATAGTGCCAGACCAGTGGTGAAAATCTGTTTGGTAGGCTTTTAATAGAGGCCAATTCCTATTTTCTCTCACCGTCTTTCTCGCTCACTCTTCCTTATTTCATAATGCCCAGACCATGTAAGAAATTAATAAATTATAAAACTGTCTTCGATTTCCATGATCTTGTGTGTTAAAAGGTACAAGCAATGAATAACATTATGTACATTTTTTTTTTATATAAATGGGAAATGCAGTCTCATGCCACGTAGAAAAATTAAGATCTATGCTGACAAATAAGTGAGAGTGGACGAATTGTACTGTCAACTCTCAAAACTGGAATTAATTAAGGATGATAAAATATCAAGTTTTGATTGTAGAAATAATTAGTAAATACATTTGCAAAGTTTAGTTTTATGTAGAGATCATACTGAACTTTTTTCCTGACAAAAATGTGAACAGAAGGCAAAGAAATACCGACCTCTAATGATGAGGACCAAAGAATGAGTTTTGACATCAATGCATTCACGATGTAATTCACAAATTCTTCCCAGAGCAGAAACTGCACGTCCTGCGCTTTTTCATTCAGCGGTTGATTTGAATGAATCATCAAAAGAATGAGTTTTGACAATATTCCTAAAATGGACCAAACAGATATTAGCTGTGAAATTATTAATAATATTGCAAAATTGTAAATTGCAAATTATGGAACAAAGAAAATACTATGATAAAGGCTTCAACTGAGGTGTTCCAAGCTCTACACAAATTTTAATTCCCCGTGTTGCCTCCTGAAAAGTGAAGGGGGATAAATAATTGAATGTAGAAAATAGCATGAGAAATGAAACCAAGGCAGGAGAAAAAACCTCTCTGATAGTAGAACTTTCGTCAGTGCATGCTTCCAGTAACATCGGAAGATAAATTGCGCAGTACCTACCAAGTAAAACAAACAGTGGGTAGTATCATATCTTTTTGAGATTCATAAAATGTTTGGAGTATACAGGAAGGAAAAAGGAAAATTAAAAGGACTACTTGTGAGCAACTTCTTCACATCGTTGTACAACTACATTTAAAGTTGACAAAGCAATACTTTTTAGCTTAGAGCTTTTGTCCTGCGCAAGCGAAAAGCCCAAAAACAAAAAAATTAGAGGACTATAGTGAAGGGGTCATGGCGATTAAAATATTAAGAGCCTTGAAAGCTCAGAATGAAAATCTTATAAGGTAGGTCTGGCAAGATCCAACCAAATTGGATTCAGCATAATGCAAGATAATATTACTTACCTGAAGCAATGACAAAAATTTTCCCATTACAGTATCCGCATTCTCATTCAGCGTTAAGCTTTCTGGCAAAGTGTTCTTCAGAAAAGATTGCATTGCTAATCCAGCTTGCTCCTACGAAAACAACATGACATTGTTAGCTTATCAAGTCATGTTTGAAATGATAAACAGTGGATAGATATGAATTTTAAAAGGTTTTCCAAGTATTTATGTTTCAGGTATAATTAAGGAGCAACAACCAATGGATTATGTAAGCTGCAACAACAGCTTCAGCATGATATATACAAAGTCAAACACAGGTACCATACCTTTACATCAAGGTCTTGTTCGTTGTCCAGTGCATTGCAAAACACATGCACAAACCTATGATGGTAAAGGAGTTGCACCACCTGAACAAAGTTTGAAGAGGTCAACATGAATTTGAAAGTTGCCATCCGAACCTGAGCATGGGAGTCTTCCATCAACTCCAAAACTTTCCTCACTACTTCACCAATAAAACTTCCCATTAATACCTGCACAGCACACGAAAATCATTACTAACGATTTCAATAACATTTAATATTTACACCAAGAAGTAATTTAATATTCCAAAATTTTTGTTACAAAATGTTAAAAATGTAATGATCAGGTCACCATTTCATCGGAGAAGTCTTCTGCGATCACACTCAGCATTGTGATTCCCGCACGGCGCACCCTCCATTCCTCGTTATCCAATTGAAGAAGGAAAACTTCACACGCAAGAGGCACTACTTTACTCGCTCCGAGTGCGGCACAAAGCTTCTTCAAACCCTTCATTCCAGCCTTCTCGATTTCCAATTCACGCTTGCCATCACAGCCATCCTCGGCAACATATCGCAGCATCTTCGTCGGAACAAAGAACAGCCTCCGCACGGTCTCGTGAGGAAGGTTGACGAACACATGCTCGTACTCTTTCACCTCCGTCATGACCACCACTAACTGAAAGGCTAAACAGTGCGTCTCCTCGCTAAAACTTTCGCTCTCCGCGATCTGAAGCACGTCGAGAACCATGTCATTCATGTACGTCTTCAAAAGCAACGGCTCTTGAGAAACCAGATTTATTAACTCCGCAAACGCGCTTGGGAAATAGGAACCTTCGGAGCAATGCAGGAGCGTGAATACGCCAACCATGATTGCGCGGAGGAGGTCGTGGAACACCGGCGGTTCGGAGAACAACCGGACGAGGCTGACGACGGCGCCGAACGACGCGACCTGGACGTCGCGGTTAGAGGAGGCGAGAGACTTAAAAAACGACGCGCGCAGCGCGGAGACGGTGTCGCTTTTCTCCTCGAGAGCGCTGGAGATGAGAAATCGAGAGTCGTTGGAGAGGTTTTTGAAGACGAGCGACGCGAACTCGCGGCAGTTGTCGTTATCGGAGGCGATAAACGACGTGAGGAGATCAAGAGCCTCGGGCCAGTTTTGGTGCGTTTTGTAAGTAACGGAAAGGATTTCAGCGAGGAGGAGTGAGGCGAGGCGGAGGACGTGGAGAGAAGATTCTTTGGCGAGATAAGCGAGGAAGTGGGCCTTGAGGTGGCCCTGGGCGATGGGCTTGAGTTTGGGCCAGAATTCGGCTGCTTTAAGGAAGTGCATGGCCCGTGCGGCGTTGGCGCGTGTTTCGGGTAGTGCGTCGGTGCGAAAGAGGAATAAGAGTTTGATGAGGAGAAGATCTGGGTGGTGGTGTTTGCAGCATTGAAGGAAAATGAGTGCATGGGAGCGGAGATTGTGTTGGTCTTGGTGTTGTGAAGCGTAGATATGGGAGAAGAGGGTTTCAATGGGTGTGTTGTCTTTGGAGCTCAGAATTTGGAACGCTTTGGTTTGCATTTCGATTGGGAACTCTGAGGCCTCCATTCAAATGTTTCTGCTTTAACTAAGTGTGAGGGGAAAAAGGACAAAAGAGTTTGGCGGCTGAACATGAAAGAGAGATCGCAGTCACAAATGGAATTCCTCATCTGCATTGGAATTGCTTAAGAAGAGAGTGTGATTTTCAAGATTGCGATTCTGTTGCACCTTCTTCAGAAAGTTAAGCCTGTGGAACTAAAAGATAACGTGGTTTTAGGGGAGTTGGTTGACCGTTGACGAATGAAGTTTTGTTGTGATTATTGGGTATAAGCAAAGATACATTTATCTCGGTACTGTATTTGGAATGTCTTTTAGGTACGTGTTAATATGCATGCAGAGAGTGTTTCTGTTTTTGCTTACCAATATTAAGTTTGTTGGGATTTCGCTACAATTTCTTGTTCAAGTTCTATAAACTGACCAGGATCTTTCTGATAAAAAAAATAATAATAGACAAAATTATGTCAATATCTATTCTATGAGATTGTTTGTTGTTAACGGTTACGTAATTTTTTTTTTATGTACACATTTCACTATTTTATTTTTAAATTTTATAAACTACTTTATTAATTATTTCACAACTATTTTTTATAATTATAATTATTTTTTGAAAAAAGTATTTTTATAAATTTAATAACATTTTTTTTTATTTTAATAATAATTAAAAAAAATATTTTATTTATTATCATAAAGTAAAAGTAAACATATATTTTAACTAATCCTAAGTAAAAGATATTATCTAATAATGTTTTATCCGATTAACTACCCAACATATATGTTTTCTAATTGAATCTTTACTCATAGGATATCTCTAGTATTAGTTTCTAGTAAGTTGCTTGAAAACATTCATTTATCTAGTTTCTTCAAATTAAGATAGATTGATATTATGTTTAATAAATTAATCACAACAACAACAAAATTATCATATGTTTCTCGTCATTACTAAATACAAATCGTTTCTTTTAACAAGGCTTTGTTCTTAGAGCATTGTGCACCTAAATTAAATATTCATCTCTTATTTTTTATATCAAATTTTCATTTTCATGGATCATTGTCCATCACAAGCGAATGTTTATTTTTCAGTATATGTCTTAGATAAAAAAAGAAACAAAAAAAAGAAACATTGATATGATTTTCCTTTATGCTATTTTCATAGTAATGAAAATAATGTTAAATTATTAAAAAAGTGAAAAAAGGTGTTAGCATAGTTTCTTAATAGTTAGAGTAAAAATGTTTATCATATAATAAATTAAATAACTTGGAATTTAAATTTATTTTATTTTAGAATAATGATACTATAATTTCCATTTTTTTACTCATTTTTTATTTTTAATATGACTTAATGTGGATTATTCTCTCAAAGGAAAAGATAGTGATAGATTAATCAATTATTCACACTAAATCACGTCAAAAAAGTAAAAATTGGGAGTCAAAGTATACTTTTCTTTTATTTTATTTAAAATGTTTAAATGTTCTAAAATTTCAACTTAAAAGATGGATTATAATTAATTAAAATCAAGTTTATCTGTTTTCTAGTTATTTATGCTTTGTTTGTTTGTACTAATTTAGTATTGGAGAAGAAGAAAGAGAATGGATTTGTGGTGCAAGTGGTTGATTTTGTTATATTAATTTGAAAATAAATTAGTTAATTATTATGAGGAGTTTATTACTTTTTGAGCAAGTTGACAGACAATGAAAGGAGAAAATGTATAACTTGTATTTCGTTTACCGTAATCACTATCCTCACATTTATGAAGTTTCAAAACTCCGGTGTACAATTAAATCTCTTTTTGAAATTACATAACTAATCTCTTTTTCAAACTACAGAGACGTAGAGATGCAGGTCGCGTGGTGGAGACGAGGCACGGAGGGTAAAGCTAGGGCTAGTAAAATACGGGCCGTGTTGGTATGTTCCTCTTTAAAAAATGAGTTCAAAAAGTCTGGTCTATGGACGGTCTATTTTTGTTTTAATTTCTTGTGATAAGTTTTTAATGTTATACAAATTAGAAGAATCAAACAACTTCACAAAATTAAGTTAAGATTTTGAATCATTAATTGATAATTTAATATTTTTATTATATTTATATTTATATTTTGACATATATGATAAAATATTAAAATTTTAGTACATTCAGAAATAATATTTATATTTTTCACTTAAACAAAAATTTAAAATGTCCATACAAAATTTTAAAGAAAAATTAAGAAATTTAAATTTTTTACTGAATTTTTTGTTGTTATTTTCTTAATACTAAAAATACACTATATTAATACTTTAAATATTTTTTTAATATATTTTAAATTTTTAAAATTAGTGATCATCAAAGTATAAAATAAAAGATAACGTGTAATTAAATATAAGATAAGAGATAACATGTAATTAAAGATTTATTGATATTTAATTACTTTTAACTTTTAATATAATAATAGTTTAAATTATTAATTTATCATATATCTTTTAGTATATTTTATATTGATACAAAATTTCTTACACGTTATTTTTTTTCAAATATTTTTCTGTAATATAAATAACTCTGTCCTTTTTTTTTTCTTTTTCGTTTCTTTTCTCCTCGGTTTCATTAATTTTCATACTATTGGAATTTATTATTGTTGAAATGAAAAATTTTATTGTTTAAAATTTTAAAACAATTTGTAAATGAGTTGAAGCCCCACCACACGATCTACCAAACAGTATCGGTGGCATCTCCCTCACTAATATCCTATCCATGAGTACACAATATCATCAAGAGCTAAACTAAGTACTCAAATCCTTGCGCCAAAATCTCCATAGCGAACTTACACCTCCGATTGAAACACCCGTGCATATATCATGGTTGATACCACCAAAACGGTGCGTTTCGGCATCTTAGGCTGCGCCAAAATCGCTCGGAAAGTGGCTCGAGCCATTGATCTCGCCCCCAATGCCACTCTCTGCGCCGTCGCGAGCCGTTCCAAAGAGAAGGCCGAGAGGTTCGCCGCCGAAAACGGGTTTCCTGCAAGCGTGAGGATTTACGGGAGCTACGATCAGGTATTGGAGGATCCTGGCGTGGACGCCGTGTACGTGCCTCTCCCCACGAGTCTTCACGTGCAGTGGGCGGTTATGGCTGCCGGTAGAAAGAAACACGTGCTGGTGGAGAAGCCCGCGGCTCTTGACGTGGCGGAGCTTGACCGGATCCTGGCAGCGGTCGAATCTAACGGCGTGCAGTTCATGGATGGGAGCATGTGGTTGCATCACCCTAGAACTGCCCACATTCAACACTTGTGCTTTGTTCCAAGCTCAGCTAATTGCATTGGACCAATTCATTTTGTGAGTAATCGAATTCATATGATTTATAATTTTGTTAGTTCAACATATTAACAATTTCACCATACATTTTTACAATGACAAAAAAATTGTCACATAATGAGAGCTTTCTGAAGTCATGGAGATTAATCTGTATTGATAAAAAATCTGACACGTTTGTAATCTGCAATTTTTTTGAAGATCCACAGTACATCAACAATGCCAGCAACACCTGAATTTCTAGCGAGTGATATTAGGGTAAAGCCGGAGTTGGATGGTCTTGGTGTACTTGGTGACTTGGCCTGGTACTGCATTGGTGCTTCCTTGTGGGCAAAGGGCTACCAATTACCGATCACTGTCACTGCTCTTCCTGATGTCAAAAGAAACAGTGCCGGAGTCATCTTGTCCATCACAGTTTCTTTGCTGTGGGAGAAACCAAACCAAACACTAGCAACCATTCACTGCTCCTTTCTTTCTCACTCCTCCATGGACCTGGTCATATGTGGTTCCGATGGCTCTGTGCATCTCAGGGACTTTATAATCCCGTACCAAGAGACCAGTGCGTCGTTTGACCTCACATTTGGAGCCAAGTTTGTTGACCTTCACATTGGGTGGAATGTGAAACCAGAGGAGGTTCCTGTGGTCAATGAGCTCCCACAAGAAGCTCTAATGGTTCAAGAGTTTTCTAGGCTTGTTGCAGGTATTAGAGATTGTGGGTCTCAACCCTCTACCAAATGGCCTGAAATCAGTAGAAAGACTCAACTGGTAGTTGATGCAGTAAATAAGTCACTAGAGCTTGGCTGCAAACCTGTTTCCTTGTAGCAGGATGGTTGCAAACATGTGGCAAATAATCCAACACCTTAAAACACCCTCATTTCCATCAAAATTGGAATAGATCACCATGGCTTAGTAAAGAAGGAAGCTTTTGGAACTGCTATTCCTAATCAGTTTCGAGGCGTGATTGTAACAAGAGATACAAATCATTTTGACCTCTCTCAGAATCGTTAATGTTCATGTAAGTAGTATGAATGATATTTGCCATCCGAACCATTTATCAACTTCCGTTTATATTATAGTTTTTCAATTCAGTCACTAGTGAAATTAGGGGATGCTGTTGCGGAGACGTGTGGAGCTTTAGGACAGAAATATCACCCTTATGGATAGCAGTTTACTGTTGGGAAAAACAGAGATTTTCAAAATTGTTTGTTTAAGTTTTGAATTTAAAATAGTTTACAAATTTGATTAGTATATTGGACAAGAACTTCAAAAAACTTATAAACTAACTACAATTTCAATTCTAAAGAAAAGGTGGGACTGCAGTATATATATATATATATATATATATATATATATATATATATATATATAAAAAATATAAAAAATATATATTAAATAAAAGTTAATGGATCAGTTTATTAACTTCTCTTTTGACAGGATAGGTTAGGAATACACAATTTTGTTTTTGACGGATCAATAATAAAAAAAAAAAACAGAAAACAAATGGAATAAACAAACTCATTTTATCATTCTTAATATATTAATTGTACACGTGCAATACAAAATAAATATAATAGTATTTATATTCACGTCCATAATATTTCTAAAGATTTATCATTCCTTGTTTGTACCTCTTATTTTTATACATAAAAAGAAAATTTAGATGAATTGCGCAAAAATACTCATAACATAAAAAGAAAAATAAAAAAATCTAAATGAATTAAAATTCATTTAAACGCACATAAAAGTAAAATATTATAATAGTTAAATCTTAATTATAATTAACTTATATATAAATTCATATATATTAAAGTTGGTTCAATCATGTCACAAAATAACACAAATTCTTCTTTTCTCTTTCTTTTAACATTTAATAGTTTTCAATATCTTCGTTCTTAAGAGACTCAGACTTAGTTAGAGGTGTATCACACCGTCCACGTGGAAGATAAAGCTCAAAATATGCCGCCGACGTGAATCTCACTCTATGACGTGTCCGTCTTCACACTAAATATGCAGTCACACGTGGGACCAACCTTGATGCAACTCTTCTTCCCATTAACAAAAAGTAGATTCGAATCACATACTCTTTCTCCTCTGCAACTGAAAATGGCAGAAAATTCCAAAGGCAATGATAATGGTAACGGCTTCTACGTTAAAGAAGAAGAAGAACTTAAGGTGAAGCAGAAGAAGAGAACAGGGAACGATTCTTTGCCGGAAGTCCTTAACCGCATCGCCTCCGCCATTCTCTTCCCGGGACCCGGTGACGATGGATCTGTAATTCGTCGCATCAAGGTCTCCGTCGCCGACAACGCTCCGCTCCTTCCGGAAGCTTCCAGAAACTCCGCCCGCGATGTTCTCCTCTGGTCTCGCGGCGGCACTCCCCTCCGCGCGCTCTTCGTCATCACCGTAAGAATAAATGATTCAATCGAGTAGTATTTCTTCGATTTGTTGATTGAATGGCGTTTCTTCACTGTTTAAGAATATATTCATTCTTCTAGCTTTTATAGGATCTGATTTTAGCTTCTGCATGCGTTTCTATTGGTTAAATGTTTCAATCAAGTAGATTGACCTCGGTGTAATTAACTGATTTTCAGCTTGAAGAGTTTTTGTTTTTAAAACATTCAGAATTTAATTAGTATGTGTATAGAGGTCTGCTTACACTATTACACTAATATCTAATCAGGAATTGCTAGGTTTTTCTGTGCGTTTGGATAAGGGTTTTCAACATTGATTTTAGTTCAAATTGATTTTGAAGTGGGAGTTATTTATATTGAGATTTTTATTTTAAAAGTAAATTAGTGGAAAAATCAAGTGTAAGAATCTTGATCCAATACAAATTATACCTAAAGTTATTTCAACTCAATTTTGCACTATCGATTTCGCAAAATATCTGATAAACTTGCAAACTTTGTAAAAAATCCCGTTAAGAAACCCAATAAAGATGCTTCATTATGTATTAAGAAGTAGTAGTTTCGAGAAGGTATTGCATTGTGTTGTAGATGTAGAAGTAAGCCGATGAAAAAAGAGGCTTAAAGAGGCGTTCCGATAGAGTTATTAACATGCATATGATCATCATTAGATTTCAAAGCATGCAGGGTTTGTTTCTTTTCGTCATATTGATCGTGGGAATAATCAAAAGGAGACGCATGATTATCACTTATCAGATTTGATGTCGTTTAATTGCATTTTACATACGTTTTTAAAAAATTAAGTTGAAGTAAAATAAAAACTTCATAATATTTATTTCAAGGAAAGATTTATGATAAGATACATTTCTCTTTTCTTTAGAATGTTTACGATTTTTGTTTTTCCTTATTACTGCAGGTTGGAGCAGTTGGTTTTGTTGCTTTAACAGGACTGCTTGTATTTATGCTTTTCCTTCTCGCTGCGACCATAAATGCCATAGTCATATCGCTGCTGATATCTTTGGCAGCTGCAGGAGGATTCTTGGCTCTTTTCTTTGCTTTTGTTACGGCTATCTACATCGGAGCGTTATCAATTGCCATATTTGCAATTTCAGTTACTACATTTTGGGCATGTGTGGCTATTCTGATAATCACAGGTAAACAAGGTGCTTGGTCACCATTCTTTTCTCTTTCATTTTCAATGCTTCGTGTTTTAGGTTTGATTTTGTGTCAAGTTACGCTACTGTAAAAACTTTAATCAATTCTTTGAAATTCAATTGAGTACAGTTATAGACATATATCTCTTCAATAAGTGTGCCTCTGAATAAAATTTAAGATATAAACTGCATCCTTTTGTTACAATTAGGCAGACATTTTGTCAGATTAACTGTTCTATTGGTTATTTTCCTTCCCACTATAGAAAAGCTCCTCTGTATACTGGCAACATTGTACTAGTTTCCTTTCCTAGTCACTGAATCCCATTGGTCAAATGAATGTTTAAAATTCTGAATATAATTGCAATTATTGCACTGGTATTGCCATTTTGCTTATCTTAGTGAAAATACTACCTACTGAATTGCTAATGAGCACGGATGATTTAATGGGTTATATATATATATATATATATATATATATATATATATATATATATAAAATGTCTACCATCAGAGTTTTCCTTCACTCAGGAGCTTACCAATTAAACACTTGCGTAGACCAATATTTCCTGATGTGCTGGACTACTGCAACAGAATTTCAATAAAATTATAGAATATTCATGCGAAGATCAAAGCTACGCGGAAGGTTGTATGGCATCACTAACTTAACTGGATCTGATTTTATCCTCTTCAATCTAAAATTAAGATTATGTTGATGTTTCTTTGATGGATTTTCACAACGTTACTTTTTATTTATCATCCTTATTTTTTCTGTGGGTTAACTCTACTGAACATGGAAATCAATTTGAATCAGGCTGGACCGGATTCATCTATTCGGTGTGGGTGGTAACTAGAAAGAGCTTTGGATTTGCTAAACACTCGTTGGACGTGACTGGCTCTGCAATTTCATCTTATACTACTGCACGGCATGCCCGCTACCTAATACACACAAATTCAAATCAGTAGGGGATGATAACAAATGGAAACTCGTGTACAAATCTTAAGCTACATGTCCGTTTTGGAATGACACTAGCTTCTGTTGGCTGGTATGAAGCCTTGTTCTTAGATCCTACCTAGTTTGGTTTCAATCCCTATCCTTTGTTCCATATCAATGAATTGTGAGAGATGTTTGGATAAATAAGCCAGGTTATTGTGTGTTGCAACTTATAACCGATATGAAATTACATTTCCGTGTAAATGATGTAACTGTGGAACAAGGTATGTTTGCTGCATTTGTGGGACAACGATGTACGTGCAAATACTTGTATATATTTACATTCTGTTTTAAAGCTAGAATGCAGAATTTCGGATTGGCATTCCTCTTTTTTCCATATTTTCACCTGTGATAGAAGACGGATTTTATTCTACCACGAAACTGGGATTTGGACAAGCACAAAAAAAGGGGCAAACTTCAAAGGTGAGAAATACTCCGAATATTATAAAACAAGGCATCTCTTTAAGGCTTATGTTAGTGTCCCTTTGGTAATTTACTGAAATCAATTTCTCACCTCGTTATACAGTTTGTACTTAAAATACGTTTTGAGAATCTGAGATTAGTTTGGGGATACACTTTAATCAAATTAAAGCTTTAAAAATAAGTTCTATTAAAATTAATTTGACTAATATTTAAAAAAGACTATCGACACAGGGTGAAAATCGTGAAAATATTTGGGTGAGAAATAGTAAAAAGGCCTATATAGGTTTGAGTGAATCGGATAGCCTGACCCAAACTTGTTAGTTTGGGTTGAGGTTTTTAGTGGTTTGGGTCAAATTCAGCAGTTGAGTAAATCAAATTTTGGTTGCTTTGCATAGAGAGTTTATAATTTAAAACCTGTAAACTCGATGTAATGCTGCATAATTATCTGTTGTGAAAAAAATTGCGGAATACCTCGTCATTACACTAACGCTTGTTTATGTTTCAGCTAAAACATAGAGTTTGCATTTGTACTAAAATGTATTTCATGGTTAAACAATTGCTCTGAAAGTATTGTTTAAATTCCAGGAGTTCTTCGGCTTTATGCCTCTATAAAACAACTATGAAGATCATTATACGTGTATCATTTGTCTAAAACTTGTAATTTAGCATCTCTTAGTTTATGTCCTGTTTTTTCTGTGTTGCTCGTAGTTTTTCTTTTTTGCTTACAGGTAATGAAATAGATTCAATTTGCTTTTACTTTTAATGGTAAAATCATTGTTAATCATATTTTATATTAAGATTTAAGTTTAATGCACCATTATAATCTTAAGCTTAAATAATATGTGTATATATATAAAGAAAAACAAACTATTTATAACTAGATATTTTTATTATTAATAATAAATACTTTGTTATAGTAACTGTGAATAAATTAAAGAAACAAGGCACTTAAAAATGAAAAGTAAAGTTAGGAAATGAATGATTAAAATCAAGGCACGTCATCTCTATTGATGAGATGTATGATGATTTAAAATTGAAAAATATTTTTTATTAAGAATATTTAAAGTTAAAAATGTTAAAATTCAATTTATTAAATATGATTTACTATATCAAAACATTAATTATAGAGAAAATTAAAATAAAATGTAATGGATATAATGTGGAATGAATAAAAAATATGAATTAAATTAAATACTCAATATGGAAGTCACATTTTCATTCCGATTTTCTTATTCAAGGGAATAAGAAATCCGGACGTAAAAGCTTTATGTAGTTGTTAATTACATACTGAATTAAGATACATATATTCATGGATAAAGTTAGAGCTGTATTATAATTACTTCCAATTGTAATGTGAAACTAAGGGTTGAAAATGAAGTTAAGCAGCGTAAATAATGTGATAGTCTGAGAACGAGGTTCACCAGTAACGAAATCACAATGGATTTTTCTAAATCTCATTGGTTTCCGATCTTCATCTTAATTAGCATTTGCTTGATCATTAAGAAATTGGGATCCTTAGTCGGAGAATATAGTGAACTAAAGGAATTGAATTTCAACTAAGATAGTAAATTTGATCTTAAACTTCATTTTCTAAAACTTGAGATAAATCTCGATTGCCTGAATAAGAATGGTGAAGACGTATACCCAAACGTTTTCTGTATTGTGAAATGCTCTATTTTACTAATTGTGATCACCCCCTCCTAATTTTCTATGTTAGTTTACGTACTGCATTAGTTTAGTTATAGAAATCGTAATGAAAGTTCCCACGGCCATAAAGTGGAGTTCGGATAAAAATGAATTTGTAACATTGGTTCTACAACTTTCTTTAGTCACTTTATATTATGTGTGATTCGATGCTGCAGTTGTTCAGATCAATACATTGATTTAACAATCGTCATTAGTAAATAAAAAAAAAACGATGTTAAAAATAAATCCAAGTTATTTATTATTTTAAGAATCATAAGAATATGTTGAATAGAGATAAAACTAATTTTTAATATATAATTAGATACACAGATGGAATTAAACTTAAAATTAACATAATATAAAAATTTAGTTTAACAAAGTTTGTTGTAAAATTGAGTTAGATTTAAAATAGATAATTTTAAAAAGATAAATGTTAGACTTTTAAGCTATGTTAATTTTTTGTTTGTTTTACGATTATTTTTTAATTTAAATTTTTGTGTAAATATTTCCATGTAAGACATAGTCGAAACTAGGCTAATTTTATCGAATTAGAATTTGATTTATAGTATTTTTTTTTTTTGCTGTAAATATTTTCTATCTTTTCTTTCTCGATCTATTTGGAATTATATCACATGGTTTCACAAATTCAATTAGTTAAGGATGCTGTTCTTTTAGTAGGCCTAACTCTTGAATGTTGTTTGTTTGGATTGGTATATAATAGGGCTTTGTGAGATATTTACAGTTTTTCTTTTAAGTTAAAGTTGCAACTGTCGGTCGACATAAGATTTTGTTTATGAGTAACTGTGATTATAAATTCGTGTGAATAATTGAAAGATAAAATTTAGAAGATTTCAATTCAGGTGTTCAATAGTCTTTGTATACCAAGTGTATTATAGTGATTCTTGAAAGAAGTTCTGGAAACTAGTTGTCCAATTTGTTGTGTTTTTGAGTTTTTTTATGTACAACTTAGCTCTTACGTTCAATTCAAACAGTAATAATTATTGTAAGCACAAAATATTATTACTCAAGCATCATACCCACCATCTTAGTATTAATTATATTGAGTCAATTAATATAACCCCATAATGAAAAATGTATTGGCTAACTCCTACATAAAAATACTGTATTGTGACAAAAAAAGAAGAAAAAGCTAAAATGATAATAAGCTCCAAAATTTTATAAACTAAGTCAATATTTGTTAGTTGTAACTTTGCAAATTATTCTCTTTTTGATGACAATTTAATTCCTGTCATTGAACCGTAAAAACTTGGTTAGAATTAAGCTAATTTGTTTGTAAAGTAGAAAAAAAGAGGTTATGTAGTATAATAGTAAGTTTAGGTTGGTTGATTTGTTCATCTGAAGTACTTTTGAAGTTCATATAAACTAAATAAAATTTTGCAAAGAAACCTGGAGAGGATAGAGAATAAAAAACAAACTAACATTTTCGAGAATTCATTAATTAAGCAGATTTAATTTGATAAGTGAAAATTGGATAAAAGGCAATGAATTTGTTTGAAGGAAATTTGACATTTGACCACACCTACACAATCAATAGGTGCCACTTTAAGGGTAAATAAATTATTTTTTTGGGAGATCGGTGAAAATAATTCGTTAAGTGAAAGTCTTAAAATTCAACGTATTTTCTTTTAGAATTGAAAGATATAAATATGTTAGGCTAATAAAAATAATATCTTAAAAAATCTCATATCGTTTAGGATATGTTAGAGAATGGGTGTTAGTAATTATATAATGGATTCTAAGTCCATAGTATTTCATGTCCTAGTCGAACATATTTTAAGTATGTATTTGATTATTCTTTATAGTTTTGTATTAAAGTATTGTGAGGTTTGGGTTACATTCTTGTATCGGAGAATGAGGATGTAATTGGGTTTAAGGACATGTGAGAGTAATACCTATAAAGTTCCACATCATTTAAGATAAGTTAGGAAGTGAGGTGGGTATTGGTAACTATATACAAATATTCAAAGTCTATGGTGTTTTGACTTTTTTTATACTTTTCTATCAAAGTGATGTGACATGCTAAATTCTTGCTTTGGAGAGTAAAAATATATTTAGAGTCAATGATATATAAGAATAATGATATATGAGAATAGTCTATTGTACAAATCTTCATGTGTTATTCTCATTATTTTTAATGTAAATTAAAATTCAGTATATACATATTTTATATATATATATATATATATTATCTTGAATAGATAAAAATTGTAATTAAGATAGTATTCAAGTGGATAAACAATCTTTTATTTACTTTTTTACTTATTTGCCAAGTAATATACCGTGTAAAAGAATAGAAAGGAACGTGACTCAATATTTTAACTTTTTGAAAAAAAAACAATTTAAAAATATCAATTTATTTGTTCGAAATTATTATTTTAGCTTTTCAATAATCAAAAGTTAAAAGGCAACGGAAATCTCAGCATAATTAAACTTTTTTATTGTAACTTATAATTAAAAGTTATTTAAAATATCGTAAACTCAATTAAATGATTCTTTCTTATTATTAGAAACCAACATGAAAAAACTTTTATATTTTCTGCAAATTAATCAATAAGTTATATACTACAATAATTTCTTTTTTAATCTTAATAAACAAAACTATTATAACCTCTCAAATTCTCATCTATGGCTTTCAATTAGATGGCCGAGTGAATGCATTAAATCACTAATTGCAGCGAATTTGAATAGTCTTGCTTTCCGTCGGCATTCTCATCACTGTGTAAATTTCTTTCAAGAAAGTGGTAGATCTACTAATTCTAGGTTTTAATAACCTCCCAATTCTTTCATTCTCTTCCATTATCGTTGCTTTCTTGTTTTCTTTTATCTACACACCACAAATTGGCATGTAATTTTCCCTTCCACTGCATAATTCTTTTTTTTTTCACACTTTATGATGTTTATACATTTCTTCATCTTCACCAAACTCTATAACCTGACAATGAGCTCTAACTACTATACGTTAATGGTGTCTTCATATGCTTATTCATGGGTTTTATTTCTCGAGACGGAATAATTTCTTAGCTTAAAATTATTACAGCAATCACTATACATTTATTTTCATTACTTCGTTTTACCATTTAGATATTAACTTAATATGATTCATGACTGGTCTCTTTGGCTTGAACGTAAACCTGTAATTTGTAGGAATAACTCTTACAAAGTTTCAATCTTGCTCATGATTTTTCTTCTTGTGTGAAATGCCATAACTTTTACTGAATATTTTAGTAGGGTTTGACAGGTATGCTGAGAAAAAGTATGAAATAGAGAAAGAGAAAAAGAACAGGAGAATACGATGAGTTTTGTATTTCTTCCCCTTCCTCTCTATGTTTCTTCACTGTTGTTCTGCATTTGCAGCTACATAAGTTTTGGTGTGTCTCCTCCTCACCAATAAATAAAATATAAATACAAGAAAAGGTTAAACCAAAATTGTTCATGAACCCAGGAAACTTCTATATAGGGCTTTTTCTTCTTCTGCTTGAATATATATTATATAGTACCACCTCTCTACATTTGAGGAAAGATGATGATGTTATCAGTGTTAACAAGGGTCGTAATTAAACTAAAGATTCAAACTAGCTAGCTACAATAAGAGAATTAAACCAATGAAAATTAGGCTTGTCCTTTGCCATTCCAATCTGGTCTCCCTAATGTGAACTCCAAGCTTGGGTTCTTGCATTCTAAATTTCCTGATCCTGACAAGTTGTTCTTCAGTTGGCTTGAATCACAATCCTGCTAAACCAAACAATCATTCGTACAACAACAATAATTATTATTACAAAGTATTAACTGATATTCACTAATTTAGTGACATCACGTTATGTTATCAGTTAAAGCTGAAAACTAAAGTTTCCCAATAATGTCGAGTTCAATAATAATGAGTACGAAATGGTAACAACAAATCAAAGTACATAGTCTATGTTAGTACCTGAATTTGATGTCCTCCGGATATTTGTTGTGACTGGAAGATTGGTGGTCGGAAACCATTTATGTCGTTAGAACTGTTTTGTGGCCATGATTCTCTATTGCTGATAAGATTCATTCATATATCAGAAGGACACAGAGAAGAAAGATGAAATTCCATTAGTGCCATTGCTCCTTCAGATTATATACCATGTATATCATCGCAAACTATTTAAACTACATATATACTATGTACATATCATATATATTCAATATACAATACTTTAAAATTTAAAAACTGTTAAAGAAGAATCAGATATGTATCAACTATCTGTTGGTATTCTCCTGAGTGTCTATTTTTGGTTTTTTTTTTATCTTAATCATGACACCCTAAACCACTTTAATGAATTACATGAATCTATTCTAAAAAATGTCAAAATCATAACTGATCATAGCATAAAGCCTAGCAGTCAACACAACTGCACAAGAGCTTCAAAAAGATACATGTTGTCTAATCACTCTCACGAAACATCTTTTATATATTTGATTCAAATATATAAAAGATTGATGTTGTTACTTTATCTCAGAGGTAGCTAAGATCAAGACCTGGACTTTATCGCAGAGAAATAAAACCACTATCCATAAATAAGCATATGAAGAGTCTTATATTTTAACCCACAGAAAAAAGAAAGCTAATAAACACAGTGAAAATTTTATATATGTGGGTGTTGAACTACTTGTCGTGGTATAAAATATTTATTTTTATTGCATTATAAAGGGAAGAAACTGAAACAAAAACAAGCCTACATATTACAGTAGTGATAAACAATGATAAAAAAATCATATCTAGAAGTACCATCAATGTTGACACATTATATAAAAAAAAAGTAAGAAAAAGGACTCACTACGATATTTTGATGTGGTCAGGCAAGCACATGGTAACTGCCAGTTATACGTACAATAGAACTCCATTATTATAACATAACGATTTATGAGACTTTTCTTTTTCCACCAAACGTGACGTTTATTTTGATGAACTTTTTTGATCCAAAGTTTAAGTTCACTAATTCAATCGTACGACTACCAGAAGGTGGTGTTTGTCTAAAGTTTAGTAAATCCAGAAACTGAATAAGAGAATATCATGGCTATGATGAAGGTATTGGTTAGACGCGTAAATAACATAGATAGTTGAAGAGAATGTAAAGGATTAATGTCAAGTGGTAAAACTGAGAATGATTTTTATGAGATAGTTTTTGCAGTCAAGTATTTGATATGACTTTTAAAAATAATTAATTGTAAAAAACAATAAAGTTAACATGTATAGTAGTTTGTAATCAAATGAAAGAATAAAACTGTTTTATCTTGTGATAGCCTAATCCTTCTTCTCTTTTTGTATGAAAGTACAAACTCTCAAAAAAATAAAAAAGGTTACTGGCTATCTTTACTTGCAAGAGAGGCAATTCAACCACTAGGATTATAAATCTACCTTTTGTTCTTTTTGGGGGAATATAAACTTATGTACATGTATTTTTATGTGTAGGCATGTTAATCACTTAGTTATTGGAATATAATTCGTGCAGTAAGTGATTAATTACATGTCAATCTATCCAGCATTTTCTGTCATAACACCTTCAAGATAAAAGCAAAGGAAAACCATTTCAAGGGAAAACTTAGTCAATTACTTACATTTCCCCACTCTATAAAATATATATTATTTGTTAAGTAGAAAAAAGCTCGAAGGATTTAACCATTTGAGTTGTATGCAATGTGGTGTAAGTTGAGAATGTTAGCAACAACAAATTTTACAGCATTGAATAATTAAGATCAAATATGCATCGAGAGGAGTTAGAAGTTAGTAGGTAGTAATAGGAGACACACACTTCTAAAGGGAGAAAAGAGAGGGGGCAAAAAGAAAAGTGATTGAGAAACTGAGGGTTGCTTTCCTTTTATGCTGATTAACGTTGGATTATGTCTTGTTGCTTTCTTTTGACATTGGCTACAAATCTAAGGCGAAAAAATTAACTAAGGTACAAAGATATATAAAGGAAAGAAAAGAAAGAGGAAAATCAAACACAAGTAAAGCAAAAGCTGCCACAAGAACCCTTTTTATTCTTCATAAAAAAGAGTGAGGTTGGACGTGGGTTTGCGTTGATTTCTAAGAGATACCATGCAAAAGCAAAAGCTAACAAATCAAGCAACGCAGTGTCCCAAAACAAATTAAAAACGTACGTCCATGCAAGCACAAAAAACATATATATGAAGCAATTTTTATAGTCCGTAAAACGAGAAAGAGGAACTGATAATAGTAATTTTTACCTTGAAGAGTTACTCCATAGAGTATTGGCCGAAGAGTAATCCATATCTTGTTGCACCGGTCGATCCGAAAGGCTTCTTTGGTCTGAAAATTGACGCATACCACCGCTGCTTCCCATTGGAGACATGTCATCTTCTCCTGATCCATCTGAAAGGCCTGCAACATAAATAATGACACAAATTTCACATCCAAGATCTTTCTATGTATAAATATTAATTAATATATGTGTGTGTGCATGCATGCACGCATCTTCATAATTTTTATATAATTTGTTTTGGAGTATTGTGGAAGTCTTCTGGGATATCTTAAATATATCTTGGTGAAACCCCTTTTTCTAGGGACAGTTGAAAGCCTCAGAAACAGTATAAGGCTAAGAGAGTACGGTAGAAAACAAGGGGAATGAATATATAATACTTGCGGTGAAAAAACCGAAATAGTTGTAGAAAATGTCCGAAAAGAACGAGGTAAGTGGCATTTTCATTTATTTAGTTTTACATAAAAAACGAAAAACTAGTTGTGTAAGGGAAAAAAAACGAAAAAAGTGGGTGAAAGTTGAGCAATATGAATTACCTGAAGAAGCTGCAGGCTTGTCAGTGGTCTTCACAGTTCTATACATCTGGAAAGAATTAACACAAAAACAAGACATTTTATTTACAAAAGCATTTTATTAAGTGAACTAAAACAAGTACGCTCACACACGCGTATATACATGTATAATTTTTGGTGACATAAATAAATTAAAGAAAATAAAATAAAAATAGCTGGTGATTCGCATTTAGATCCCCTTCCATTGTCTCTATCTCTCTCTCTTTCCCTCTTCCATGTTATAGCTCATCTGGATTGTCTGAGTTTTCTCATTAATCACGAGGTTGATGTTTGATAAGGTGGTAATGAGAGGTGTATTATTGGTAAATGATGACTTTTGTCTGTTGTTTTTTCTCTCTCTATAAGCAGAAGCTGTGTGTGTCTGGTTGTTTCAGACGATAAAGCCTCCAACTAAGCTCACTCCACAGTCTTTAAATTCATCCACTCCCACATTCACTGCTTTGTTCATCGGCGAATGTGCCTCTTGGAGAGACCAAAAACCCGCCCCACAAACAAAATATAGAGAGAGAGAGAAACCAAACATACCTGCAAATGGCTTTTGACATGAGCTAATGTGAGATCCTTCACATCCATGAGCTCTAGAACTGACTTTGGTGTAGCTCCTAAAATTCATCATCTAAATACATTAGCCAAAAGCCTAAAAGAGGAAAAGAAGAACAAGAACAACAAGAGAAATAAAAAAGAAACCTACCTAACTGTCTAATATTGCACATTCTTTGATTACAAGAAAAGAAGATATAAAATGACAAGCGAAGCGAAAGTCAAAAGTTTTAAAAATGAAAATATATATATTTTAAAAAGAAGGGACGGAAATTTGAAAGAAGAAACAGTGGAAAAAAGTTGGGGAAAAAAGATAAGTAATTTATCTTTACTTTCATGGCCACCAAGAAGCTCCACAGCATGGACGAATCGAGCGTGTAGTGTGCTTGTCCACCGCATTCTCGGTGCTCTCATGCTTCTCTTCGTCGGTAACTTGGGCAAAAACCTTGATCTCATCAACCCCGAAGAGGCCTCGTGAGAGCCTCCAAGTCCAACCCCGTAGTGTGATGATGAGTGATGGTGGTGCAATGGATGATGAGATTTGAAGGCCTCCCCAGAAATTCCATTAAACCTCGTGGCCGTGGCAGCCCTATAAGCCGCGGCCGCCGCCACGGTGGTCCCACCTGAGCTCAAATAGGACATGGGATCCGGTGTACCTGGCGCGGGGGCAAAGTAGGGTGCAGGAGAAGAAGTAAAAGAAGGAGAAGAACACAGAGGAGAACAAGAAGAGGACAAAGAGGGATATGTAGGCATGTGATGATATAAACACATTTTGGCGTGATGATCCTTGTCTCCTGAATGTTCCATGGGCAAGAAAGGGAATGAACGGTTGTGATACACCGGAATCCCCTTGATTGGCCTCAATCCTTCTGATGACACATCAAGCAAAGAAACCCCATAATTTATGTGACTCAAGTGATTGGAGGAACTTGTGGTGCTTGTCGCCGTTGCTGCTTTTGAAGCATTCCCGGTGTTAGAATGGTGGTGAAGATGATGAAAATGAGGCTGTTGGGTCTGATAATAAGGGTTGATGCCGGTGTTGGTGTTGTTGTTGTTGGTGTTGGTGTTGTGTGGTGGTGGTTCTTCAATACCCCCTCTTCCTCCACCACTGAAATTCCTTCCCAAAGAAAGCTCAGTGTGAGCTTGAGAAGGGAAATTTGTGCTGGTTGAATTGCGAGCCTCATAATTGGTGGCACCACCACCAGATGTGCCGTTGTTGCAAATCAAAGAAGAAGAAGATGAAGTGCTGGGTGGACTTATGTGAAGGGAAAGATCAGGTGTAGAAGTTGAAGTAGGTTCAATGAAAATCCCCTCCAAGGGCATCTTCTTGAGAAGGGGTATATAGCTTGATGGTTAAAGACTATATAAGAGAGATATAGAGATAAGTATAGAGATATAGAGAGAGAGAGAGAGAACTTCTTTTCCTTTATTAAAATCAGATTTTGAGACAAAACAATTAAAGTGCAATATTCAGAGGCAAGAAACTGTGCAACAATCGTTATGTTTTGTTGGTGAGAGAGTTGGTTGAAGACATAGAATGAAATGAATAATTTTCCTTTCCCGTTTTTAGGCTTTCCCCGGGAAAGAATCTGGAAAGCTAACTCTTGCTATCTGGGAAGAAACCTTTGTGCTTTTGAAAGAACCAACAAAAAAGAAAGAATAATAACAATAAGAGAAGGAAGAAGATTGTACAGAGAGAGAGAGAGAAAGCTAAGGGAAAAAGGAAGAATGAATGATAGCAATCTTTAGTAAACAAAAACAGACATAGTGAAGAGAAAGCGGAAGAGTGTGATGAGAGGAGGGCATGTAGAGAGAGAAAGAGAAAGAGAAAGAGAAAGAGAGAGACAGATAGATAGGAAGAGATAGGAGGCAGTGATGTTCAGCTAACAGTGGAGAGATGAGAAGAGAATTTAATTTATTTCTCTCTATTTTTCTTTTTCCTCTTTAAATAATTAAAGAAAGAAAATATGGAAAAGAATTCCAGAAAGGCATGGAATAGAAAAACAGGAGGATTTGCGTTTTGTTTTCCTCGAGAGTATATCTCGGAAAATGACACTAGTGAGACGTATGATACACAAACATTATTTTTATTATTATTTTTTTCAAACTGTTTGAGGGGTTTTTAATATCTCTACAAATCAGACATTAGAGGATAAGAAGACTACATATGCGGAATTTCCCTAATTTAATACACATTATAAGCGCAAGCATCCAAGATTAAAATTAGATAGACGTGATCAAGATATGTATGTATGTTTGGTTTAGATGAAAGGAACCCCAAATTTCATAAACACGTGATCTTCACTTTAATATTATCAATTTCATGTGTGTAAACATATTAATTATACACACTTCTCCAATCTCCATTTACTGTTTCTTGGTAACACTGTTTAACAATTATATTGGTCCCATGTTAATTAAGAAAGGGTTGAATAAATAAATACATAAATGTAACTTATAATATTTTAGCTTTTAGTAGACTTATTGATCTAGTTAATTAGGTGATATAAGAATATAATTGGTTAGTGCAAATTGATTTGAATATTTTAAAATTAAAATTTTTAAGACCTAGACTTAGCATGGGAAAAGTAATTTCGGCCACCAATTCTTTTATTTTCTTTGTGAATATATTTTTGAAAATACATAGGAGATAGATGGGTTTATAAATGTTATAATTCCTTGATCTTCACTATTATGTCGTCGTATTGATTAATGCTTAGTGTTTTAGCACATTTAATCATAAAGGTTAAATCTAATTTGATTTGTACAAGTAATGAATACTATTGTCTATAGCCAACATAAAATACATATTTCTCAAATGTGTACAAATTTATTTATATAAACTTAAATTCTAAACTCATATAGATATTGTTCGATAACAAAACAAAAATGTTCCATAAAAAACATGTACTTTCTTCTGAATTAAACCTTACAATATAAACATGATTTTTTAATTAATTTTTAAAAAAAAATCTGCTAAAAACTTGAATATATTTATTATAGTCTACATTTAAAAACTGCTATTTTCTTTTTAAAATATGTTATATATAATTATAAAACTAAGAAGATTTATAGGTGTACTTTCTATTACTTATAAGAATTTAACACGACATCTAACAATTTACATCAAGAGTTGAATCCATATTGTAATATATTATGACTTAATCACCTCTTATTGGTAAAATCTAGAGTAAAGGTATATGATATTTATCTACTAGAAATACCATATTTATGACTTTTATTTTTCCTTTCTCGATTTTCTTGGAACATTTATGATGTAATAAATTAACAGAAAATTCCTTGTTTAACACATAAGATTTAAGGGCATTTATTATTATTTTTACTCCAATGTTAGAATTCAACTTGAGTGATGAAATTTATTTTTAGTTATTGCATTATATTATGTAAATTTATCTCTCTCTCCTGGGTAGATGATAAACATTACTGTCCAGGAATAATAAAAAAAATAAAAATAAATAATAATAATATTTTTTTTGTAAAATATGAAAACTTATGTCATAATGAGTATCTTGTACCTTGTAACCATTAAATTGCAATTCACCGTATGTACCGAAGGCCATTTCATTAGATCTATCTTCCGTTGGACACCTCCAAAAATTTTTTAAAATATTATTACTTGTATTTTCTTAATTAAAAAAATATTAATTGTACTATTATAAATTACACACATAGAAGGGAGAAGGGTGCGATGACGGTAACTCTTTATTTTGTCAAAACCCAGAAATTCACTGTAGAAAAAATCATGGTGATTCTGTATGAAACATTTTTTTAAGTCATGTATATATAAAGCATATTAGAAATAAAAACAGCATCATGTGTGACACATTCTTCCCCCTAAATGTTTAAATATATAATATCTCTACCGTTCTGCAATAATTAAATGTAGAAAATATATGAATATTTAATATTAAATTAATGAAATGGTGTCTCATTTTCTTACTTACTTAAATAGGAAAAGTCAGTTATAGGACAATGCTTTTATGTTGTTTACATTTTCAAATTCTCTGGTCTTAATCATTTTTATATTGTTCCGTGTACAAGCTACTAAGAATTAATGCAAACATAAAAAATAATGAAATAAAGAAATCATTGACCAAAGTGTGAGTGAGAAAGGACTTCAAACAAAGGAGCTCCTTCTTGCTTCTCCATTTATGCATATGCACCTCAAAAAACCGAATTAATTAATGACTCCCACATGGAAATTTATATTACATATATATACATACCTCTTATAAATTAATTAAAAAACAAATTTTACTTTAGAGATTCTATATTCATCAATGAAGAGAAATATTCAAAAAAAATTTTAATTATTTCCATATACTTAAGAAATCCATTTTCACTCAGAAAATCCTACAGTTTTCAAGACATAAATATAGAAACAAGGTGAGCATGTATATTACCATTGAACCTGAGTTTAGTTGAATCCAAATTGGTTTCTAAATACACTCCAAGATTTAAACATTTCATATAATATAATATAATATATATATATATTGTTCTAATTGTTTTAATGACCAATTTAATGTAAGTATGCATTTTTTAATTTCGTCATGAGTAGTGCTTTTGGAAGAACTTTTTAAGTTTTGTTTTTTTTTTCAGTAAAATAAAAAATAAAACTAATGAAATAAAAAAAAAGTATGAATATATAGAGTATATATAAATAAAAAATAAGAGAAAAGATAAAGATAGAGTATAAAATTATCAGTAAATAATCGCATCCTATTTTATTTTTATTTATCAAACAATGAACATATTTTCACTCTCATCTCTTCTTTCTATGCTGCCAACATATGCCAGTGAAAAATTTTCTTTGACAAATTCTTTTTATTCACACTGTCCACACACAGCAATATATTTAGGAAATTCAAATTCCGTGGCATGTTAGTTTTTCCATTTTCTTATTTTAAAAATGTCAAAATACACTTGTATGTTCCACAAAAAGTGAACTACAGTAAAAAAAAAAAGAAGTCATAGGGTTTCCATTTTTCTCTTGAAATGATTGAAAAACCCTCTAGCATTGACCAAGTAGAGGGGGTGTCAGGTTTCCAAAACCCTAGGTTAAATCAACGATTACCATAATTTATTACACAAAATATGGGATCCTTAACTCTTACTATCGGGAACTAACCCCCCAATTTAATGTCTGACACCCTAGCTTGGGGGTGGGGTGTCATCTTTTTAATCAAACCTTTTTTTTTATTCATTCACTGTGCCACCATTGTACCAAAAACTGCTACAGGGAATGACATTTTCTTTTTAGAGCATGTTGGAATAGAAAATTATAAGCATTTATTAAATGAAGTAAACTTTAAAAATACTTTTAATTTTCATCTTTAAACTACTTTTCTTTTAACCCTTCTGCCAAATTTTTGACCCCATGTCTCTAGAAACGGTCTTTAACCGACATGCACAGTAAAGTAGTTAAACATTTCATTCAAATTGTTCGTCGTATAATGGCAAATATTAATTGGTAACCAGGTTTTTTACAGAACACGATCTTGGAATTACATAAGACACTGAACCACACTTTTGTCTTCATCAGACACGGGAAAAAACTCATTCCAATACCGTGTACGTATGTATATACACACATATGTATACATACATACACTAATTGGTGTTGATTAAACAAGAGTTAATTAGCAAACATCGTAATCATTTAGATATAATATAAACATCAATTTTAATAGGGTTTTGTAACTTAGCTATCGCACTCTTGAAAATAATATCTTGGATTGGGATCCTCACCATTTTGTCATGAACTAGTGTAATGTCATAATCATGACGCGTAATTTGACATGTTAGCAGTGGTAGTTAAAAAATGAAAGTCGTAATGTAAAATTTGTGGTGATGCGGGTGAAAAATTATTAGACGACGACACATACCTTTTTATTGTGCATAGAGTGGGTCAAACTCTTGGAAAACTACACATCGAAAATTTTGCCAAAATTCTATATTATTATACTTTTGTTCTCATCGAGCTTTGACATGTTAGCTTCAGGAGCAAAAATTATTTCCAACCTAAGAGTCAAATAACAGCATGCCTTTAACATTCATCAATATTTGCCACACTCAGAAGAAGGACCCTATGACTTATCAACTGCTATAATGATTAGATGTAAATAATGGTCAGAAATATACAATATATATTTATTTATATATCAGAAGTCGGCACCTAGGTTCTTTTTGAGTCAATTAATCATATGCAAATATAACTATGATGAGTGAGCCGACATATACGAGTAAATCTTTTTAATAAAGGGTAAATTTCACCGATACTATTTAATACTTATGTATTCATACATGCTATTTATATATATTTATATGTGATATATTTTTTAATAACAAAAAAAAAACAAATTCTCACGACAAATGATTTATATTGAGTCAGAGGCTAAACAGTAAAACGAGGATCCGTTTTCAAATTTTTAATGAGGGGGGAGTGAAGAGCAGCAAGAAAGATACATATCAACACATGTAGGAACACCGTATGTCACGTTAAAAAAAATAACGTTGTTAAATATATTACAATAAAAATTTTCATTTAATTTATAAAATAAAAAATTATTAATTACTAAAATAGTCATTGTTAAAAAAAATTACTCTTTGATAATTTATATTATCATGTTTTTATTTTTATTTTTTATGATTATTTTATTATTATTTCTTTATATATTTTAGGTTTTATTTTTTATATATTTTAGGTTTTATTTGATAAAATAGGAAAATATAAGTATTTGGTTTATATTTTGTATATAAGGAGAAAATCCCTCAAAATTTAAAAAATATTTCTAATATTATTAGATAAAGAGAAATTTTTTGAAGATTAAAGAATATTTTTAAAATTATTATTCAAGTATAAATATTCAAAGATTATCAACAACATTAATTATCCATGAAGTTGGTTACTCTAATTATTAGCCAGAATATTTGAAGAATATCTCAAAATGTTGAGTTTTAGTAGATAAATATATCCAAGATATTTCAGTACGGTATCAAGTACAAAGTTGCAGACCCAATCCAATTGAAAAATTTATAAATAAGGAGCTCGACAGAGGTGAAAAGCCAACATCCTTTTGGGAAACTTTTCCTTTTGGGGAGAGAGGAAAAACAAATACTCTTGGAGAGAAATACGCTTGATCTAAAAACATTTGACAATATAAGCACATTCTGAAGACCGAAGACATTTAATTTCATCATTATTCTAGCATTCTAACTCCTTCATTCACGTGGTTGGGTGTAATGTATTTTTAGTTCTTTATGGATTTATCATTCAATATAATTCTTTATCATCATCTCTTGTGTTATATTCTTATTTTAACTACATAGTCTAGATATTTTGTACATGGAGGAATACCTATTGATCCAAAAGATAGTTTGGAAAACCTGATTATGATCTTCAACTATATACTCTAGATATAGTGCATATGTGGGATTATCAATTGATCTAAAAGAGAGTTTGGAAAACTTGATTAGGATAGAACAACTAATAAATTCACATGCTAGATATGGATATTGGTCATTCATAACTTTGGAATATTGTTCATTAATGCGAACTTAATAATAAAGATTGTTAAACACAAAGTTTTTATTATTCAAGTTATGACAAAATCGAGGCATGTCACAAACGATGAGAGCTTGAGAGACCAAATTAAAAATATATTGTTTAGTGTTTTTTGCTCTGAATGGAACCATGAAACTCAATCCCAATAAAACCTTTACCACATAGTTTTTTAAATCAAATTAATTATTTCCATTGCGTGAATTTTGTTTATTCTTATTCTTGAATTTATATTTATACATCAAAATGTTTTGTTATTTTTACCTTTTATTAGTTAACAAACAATTATCTTAAATCACATTAGTCTTATCGGGAAACGAGATATAAACGTGTCTACCGTGTTACTTGTGTGATTTAGTACACTTGCCAATTCCATAACAATCTCTAATTATTAGTGACAAATTGATTTTTTTATTCAAGATAGTAAGTATTTTACTAACCAATAATTTTTTATTTTGTAACACTACAACAAAAATAACTTTAGACAACACTAAACGAGACCACGGGCATAGAAATGTGGTCTAAACATAGGAAAGGTAACATTTATTTGCTTAAAAACTATCTTAAGCAACATTTATATAAATGTTGCTTGTAAAAAGTGTGGGCTAATCCATGGTCTAAAATACACTAAAAATTAAAGCTTTTAGATTAGAAAATATTTCCTTCCTCATTTTTTTAAAATGCAAAACTTAGTTTAAAAAACGTAAAAATTTGAATTTCTTCCCTCCCTTTGATTTTAGATTGAAAACGTCAAGAGCTCACAATTTTGAAAATATGAAATTTTGAAAAACACTTATGTCAAAAAGTCGTTATCTTTTATGAGAATTTTAAGCAACGATTTTAAAATTATTGTTTTATTAAAAACTGTGGCCTATTACCTACAACTATACTCACATAGACTACACCTAAAAAAATGTTGTCTAAACTTTAGCCTACGATTTTTGTGGTTTAACTCACAATTTTGTGTTGTTGCATAAAACGATTTTTTTTATAGTGTAAATTGGTGTCTAAATTAGTTACTATAGCGACTAACAATTTTTTGTCACTAAAATTAGTTATTATTTAAGATTTATTTTATAATAATAATAATGAGAATTTCAATCATTCATTTGTCCATGGTTTCATATAGAAGCAAACTCCAAAGTCACATTATAATTTAAAAAGTAAAAACATAATTAATCCTCTATTTTAATATTTCATCCATAACTACTAAGATTAAATAGGTTTGTAAAAAAAACAAGAATTAACTTTGATAGGTAATGAAAATTTCATCCATATTCATTTCTAAAGTATAAAAATCAAACAAACTCAGAGTTTCATATAGAAATAAATTCCGAAATCATGTTATATTAAAAAAAAATATGTATAATTAAATCTTATTTTAATATTTATTGTCATTGTCGCAATTTTACATAAATTAATTTGAGTTAATTAAGAGGCGAAGATGTTGGACTATTAATAATACTCGGTAGATCTAATTCAAAATATTAGAAGAATTATATAAGTTATATATTATAATTTAATTGTGATGTAATTTAATTTATTTTTTATAATAATAGATGTTTCTGCAACAATATTTTCTAACAAAAATAATTGTTTATCTATGAGTGAAATATAATTCAATTGTAACTTTACTTTTGGACCTATAATTAGTACAACTCCCAACAAAATGTATATAAAATTATTCTTCTCATGGATTTGTAAAAGATGTTAAATTTTTAGATGTATCAAACAAATCTCCTCATCATTTCCTATTTGAGACGATTGAATAAGAAGAGATATGCATTCATCCTTAACATTGTTACGTTTGAAATATTAAATCTGTCTCTGGTTCTTCAAAATTTTGTTATAGAAAGACATTTCAAAAATTTAAGGTACATCATTATATAAGTTACCATTTAGTTCAAGGGTCCTGCTGCTATCTAGTAGACTAAGAATACAGGTTAAGAATAGTCAATAATATAATTTTATTTTTACAAAAATTTAATTAATTGTTAAATTAAATGAATTATTATCTTCAATAAATATTAATACAATTTTATTTTATTTAGAGAAAAAAAATGTACTAAAGATTATAGAGTTGTAACTTGTAATCGATAATTATTTGATGCATACCAAAATTTATCATCTATCTATCATTCACGCCTATTCAAAACAAACAAAAAAGAATAATTTGAAAGAGTGAAAAAAAAAATGAAGAAAGATGAAGTTTTTCCATCAAAATGTAATATTTCCATCACAAAAGAAATTGAAAAAAGCTAGAAATTTAAAAGAGGTGGAATAAAAGTTAGAAAAATATGATTTTTATAAATTAAGATGGAATACAATTTTTTAGATTACTTAAAAAAAATTAAATAATAATTTGACATTATGAAAATATTTTAAATTGATATGTGTTAGTTTAAAATTAATATAAATTAAATGAGAGTAATTTGGCTAAAAAAAATTATACATTGATGAAAATAATTTAAATTGAAAATTGTACATTTGAGATAAAGTTTAAATACAATAAAAAAAATATAAGAATAAAATGATAATTACACTGAAAATTATCTGATTTTTTACTCAAATTTTCTCATTTCAAAGAACATCATTCTCTTCCCCATTCCTCCAAATTTGTCTTTACAAATAAGTGCAAATTGTTATATACAAACATAATGTTCACCTTCACTTCCGTTTTTTCTGCAGTACAGAAATATTTTTGTTCGTTTTTTGATAAAAAACTTTAAAATTTTAAAGTATTTGTTTTGTGTTTAGAATAACGATTGTAGGAATTTTATCTTTAAAAATTTTTATATGAATTTATGTTATTTTAATTAATAATTATTTAAGATTTCAAAATAAATATAGTATAATCAATGATATTAATTATACATTTTCCTTATATAAATAACCATTTATTTAATGTTTGTAACACTTTCTAAAATTCATGGAGTTCACGTCCCATTGCGAAATGCCTTCTTTTATTTTCTACATGAAGAGGTAATATTAAAATTGTCAATGAAGTAGTTGCCAACTCATTTTTACTTGTAAGTTAATTATGTATGATTTGTTTTCTAGCTGTTAAATATATATATATATATATATATATATATATATATATATATTCTAGATAAGAGCTAAAGTAGTAGTTTGAAAGGTTACAAAATTTAATAAAATAATTAATATATTATCATAAGTGTAATAAACACGCAATAGAAAATATGCATTCTAAATGGATCTTAGTACTAATTAATTATTTAATTCAAATTGAAAGATATATAAATTAAAAAAAATAGTGGTAATAAAGACACCAATTACAGAAAAAAAAAGACAATATATAAAAAACAAATGAAAGAAAAATGGAAGAGGGAAATAACATTAAAGATAACATGTGAAATAAAAAACGAAAAACAATCTAAAGATGTAAACTAAAAACATAAAAATGAATCCAAGTGAGAAATTAAATACATAATTAGTAAATAAAATTGTAGATTCTATTACTATTTAAGTGTGAATCAATATTGACCAAAGATACTAAACATATCTAAATTAAATCGATGAACTAACACTATTTAAATTGAATTGATATAAAATGAATAACATTTAAAATTTTAAATTTAATAGAGGGTTATAATAAATATGTTCAAGTTTATTTATTTTCTTTTTAACATTTGACTTCATTTTATATTATTACAACACTTGTCCTATTTTAAAATTAAAATTATTTTTTTTCTTCTAATATATACTTTGTGTATTTTTATATTAGGTTTTTTTTAATGTAATTTTTTTTACAAATTTAACATAAATATGGTACATAGATTTACACGATACGACAAGAATAATAGTAAGACACATCTTTCATATTTATCAAGTATAATAAACTCATTGTTTATTTCATTACTAAACGTGTTTATGTTAAAATAATTCGATTTTGTTTATCTAAAATAAATAAATATTTAATAAAGTACACTAATGATTTCACATAACTTTCCAAAAATAAAATAAAATAAATCCAAATGCTGCATGAAATAAGTTAATAGCTACACATATTTTGTGTTTAGCTTTCAAATCAAACATGATAATAATGGAACATTGCCACATTTAGAAGCAGAGCTTATCGTGATATATATATTTTTTTATTAAAATTCATTATATCATTAAACTTAAATATATGATGAAGTTTGATTTAATTTTAACTTAATATAATATAAAATATAAATAAAAAATAGTAATGTTGTGTGTTTAGTTCAGCTAATTTTTCTTTTGGTAATTTTGAATCCACCGAGTGATGGTAATTTTGAACAATGGGATTCAATTTTTATTCTGACTAGTCATAATCAATTAAAAATCTATGGGGGCAATGTTAATTTTTAATTACTATATCTTGTAGTGAAATTAGTGATTCGATTTAAGGCAAGAGAAACGTTTTTGGTGTTTTAGAATGGGAATTTGTGGAGAGACCGTGCTTGTGATGGAGTGAAGATGCTTACCAAGTTTCTAACCGACGTAATAAAATTTAATATTTTTTAGAAACTAAAAACACTATTAATAGTTAATCCTTGGTTTATATATATATTGACATGACATGTACTTCATAAATGGTCTCAAAAGTATAGAGCAAAATGGTTAGGAAAATATTAAGTTAGTGTGAGAAATAGAGAAAAAAAAAATTGGTTGTGAAGTTAATTGTAACTTTTAGAAGATCGGCATTGATTCATTGATCATATTTTGATCACATGCATGTCATTTATTAGTTGTCAGATTGACAAGAATGTATGGTGGAGAATATGGAATAGGCTGTACCATCAAACGTAGTATATTCGGTGCAGACCCTATACCATTGCAATCATGTTGGTTGGTTCCTTCATCAATCACACACCATTGATCAACCGGTCCCACCTAAATTAACGGAGGTCCCACCATAGCTAATCTATGATCTCAATCACATGATTGTAAAATTAAATTTCCCTGCCTTTTTACTTCATATAAATACCACTTCCACTTCGTTTTAAGCCTTTACAAAAAAAATAAACATAATTATTTACTTTATTTGTGTAATTCGTATCATGAGCCATGATTAAATTTAATAATAAAATTAAAAAAAAAACACACTCACACACACACAACCAAAGGAAAACAAATCCTTTAATTGAGAAAACTAAATTTTTATTATTGCCTTAGTAATGTATCTCTTCAAAATATAGCAACAAAAATAATATATTGTTTTAAATTTTTTATTAAATACGTTATTTTAACTTTGTATTTTATTAAAAATAACAATATTTATTTAATGATTATAACTTTTTTATAGAGTAATTTTGAATTATTGTACAATTATCTATTTTAAATACTTAATTAACTAGTGAAGACAACTTAATACATATTTAAACCTATGTTTATCGTGAGTATTTTTTATTTTAAATTTATGTTGAGAAAGTTATTTGAGTTAGAATTTTATTCGCTGACAACAAGATATTTTAAGGAAGGTAAAATTCATAAATAAGTAGGCTTTTAATTATAATTTGATATTAATATTAACATAAATAAAACAAGACTTTAGAATTTAATTAAGAGCGATAAAATGGGTCGATCTAAATTATTTTGGTCCATCTCTTAGTTAAAAAAATAGATATATAAGTTAACTTGAAATCAATGGCAGATGTTTGAAGGGATCGGATGTGCATGGCTCACCAATTTTTTTCTAAATTTTAAATTAATATATTTGTTTATTTTTTTTAATTTATATGTAGTGTGTATATCATAAATCGATGGAAATTAAATTAGATGTATTTTTTTATAACATATTTAATGTTAATAAATAATAAAACATAAAATAAAATATAATAAAAATAAAAATATTAATTAAGACATTTTTTATTTTCTTTCTCGTTGTGCTTTTAGTTCATCACATATTGTATTTATCTTTTACTTTTACATATTTTCTTTCTTGTTTATAAAGAAAAATGTAAGTTACACAAAAAACTCACTACTTTTACTCTTATTTTTTACCTATTTTCTCTTATTTTCAAATAAAAAAAAGATTTTTTTTTGTCTCACTTGATAATGAAATATTAGTTTTACCGTTAGAATTATCTTTTTAATCTCATGAGCCTTTATATTCATATTTTATGAATATAAAAAATAAAATAATGTACCGTGTTTTCTCATAACCAATTTTCAATTGTGATTCAATTATCATAATTTTTTCTTTTAATAATTGTGTCTTTGAATTTTTTATTTTATTATGATACATTGTTTTTAAATATTAAACTTAAAAAATTGATATATTGATGAAAAATAAAAGAATAAATTTAATTTTTAAAAGAATAGATTCAATTTCTTTACATATTAAGAAGTATGATACGAATAATCTAATTATTCACTTAGAGAAGCTCTTTCATAAGGTTTAAAGAATAATTACAAATGAGGAATTTTGTATTGATTCTTTGGAACACGATCCGAGAGAAAACATTTTCAAATCTAGGAATATCCAATGTATGATTTATTTTGTAGTTAAAGAGTTATTTCTTGTGTAGTTACAATTATACTAAATTATGTATTAATTTTTATTGTACCAGTGACAATAATTAAATATATAAATGTTGAGTGTATTATTTTGGCTCCCAAAATTATTGGTTAGGATTTGTCACTCTGCTTGAAATGGTTAAGTGAATTGAGAGTTTTGATCATCTTTGTAAGAAAAAAATTATTATTATGGTTTGACATCCTCTCAAGTTTTAATCCATAATTGAATTATATATCTTATTGTTGTATTGATGTTTGAATGATATTAAATTGTGCTAGAAATTACCATTTAACAATCAATTAGAAGGATGACAAATAGATCACTTTCGTGGGTATTGCTTGAACGAGTTCTTATCCTGACGGTGAATCTCCACATTAACTGTGTATGAGTATGAATATGGAGAATATTCAACATTTTCAATTGGGTATAGGAATAAAGATGAGGATGAACATATTTCTCCCCATACCTGCCATAATATTCATCCCAAATCCTCATCTAAATTATGAAAATACTCATAGTCTAGTAAGTAATCTTATATATACTACACACTTTGTACTTTTCATTTCTTTTAATTTTTTGGTTTGTCATGAAATTCATTTGCATCTCCAAAATATTTTTCCTTTTGTCAGAACCTTTTTGAAATTATAGTCAAATGATGTATGTTAATTAAATATTTTTTACTTATCAAATTTGAATATTTATACTCTTTTTAAATATTTCTATTTATTGTATGTTTTCTTTTTATATTAGAATGTTTAACTATGTAAATTTAAGTGTTTAATAGCACATTCCTTCTATTAACTAGATAATATAAAAAACTTATATTCTTTCTTTTATTATTGTTAATTTTTGTTTCATTTGAAGAACTATTGTTTCACTAAAACAAATTTGATTAGCTCTCAACTGTTCGACTAGGTTGATGTTTAAAAAAATTTCTTAGATCTCTAAGGTCTTTTTCATCTTACCATATCCTTAACTATAATTTTTTTTTTGTTATTCCTTTCAATGGTCTATTATACTATTTCCATTTGATCATTTTTTTTCTATATTGTTATTTATTTTTATCATGTAAAACACTTATTTTTATTTTTAACTCATTATCATACATGTAATTTTATCGCTATAATTGTATAAATAAATTTTGTTTCATATAATATAATTATTTGATGTAATTGTCATGAATCTTTTTTATCATCATTCAACATATATTGAAGTTCAAAAGATAAAAAATTTATTTTAAATTTAAAATATTCTTAGTTTAATATTTGTGTGATTTTGATCAAGTAATATATTATAATTTTTATTAATGTAAAAAAAAAAAAAAAAGAATTTCATTGGTGATCCGTCCTGGATAACCACTCTCGGTCTTTGGACAAGTACTAAAAGTTAATAATATCCAGGTTTAGGACATGGAGTCCACTTAGAGTAAGAAACACTTATAAGAGTATCACTACTCCACTGCTCATGAGCATTATAGCATAGAATAACCATCTCTACCTCTATACATAAAACTTTATACTACTCATTAATGGGGATGCACATTTGAATGTTTTCTAGAGTAGGTATACTCGACAAATTTACCATAATTAAAAAAGTTGAAGTAACATACATTTAATTTTTTTATTTAAATATTTGTTTTTAGTTTATATATATATATATATATTAAATATTTTTTAATTTTATCAACTAAGTAACATTAGCGTTTGCAAATTTAATAAATATTTTGACTCTCAAGAAGATTTATTTGGTATTTTAATTTGAAATGTATACAATTATAATTTTTTATAAATATTTGATATTAAATAAATTAGAATAATCACCTTTTAATATTGAATATTTTATAATACTATGATTCCTTTACCGTAATCTTTTATTATTTTATAAAAAATAAATAATTGATATTGAAACAATATGAAAATAGGTATGGATACGGGTATAAAAATATACCCATTATTTGATGAGATGAGGATGTGATAAAAATTTGATATATGTTATGTTTAGATACAAGGATGAGGATGAAGTTTTTCTCTGACCATGGGCATGAGATTGTAAAATTTGTCCCTACCCCGCTTCGTTGGCATCCCTATCAATTTCTTTGCTACTTAAACTATGTGAGCCTAAGAGCAACTTTTTACCATAAGGCGTATAACATAAACTCAAAATTAATACAAACACTAAAAAAAAAATGATCAAATAGTGACTAGTTTCATGACCCGAAATACAGGGACGAAAAACATATTTATCTCTAAATTAAATAATATGCGTTTCCAATCACTTGTTCCAATATATTTTTTTTATTATTTACCCATTTAAATTTTATCCTTATCAAAACTTCTTCCCTAAATTTGAAATTATAGCATAAAAATAATTTATAGAAAAAAGTTATAGATTCTAATACAAATAATTTTAATTTAATAAAATACAATATTAAAATAAATTCCTGAATAAATAATAATAATGATAATAATGTATAATTTATTTATTTATATTAAATAAGAGATATATTACTATTTATGTAAACAATGAATTTTTCCTTTTATCTTAATCATATTAACTAATATTTTTATTGTTATTGCTAAGTTAACTATATTTAGCGAGTAAAGAATTTTGTTAGAAAAAAAATTAATTTTATTAAGATTTAATTAGTCCACTTTCGTTCATGTGTGTCAGTTTGGTATTCGCTTTTAAAAAGATGTCAGCGAGTCTCAACTTGTGAAAATAGTTTTTTTTTAAAGGGACCTAATTGAGGCATGTATTCAAAAGTTAGGATTCAATTTACACATTTTTAAAAGCGGATACCAAACTAACACATCCGAACGAGAGTGGGTACCATCTGACTAGGGATGTCAACGGAACAGAGCGAGAGTGAGTAGGGTACGAGTAATAGCTTCCCCGTGCCCGTATCCATATTTGTCGGGTATCCGTTATACGAGTACCCGTATAGTTTTTTAATATCAACAAGTACCCACGAGTATTTAAAAAAATTAAAAATAGATATTTAACAACATATTTTAATCGTAAATTCAAATAAAATACAATACATAACATTCATAAATTTTAATTAAACTCCAAATAATCCATTTGAATAACAGTTTACAAAGAAATGATTTTTTTAAAACTTATTGATACAAAAATAACTCATTTAAAATCAATATGTTAATATTTTAATCATGTTTTTCAATTTTTTTAAATTTAAATTAGAGTATAGCAGGTATAGGTATTCACGGGTACAGATACTATAATATTCGTATCTGCCCCGTTAACATGTGGGTATTAAAAATACAGGTACCCTTACCCACAAGTATCCATTTATAATATCCATTTCATACCAGTTACAGGTTTTGACATCCCTACATCCGACTAATTAAATCTAAAATAATTAATATTTATGAAAATTAAAAGATAAATAAGTTCAAATTATCTAGACTAAAAGTAAATGTATTTACTTTTAAAAATATTTATTGGATTGAGTACTACTTGTATACCAATATACAATAGAGATATACAGAGAAATTGAGATATTGTTTTTTGGAACTTTTGAATGTTTACAAATATTGTCAAGATAAACACTTGTTTTATCTTCTATTGTTTATTATATCAAAAATAATAATTAAGACTATAGTAATTTACTGGCTATTAATTTATTCTTTTATACTTCATTGTAAGGAGGAAATGTGTTTATCTAGACATATAGCAAATCAAAGAAGAATTATTTTTTTTTATAATTTTTAATTACATTTAAAATTTGTGTTTAGTTGTTATTTAATTTAACCAACTATATTATAAAATAAATGATATATCGATGAAAAGTTCAGGAAAAAAATCCACACTTGTTTTTGTCATTATATAAATTTTAATAGTAAAATATTTGACTCAAGCTCATATATCTTAGACATTATTATAAACTTTGATATCTCAACAATATTAATATCTTAGAGTTTATCAATAATTTGTTATCACATGAAAAATTATTAAAAAAGAAATACAAAGTGTGGAGATCATATCAAACACATGGTAAAAATCACACTTCACAAAACATAGACAAACTATACATATTATAAAAAAAAATCTAATAAATACATGAAGGTGAAATATTAAACTACTTATAATCAAACCTAAATTAGTGAATTGATCTCTAAATAGTTTACTAACATTATCTACTAAAAAAATTGGTCTCAAAATTTGTATCTAAATTGGTCATTAATGGGTCCATTAGTGATCGATTTTCATCTAATTTCTTTTTGTCATTTAGATTAATTTTCTTTTAAATTTACGTAAATTTGAAAAAGATTTACATACGAGATTAATTATCTATATCATTAATAAATAGATTTTTCATATAATAACTTTTTTCAATTTTACTGTTTAAATACTATTCATTATAGAAAAACTATCAACATAATACAATAATAATTCATAATAAAATTATAAGAATTATTTATTCATAAAAATAATTTTACAATTTAATACTATTTTTTATTTTATGAATTATTATAATAATAAGTGTTTTTTCTATGATAAAATGGTGTACACATGTAGCATACTTCTTATTTAAGAAACTCGATTATAAGGATAAATTGTGTTTGAAAACTTGACTGATGCATTTATTTTTATACTTTTTTGTGTACATAATAATATATATATATATATATATATATATATATTATTTATTTATTTATTGTAAATGTTATTTTTTAAAATATTGCATATATATTGTAAGATGAGGCTTCGGCCGACAAAATGTTTTTGCCCACTTAAACTATAAGGTCCTCAAAAACATCTGATTCAAATTTAAAAAAAGAATGAAAAATTCCATCATAGACTGTTAAATTGTACCGACACTCTATGAATAATTAAAAGTGAGACATGACATATTTGGTAATCTACACTGGATAAAAATGTTCGAAAACAATTCTGAATAAACACTTTTAAAAAAAATAAATTGTCCAAATTATTTGTTAATCTCTCCTTTATCTCTTTAAAATTATTGTCCAAACTGATACTCTTTTGCTACTCATGTTTCACTTCCGTTTTATAACTTTGAAGTTTGAAATTTTCTCACTACCATTTGTTCTGTCTCCAAGCTATCTCAAATTTATTGATGTTAAATTTAAATATCTAAAATGTAAATAAGAAAACATAAGATATAATGAAATAAAAAAAGTTGCATAAAAGAAGAGAAAGGAAAGGTCGTAATATCTGTCCTTGATAAAACTATATATATGTTGGTTAGGTGTATGAGAGGAAAAAGTTATATAATTTGATAGTCACGACATTGAGTATATGTAATGGTGATGATAATATTAAAAGGAGTTGTCTATTCTAAAGTTTGGAAGTTAGGCCAAAGATATATATATTTCCTTCTCTTAAGGGGAATTATACTGCAAAGGGTCCCATCACCCAATCACCTTCTGTCAAAAGTCTCTATTCATCATCTATCTCACTACAATACATATGCCTATACTCATCACACTAACTATAACTATTTAATAATTCTTTTATCACCATTTTGGACCACAACATTTTACTAACAATTTTCTCATTCCACCCGTGCCCATCAATAATTTTTTTTTTTTCATTTTTTCCATCATTTCTTTATTTGGAGTTTTCTGATTCCAATTTCATCTCACACACACACACACACTTTTATACCAACAAAAATGAGTTTCAATTTTCAAAACTTGGCTCCTTCTCAAGATCTCTCATGTGCCCCACCATATATTCAAACCACAAGTGGGAACAAGCTGGTGGTTTAAGATGAGTTGCCATACTATTTGTTATCTCAACTTCCAACCATATTATATATATACACTATTTTCTTTCTTACTTTCTATTTTCAATCTTTATTTTTTTTAGTCTACCAATTAGAGAGTTACATAGATTAAAAACACACTTATAAGATTACTTCGTTTGATTGTATATGTAATATGTTTATCTAACAGCTTATATTTGAGTTTAATTATATATATTGTCAACATTAAGGTTTGTTGTCGTACTATTTGAACATGCTCTAATGTTTCTTATTTATTTTTCTTAATTATTTATGGTAATGGCCAGAGTTTTTATTTCATTCTTGCTCCTCATTACTTTTTGTCGTGTTTATTCTCACAAATAGGCGTGTTCTTGACATTTACAAAACTTGTTCTTGTTATCGAATGTTTTCTTTGTGTATATATATGTGCGCTAGTCTTGATGTTTTGATGATAGAAAAAAGTGCATATGAATTTACGTATCATAACGTGTGTGTTACCTCTCTTTTTAATGCATATGCTAGGTTATATAATCATTGTTTTAGATGGAGATTTCGTTGTCCTCAAATTCTAAGTATGAGATAGTCAATCTATAAGCTCAAAATTGTGACACAATTAAAGGAATTAATTCTTAGTTGTATAGAAAGGTGACTTTCAAATTGATAAGAATCAAATTAGAAAACCTCAGTCAAATTGTTAAATTGTTTCAAATTTCTTCCACTTTAGGAACAAAGCAGGTCAAAGATCCTCGATAACATGATATAGGATAGCAAATTTAGTATTTATAAACCATGAAGAAAACCTTTTAAATCACACCAAGTTCTAATAAAAATATTGTCAACATGACTAACTATGGTAATTCACGTCAATGTCAATGTCAATGTCAAGATTATAAAAGATCTCGTATCAATTAAAGATAAGATAAATTTTAACACATAAATTGATTGTAAATTTCATCTTACACGACGATTTTGTATGATTGAACTAGGCTTAAAATTTACCTTTTAATGTAACATCAAGATTAGGATAGAATTGTCATTTATTGAATATATCGTGTCACTATTATCGAACCACCATAAATATTTAGGCTCACATTCTATACCTATATATCTTGATGTAAGAAATGTGTTGAAGATCTCATACTAGAAATAAGAAAAATTCATAATATATAAATGAGTACAAACCACGTATTAAAATTGAATTGAGATAGGCTATCCAACTAAAATAACTAAATTTTAGATGAAAAAACTTCATTTTGTGTAAATTAAAAAAGAGAAAAGATATCGTAGCATTAACTTAAACATTGTACAATGGGCTCTTATGTTCACGTACTCGCTTACATTTTCACTCGAAAGATTTGAGCTAAAGATGCAATTTGAGATATGTCCCAATGTGTTTTCGGTATGTTTCATTTTCCAAGTTCCATTTCCAAGCATCTTAAAGATGAATTGAGGATGTATGTGATTATATATAAAAAAAATGAATTGAAGGATTGAAGAGAGAGGAATTTGTATTATTGATACGGTTTCAGAGCAGCAACAACCATAGATATAAAAAGCAAAAAGAGATGTGGTTTTAAAGAACTGAGACACCCAGAAAGCATAATTCACTGAAATGACAATAATGGACCCCCAGAAAGACCAAGCATAGACAGGAATGGTCAGGATAATACCAGAAGCCACCATTGACAAGCTTGGAATCTACATTTGTAATACCAAAATGGGTCTCTTTTAATTTCACCTTTCTTTTTTCCCCCGAAATTCAATTCCCATTTCATTCATTTACGCACTGTACTCTCCCCCCCGTATAACAATTTCTTGTCTTTCAAATTCATGGTATACAATGTGATGTGAGTTTTACTTCTGCTTCTGAACCAACATACATGGCTACTATTTTTTTATTTAAATTAATTTTTTTGTTCAATTATGGAAGAAGAAGGTACGAATTAGTGTAAAAGGATTGACTTGGTGTATGAGTGACATTACACAGAGAAAATGACGGAGACACAAATTCTGAAGAAGATGTACCAAAGAAAAATGAAAGAAACCGAATTTTTAATATTGGTCCCCTCATATGAAGCAGTGAGGTGAAAGAAAGAAAAGAAGTTTGTGACAAACACAATAGTCCAAATTGAAGAAAGGGTGAGTTCTTTTACCATGAAATTATATGAAGCCACAAATGAAAAATAACTGCTCAAGAAAAGTGGTGGTGGAAACATTATGTAAAAGGAAATAAAGGGTACCAAAGAGAACAAAAGCAAAGCAGAAAGAGAAGATGAATATTGCTGGCTGAGTCACTGTGAGAAAGAGAAAGAGAGAGAGAAAGATGATGAAGAAACAACATCCACCTGCCACGTTGTCCCTTACTCAAAGGATTTACAACTTTAAACCAATAATTGTGTGATGATGGCATAAGAGTCAAAAGAAAGAAGAGAAACAGAATTGTATTTGTTCGGATATGATTTTCTTAGAAGGAGAATGTGTTTGTGTGTGTGAGTGTGAGTGAGAGAGAGAATAAAAGAAAGATAGTTCAGCGTTGCTTCCAAGGACAAAATAGTATTGTTTTTTATTCAATCAAAATAATGATCATGGTAGAAATTAAGAGAAGCTAGATTCCCGGACCTCGTGTGTGGGAGAAACAGTAACACGTTAAGAATCTAATAATCATTAACATAATATCTAGTACACACTTCTATACCTTAAACAATTTAACTCATTATTAATGTCATACTCTCCAAATATTTAAAGTTAAATCACGGAGAGACAATTACGATTCTCTCCGTTCAATCATTCTATTCTCATTAATTCAAATAAGTAATATTGACATCTATTTTTACATGAGATTTAATATAATATTAAACAATAATAAATATGAATTGTGAGCAATGTACATTTATTTTATTTATTATAAAATTATTTTAAAAAATTAAAATATAATGTTTAAAAAATAATTTCAATTTGATAAGTCAAAATAAGAAAATATATAAAAATATAAAATCAAATTCTAAACAAATTTTTAATTATTAATATTCTTCTTAGATTTATTTTTTATCATTTGATTATTTTTAAACATTTAAATAAAAATCATCAACAATAATTAATGTATAATGTGAGATTATATATTATTGGGAATAATCTAAGTGTGAGTCAATGTCTCACATTGGGTAAAAAATAAAGTTAAATACTACATAAGATCATAACCTCGTTGTCTTAAGGTTTTGGGTTAAAAGTGGTGACAAATGTCTTATGTTTGTAAAACTAATGTCATATATATAGAACCATAATCTCTCAAATGACTATAACCAACCCATATGATATGAAATATAACTCAACAGTGGTATCAGAGCCAATAGTTCGGAGTGATGGACCACAAAACCATAACAAAAAGAGATCACCATATACTTGAGGGGAAATATACCATATGAAAAAAAGAAAAAAAAAGGCACTCACTCTTGAGGGAAGATTGTTGGGAATAACTCAAGTGTGAGTCAAAGTCCTATATTGGATAGAAAGGATAAAGTTAAACACTATATAAGAAGAAAGATCCATAACCTCATTGTCTTAAAGTTTTGGGTTAAAAGTGGTGTCAAATGTCTTATGTATGTAAAACTAATGTCATATACATAAAACCACAATCTCTCAATGACTACAACCTCTCATATATATGAACCAAAAGGGACTGAGATAATGATGGATAGTTTGATCTGACATGATTTCCAGGGACTTATGGTGATTTTGCAATCAGGTCGAGATGACTTATTCTACACAATACATAATCCATTAAAAATATTCACATAATATTTTTTACAATTTCTCTTCACGTATTTACAAGTACAATCCATATATAAAGTTGACCTAAACTACAATCATTATTAGAATTTTTCATATTACATGAGATTTTTTTTAGAAATTTGTTAAAAAAGTTTATAAGAAAAAACTTTTTTTTTTACTATTCTTTAATAAAAATTTGAATTAACAGAAAATTCTTTCCTATCCTACAAAATTATAAAATTCATTAGTATTTTTTACAACAGTATTTGCAAAAAGTGCTTTATATAAAATATTTTACAAAAAATGTGGTAGCAATTTTTAACAAATTTTTGTCATAATATTTGTAAGTATTTCTTACGAAAAAAAATTTAAAAACAAAATTGACAGAAAATATGAATTTTTTAATAATAAATACAAATAAGAAATTAAATCATTATTTTTAAAGATATGATAAGATTTGAAGAACATTAAAAAAAGAAAAAAAATCCTTCTTTTTTAACCGTTTACCGAAACGAAGACTTAAATTTTACAAGATCCATTTCCACATACATAGTGTTTGACTTCAGCTTTAAATATGATATTGTTACTATGGGATCATATATACATCCTGTTAAGGCAAGCCATCTTGAACTCAAACTTAAAATTATCTTATATTAAGAAGCTGGGTGGTACCAAATTTTTTATTTTGCAATTGATGGATTTAATTATAGAAATAGCTAGGTTAGTATAATTTTGAAAAGTACAGAAATAGGTTAATAATGGATATTTTATGCATGCATGTTGATGTTTGTGTGTGAGAGATATTTAAGAGAGAGAGAGAGAGAGAAAGTAAGAATATATTGGGGAATGAAAGCCTCCGATGATCCTGCCGGAGGGACCCTACTTTTTGACCCTTGGAATCCACTTGTGTTGTGCTTTTCTCCATGCACACTCTCACACTGCACTGGTGTTGTGTTGTGTAGTTGGAAGAATTCAACGTTGAACTCCAAACATAGACACGAACACGAACATGAAGATTTGTTAAGGATCGAAAGTTGAAACACACACACATGTATGAAACAGCTGTCCCAACTCCCCATCTCTACACTTGCTTTTCTCTTTGGTCCCACTCCGTCACGTATCCTAATACAACTTTGGAAAAACTTGTGCGCTTCCCCATTCTTTCTTTCTCCATTAGAGAGAGAAATGAGAAAGAAAAAAGCACTTTCGTAATTCCCAAAACCAAAGTGCTCACTGTAGGAACAACCTCCTTCTTCTTTTTCTTGGTCTCATTTTTAGCAATGCTCACACCACTAAAGCTAATTAAGCTAATGCATTTTTTCATGTTTGCATGGGGGAATATTATTTATTATATATTTTGAATCTGTCTTTTGTTGTTGTGCATGTGATAAAGCATTATGTGTAAATGTGTACATTGCCTGAGTAAGAAGTCAAGTGATAAAGTTAGAGGTTACTTTTATTTGTGTGTAAACTAAGTACCTAAGCTACGACTCCCCCACTTCCTTTCAAAAGATATTCCACTACGCCATGCATATATGGGCACACTTTTAGGCAACAATACCAAAATTACTCTTCTCAAACTTTAAATGGTAAAGTGAAGCTCCACCAACCACTTTTTTGCATTTTTAATCTTTTCATTTTCTCTGCACCTTCTTTTCATATTCAACGTCGACAACCTACCTATTTATTTTTATCATTTCTGGCTCTTTAAAAAAAAAAATTAATGCTAATGGTTTTAATTGGTGTTGGAGTTGTCTCTCTGAACCCAGTTATTAGAAAGAAAAAGGTATTCAAATATATGGCCACCGTCATTGTGTAAGAATACAACTTCAAATAAAAGGTTGATATTTCGATGTAAATTGTTCTTTTCATTTGCTTTTCATTTGCAGGAAGAAACAATGACAAAATATTATAATTAATTTTAATGTTGCACGTAAAATTACTTCAGTAAAAGAATTATTTCAAGTAACTTAAATCCCTAAACATCTCTAATTAACTTGATATACTTTTAGTCAACTAAGCCAAATACGTTTGAGGGTATTTTTATATAAAAAATAATAATGCTAAAGGTATTTTGAGATTAATTAATGAAAATGCTCGAACAATACTTCTAATTTAGGCCTTTTAGAAAACACAAGAAGTATAACAATATTTTGCTGGAGAGAAAGTTTACCATATTCTAATTAAGAACGTTATCGAATACCTTTTATTGTTTTAATTTCATTTCGATATATATATCTTTCAAAGTGTCCTTCTTTAATAAAGCTTGATGTAAAATATAAAAAAGTCATTAAAACAAAACCTCAGTTATACAAAGTATGTTTTGAAAATAGTTTAATTAAATAAAATAAAAGTTGTTGAAATTTACTCCTGTATAATTCATACCAACGCACAAGAATTTTTTTAGTTTATATTCGAGACTACTCCGGTAAGTAAAATAAAATCTAATTAATATGAAATTAGATATAGGGAGTAAATAATTAATCATCACTTAAAATGTTTTGATAAGAGCATAACATTAAGAGATATCTCTCTTTTACTGGTGATACCACTATTAAATACTTTATTTTTGTATAATTTATAAACAAAATATAATTGCACTATCAATATTTAATCTTATGACTACTAAAAAAAAAAGCAAAATCTTTTCATTATTAAGAAAACAGACATAAAAATTTCGAGTCTTGAAGTTGAAGGATAGAGTTTATATTTTCTTAATTGAGAGTGGTGATGGCTGAAAATAGATAAACAAGATGAAATCCATTGACTAAAGTCACGTGACAGATTTTAGAAATGTGTAACAGAGATGTGGTGAGTATTTAATATAACAAGATTGACCTGTGTTTATGATTCCAACAACGATAATGCCTCCTAATCTTTAGGAGAGCATCTCGGCAATTAATTAATTATCTTGAAGTCCTTAGACAATTAAACTACTCTCGCTCTAATTAAGAGAAAAGAATTCAATTTAAGATAGAATAAGAATGCAGCATGTTTTGTTAGCGTCATGAGACGTAGAGGTGTGAAAATGGGGAATCCGTCCCGACCTGACTCGATTTATCACGGGTTAATAATTTAGTGAGTTAATTTAATCTGATTTACTTTTTAGCGAGTTAAAAAAATTGAACTCATTTTGACCCACCACGGGTTGGCTCACGAGTTCACATAATTAAAAAAATATATAATTTTATTTTTATTTTTTTCAGTTAAAACTAAATTGTAATTCTAATTAAAATCTAAATAAACTTTAATACAAACCAAAATAATAAAAAATACAAATTATTTATGTGTTGGATAAAAAAACAACCTAATATGATCCAAATATAAAGTCTAACTTAATAAAAAAAAATAAAAAATAGTGTAACCCTGCTATCTATAAGTTGGTGAGCTAACCCAGCTCACTACTGGTTTAATCTGAATGAACCGGATTCTAGATGAATCGGTTCAAAAATCAATACAAATTTATAAAAAAATTTCAATCTAACCAAATCTGAATATGTGATGAGTGAGGTTAACTTGCCCGTTCAACCCATTTTGACACATTTTGACAGCTCCCATCATACGTTAGGAAATATGTTTGATTAGTGTGTTTGAAATGGAGGATTATAGAAAAACATTATGAAAAGTGGTTCCTGTGAATCCGGTCATTTTCAAAATGTACCATGCTATCTAGGACAATATACTGGCGTGCAATAAAACGAAAGGACAAAAATGATGTTGACTTGAAATTGTCTAACGTACAATTTACACGACTCGATGCCATCTACAGTTACCACAGCTTTTAATAAATAATCTTCAAACATGAAAGTCCAGTACCCTCTCTCCTCAAATATATTATTCTCTTACACTACACTTTTCAAAATCACCGTATAACAATTTATACATATCAACTGTCACAGCTTAATCCAAATTTTTCAGACCCCTTTTAGCTAAATCTGCAAAGCCAAATCAACTCATCACAAAGTCACATCTATGTATTAAAACATAATTGGGACTTTCTTTAACCACATTTACTAAAATACAATATAGGGAATATTCTAATCTTCCACATGCAATATATATAACAGAATGTTGTTGTACTGCTCCAGAGAGGCACTTTTCAATTCATACTAAATCGTTTGGAAGTGTATCTGTTATATATTTTTAAATTAATTATTTCTTGCCTTAATTAATAAACATGTTAAAAGATTAAGATTATTTTAATATTTTTTTTGGAAATATAAAAGATTTTGAAATTGTTATGCATATATAGTGTTTGATAAATTGTATATAGGGTATGATTGAGGAGCATATAGAGAGGTAAATAATTGAGGGATTGAGAATTGGTAAGATGAATTTTTTAATGCATTGATTGGACTATGCATTAATTCTCTCCCATTCGTACTCATGGTGCAGTGAGGTAGCTAGGAAGCAAGTTCATTGGTTGATTGGACCAATGGGGAATTTAACTCTCATTTTGGACACATTTCAAAGAATGAAAATATTAGAAAATTAAAGCACAGGAAAGGGGGCAGGGATGTCTGTAAAACCTGTGACATTTTTATTCATTTCACGTGCCAATTTCGGCATGGATTTGCCTATTCCCAATATTCTCTGGGTTTTACTTGCATCCGCAAATAATTAGGACAAAACACCAATGTCAATGTCCAACTGTTACACACATTCAGATCAAAATCAACTACTCTTCTTTCCTTTCATCAATTTACTGTATAATAATCACTTCCTCAACACACCACACTTCTACTATATGCTATTCTCTCTGTTTTTAATTCAAACTTACATCATCAATTATGTAAGACGTAATTTTGTTTTCATCATAATCAATATATCATATAGGTTACATCCATCAAATATTCGAGTATTAATGAATCATTGACTGTGACTAACTATACACTCACGCTAAAACCAAAATAATAGAGACCATGATTATAAATACAATGATTTTGTTTTGAAAAGTTAGACCAAACTCAAAAGCACAACAAAGTAAAGCAGCATTGCAACAACTAAACCTACAGCAACCATACCAGTATAGTAAAACTCATCTGAGAATCTCAAAAGTTTTTGTGGTACAACATCAATTCACATATTGAGAACACTAATAATTTATAGTAAATCTAACTTTTACTTCTATTCTTGTTTTTAAACTAAACACGCTTTCATGAAATTTTTCACTCATTTCTCTTTTTTATTTCATTTACACAATTTACTTTTTCATTTTATTTTTTTTCTTTTTTACCTCGTCCAAACATATCATTAATGTTTCCACATAGTACATTAAATCCTTGTCTCTTAAACGTTATTTGCAATGTCAAACACCCCGATGCTAAAGAATAAGGCCTGTGTACCTTTACCCCCCCACTGTGCTTTCTTTTAAGTTATTCTACATCATATAGTTAGTTCATTAAGAGATATAATATGTTACTTTGATAATGTAACTTTTGTTAAAACAAATTAAACCGAATAATAAACATGCATATTGAGGTCCAGAGACTATTTAAAGAGTTTTCAGTAGGCACAAGAATATTTTGGCTAAGTCTTTTACATGTAATTAATGCCTTGCTTAATAGTAGAAGAGATGTCTCTTGTTTTTTCACATTTGCAACATTTTTTTTTGTCTTCAATTATATCCTTAATTTTATACAATAAGATATGAAATTTTACAAAATTACTACCGGAGATATCATATTAGTGATAAATCAAATTTATAATATATAAATAAGTGTAAACATTATATTTTGTAAGATTGAGTCAAATTTAAAATTTAGTTTTTAAGATAATATCAAAGTCATTCAAAGTTTGTCATAATAAAATTTTTTATTGTTGAATCAATTATGTCATTTGTCATAAGATCGCTTTCAAACTATTTACAAATATCTAGTCTCACACCCAGAGGCGGAGCTCTTTGGAGGCAGGGAGGGGTCCTGCCCACCCCCCCCCCCCCCCCCCAAAATTTTGATTTTTTTTATTTATATATATAAAATATAAAAATATATTTAAAATTTATTAAATTTAATAGATAATATATATTAAAAATTAATAAAATTTAAATTTTTAAAATTGTAGGTAATATATATTAGAAATTAATAAAAATTAAATTTTTTATTTATTTCTTTTATATAGGTTTAATTTTTCTTTTGATTTCTGTTTTTATTTAAAAATTGACACTAGAATTAGGTTAATTACACCAATAAAGCAAATCATCTATATTAAGAGTCTCAATTTTAATGAAAAGATCATTGATCTGTTTCGAGGAATTTAACCGAAATTTATCGTAAAAGACCGAATTACATCAGTTTTTTCAACAATCGGGATCAAATTGAGACTAAAAAATTGGAAGACCAACTTAACATTTTTAAACGAAAACATGAATCAAAAGAGTAATTAAACCAAATATTACTTTGGCCCTTCCGACGCTTTTGATGAAGATCTGCCACTGCTCACACCCAAAATATGTATGTCTGAAAGTGAGGGGTATATTGGAGGTGTATATCAACAGGATTGTTGGATATCCTACATCAACTAAAGATAAAGAGAACTTATAATATGTAAATGGATGTAAACTCTATCTTATGAACAAGTTTTGTGAGATTGAATTACTACTACAAAGGTAAATATGCACTAATAAGCTAAAAACAATTCTAGTTTTGGAATTGAGGGAGTAGTTGATAACTCTCAACAGGTATTCAACGCGAAAAGGCCCTTCAACATTTGTCACAGCTTGGAGAGTAAGTGTCTCCGTAAATGCAAACTCTGGTTGATTGAAACAAAAAGTAAAATTCATGTAAAAACAATAAAAATGAACCATGTTGTTCGAGATTTGATTTAAAGTTTAAGAGAGAAAAAAATGAATAGTATAGAGATCAGGATCCGGTAGAAACATTAAATAGTGTTTACGAATAATTAAACTAACTACAATGAGCAGAGAATTTGGAGTCCAATGTATGTCTCTAAAAGCAATCATAAGAGTTGTTGTATTCATACAAATCTTAAAAGCAATGATAACATCATTAAACGTTGAACAAATTCTCACCCCATGGGAACAAATGAAATTAGCCGAATACAATTATTTTTTTTCCCTGTTTTGTTGTCCGACAAGTGTGATAATTTAGAGAAGAAAAAAGTGTTTGAAGGCAGGGAAATAATTTTGGAAGTAGCGTTTGATAGATGTGTGTATAAAGTGAGGAATAGGGTGTGAGAAAGAGATGTGAGAATGGAGTTTTGTGATGAATTGAAGAGAGGAACTAGGGTCCAAATTTTCATCCCTTATGACAAGCGAATAAATTGAAGGTGAAAGAGCAGCATCCAAAGAATGTATCGTACAATGTCCACCACCTACATACCCAACTCAACCACCCACCTTCCCATCAATCACACTATTTCATTTCATCCACCACTTCCCTCCAGTACAATTGTACCTCTTCTCATACATCCATCTCTCACAAAATATATACACCTTTTTTCTTTCTTCTGGGAACCAAATTCAGAAAATTGAATTGGCTAAAACCCTTGTGTTGTGATGATACATTATTAGAATTGACACATGGAACAAAGTTGAGTACTTGGACGTTGACAAGTTAATGTGTGCATGAGAGAGAGAGAGAGAGAAGCTGAAAGCGTTGAATAGTAGAGGCGATAATGGCGGTGCACGATAGTGATGGTAAATGCGAGGCTCAGGACGAATGTTTAGTATACCAGTCAATGCAAAAGGTTTTTTTTTATTATTATTATTATTTATTATGCCATAATTGTTTCCTGGTTCTAATCAAAATAAATATTATTCAACCAAATTAATCCAAATGCAGTCAATATAATTTTTCTTTTACATTTTCACCAACCAACCACTGAATCATCGTGTAATTTAAAGTTGTGACTTCTACAACACATCTATAAAAAATTTGTCATCATGTACAATAATAACATGTTTAACTCAAATTAATTGACACAATTTGGCAACAATAATATATGAAAATTATAGTGATAAAGAAAGCAAGAAAGAAGAAGTAGCTGTGTATGAACTGGAATGTTAAAATGGAGACACTTTCTGGGAAGGCAGCACCTGAGAGGGTTGATTTGCTAAGAAAGGGGTTAGAATAGAAGACTCGTAGAAGCTTTTGGAACTATCCTCCTCGTGATATATGCAACGGGACATGCTGAATTAGGTGTAATAAATTGTCTTCTTTTATCAATTTCTTGAAACATTTTTTTTTCATTTTGATGAATATATAAACTATAAATAAGTAAAAAAAAAAAAAAGAAAAAAAAAAAAAAGATTGCATTTGAAAAAAAAGAAATAAAAAAAAAGTATAAAAGAGAGATAATTGATATGGGTATTTGGCCCATTCCTCGAAAAGAGAATAATAAATGCAAAGGGCCCGAAGGATACAGTAGTTGTTTGGCAGAAGAGAAATGGAAGTGGTGATGTGAGAGGTGAGGAAATGATTTTGTAATCGATTGCTTTATGATTGATCAACATTGAAAAAGTGTGCAATTGACAGTGAGATAGAGATAGAAAGAGAGAGACAATAGTGGGGTGGAAAAAGTTCCTTTTTTTTTAATCCAAACAAAGCTCTTCCATTTTACCTTTCACTTTTTCAACTCTGACATATCAAGAAAAGTGATCAGAGAAGGGAGCAATTAATTATGAGGTTATCATGACTCTATGATCAACATTGCAGGCCATGCATGGTGTAGTTGGCTTCTTTAAATGCACTACCCTTCTTTCTTCCTTATATGCCACTAAAGGACACCACCATTCTCTACTTTCTATTTTTTTAAAATAACTTTTCCTCTCTCAATTCAACTCTTTTTTTCTTTTATTTTTTCTTTTCTTACCAGTTTATTAATAAATCATACAAGTTTTTTTTTCATCTTTCACTGTCATTTCACTTCCTTCCTCACATGTCTCTTATTTTTTATATTTTTTTTTCTTAACACTTCTTCTTCATCTGTTAAAATCATTCAAACAAACATTGGATGCACAACTCCCAACTCTCATACCTTTTCCTTTTCTCTTTTATTTCCTTCTGATATTTTTCTTTTCGCTTTTCAAGATTGAAACGTAAAAACAAATCAGACTTGCATTAAGTAAAAGGTATCTGACAAACAAGTGTATTTATTTGCCCGTTACTTTCAAGGAACATGAATCCCACCTTACGTTCCTGTCTTAAAGAGTCAACATAAAAACGTTCATGGAACAAAAGAAAAAACAAACACATTCATTGACATTCAATAATGTTCAATCAAAAAAACAAACACGCTCCAGAAAAAAAAAATAGAAAAACAGACAGCAATAGTTTCTTAAAGTTCTGTATAGATTGTTACTAATTATTTAAATAAAACGCAGTTATGCAATGTTTAACCAGCTTAGGGAACGTTTTGCACTTATGTAATCACCATATCCATGCATTTTTAGAGGTATACATGTTTGGATATGGTTTGTACTTACAGTAAAAAACTGTGGTTTGAGTTAGGCTTAGAAGATGAAAGAAAAGGTTACTAGTTTTGATGTATGCTCTTGTCTTGGAACTTGGAACTTGGGTTTCATTGCTTCCTCTTCCAACTCTTTGTCCTTTTTCTTGAATGCATTGCTGATAGACCCAAATAATTTGAACTAATTGTCCAGATTTAAGTACCCATTGATGTGGTCCTTTAGTTGCATTTGTGAAACATTTAAATTAACAAAGTTTAGAGAAATGTTGATGGGGACCAAGAAGGGGTGGTCCAATTTATTTGTTGGAGTGTGATCCAACAAAATTAACGGACTTGGAATATTTCTCGTAGAAGGTTTGTTGAGGCAGGCACAGTTATGCATAGTAAGTTGTATCTATATTGCAGGTTGATCTTAAATAGAGTGAGATTTGTCCTTGGTAATAGAATATACCAATTAGGGGTATATATCTAATAAAATGCCTATGGACAGTGTCATGACCTTCAAGTTGTTGGGAAATTTAAGATGAACAATGAACAATACTACCATGTTAGGTAAAGTGAGGGACTAGAATGCATCAGAGAATGGAATAAGGTATAAAGCAATTGACCCAACTCTGTTACATATTTGTTTTATAGGGTGTGTAGGAACTATAGGGTATACCACAACAAATGGTCCTCAATAGAAACCCTATTACTAGCTCAGGTTTTGCTCATAAGGAACCACCCTGATCAGTCCTTCTCACCATAATTGCATTTTTGTTTTTCTAGGAATCTACCACTTTTAATTCGTTTCCTTTCCTTTCCAACGTCTCCAACTTTCATAATCTTCTCTTCAATTATTCAACTACTAATCACCTCCACCACAGATCAAACAAAATAATCATGTCCGTACATAAAACATTTTTTTCCGTTCTACCCTACACCAACAACAGTACTATGTATGGTATATCAAACAGCTTTGGACTTCACGAAATTAAGAGTGTGTCCTTTTAGGATTCAGACACTAGTTTCGATTTTGGCGTTTTATCCCGTTCAAACAACCTTTGCATTCTAGCTTCCGGTTACCTTGCCCAGAAATATTTGAAAACTGGATACATGTTATGGATACGTATATGATTTCTTCGTAGCCCTATGAGTGCAACAAATAGAAGGTATTTCTTGCGTACCCCATTAAATTCATCCTACACCTCTTTTCCACTTTCTGATGAAAAACCGATTCAGAAATGTGAAGAAAGGCCTGCAGGTGAGGTTTTGTGGTAGAGTGAAAGTCAAACCCAATAAATAATTAGTGCAGCAATTGGATTGGAAGGCCCTTTTCTATTTTAGAATTTACATTACGGAACGTGGGAATGTGCATCTCTTTTTAGTTTTTCTTTCTGCACCTCACAAATTACTTGGCTGCTCCTTATATATTGATTTCGAAATGTATTTTTTATACATTTTAGAACGTCACTGTAACTAATACAAGGTGGTAAAAGAAATTTGTGGGGGTTCAGGTGCCTTGGGTCGAGGTCTTTGAGAAATGAAAAATGATTCGTAAACACTAAAAAGTGTCAAGAATACTTAATATACACAGAGAAAAGAAAATGATAGATTTATATTTTACATGGCGTGATAAAGAAAGAGAGACAGAAAGAAAAAAATAAGTATATAATTGTTATAGATAATATGAAGATTTATGTCTATTGTTGCTAAAAGCAATACCTTAAATGGTACATGTTTTATTTGAATTCAAAATATACAACAAAAGAATGGTTATTTCCATTGTATTAATTGCTTATGGAAATTTTAATATGATGGATAATTGTTTCTACTTTGTTAATTTTTCTTAATTTTGTTTATTTTAATATTTAATTTTTTTTTTAAATATTTTTTTTCTTTCATATAATACAGATAATTATGGTTAAGTTTAGTTAGATTAATTTTGTCCATCTATAAAAATATATAAAGAGAATATCCTCTTTTGTGTTCATATTTCGTTATTCCACTTTTACCCTTAACTATTTTTTTAAAAAATAATTATCTAATAAATAGATTACTTTTAAACGTTACTCTAAAAACCTCTTTTGGTCTTCAATATTTGTTTTAAAAACTTCTTTTGTGTACATATTTTATTTTTTTTATTTTATGCTTAACAACTATTTTAAAAATTCATTATATATTCTTTATTGAGCTGAACCGAAACGAATCGCATTGAGCTGAACCGAACCAGACTAGACCGAACCGAACCAAACTAAACCAAATCGAACCGAACCGAATCGCACTGAACCGTGCTAAACCGAACCGAATTGAACCAAAATGAACCAGACTAGACCGAACCGAATTGAACCGAACCGCACTGAACCAAAACGAACCGGACTAGACCGAACCAAACTGAACTGAACCGAACCGCACTGAACCGAAACAAACTGGACCAGACCGAACTGAACCGAACCAGACCAAATCGAACCGAACCGGACTGAGCCAAACCAAACTGAACCGAACCGAACCGGACCAGATCGAACTATACCGAACTAGACCGAACCGAACCGAACTGAACCGAACCGGACCAGACCGAACCGAACCAAACTGAAATGAACCGGTCCAGACCAAACCAAACTGAACCAAATCGGACTGAGCCAAACCAAACTGAACCAAACCGAACCAAACTGAGCTTAAATACTCTTTAGTTGTGCTGAACTTTAAAACACCTCCAAAAAAATTTATAAAAGCCTAATTATTTAAGAAAAATATTTTAAGATGATGAAAAAAAAATGTGAAATGAGAGTAGTGAAGCATTGAGTATAAAAAAATGATAATAATGCAATAGACATCTAAGAGAATGATAAAATGTTAGTTAGAATTAAGGTTCAAAAAAAGACATACCAGTGCAATGGAATGTGAGATGTTAGAATTGCACTGAAGGTGGTAAGGTGGGACGACAACAGCAAGGCGACATGGCCTTATATAGTAGTGACGGGGATGAGAAGCTCATGATCATTGTCTCAATGATGGTGATTGAATTAAAAAAAGGAGTGTGCACGGTGTTTAGGATAACAGGCCATTGAAGAAAAATGAGAAAATAAAATACATTATTCCATTGGTGAACAGTTAACCGGTAGAAGTTCAAATTTTTAAAAATAAACGCTAAAACAATATTGTTTAATTTTTCTTAATTTGTTTATTTTAATATTTTTTTTATTAAATTTTTTTTTCTTTCATATAATACAAATAATTATAGTTAAGTTTAGTTAGATTAATTTTGTTATCTATAAGAATATATAAAGAGGGTACCCTCTTTTGTGTTCATATTTCGTTATTCCACTTTTACCCATAATTATTTTTTTAAAAACTAATTATTTAATAAATAGTTTACTTTTAACCATTAGTCTAAAAACCTCTTTAGTCTTCAATATTTGTTTTAAAAACCTATCTTGTGTACATGTTTTATTTTTCTAATTTTACGTTTAACAACTATTTTAAAAAATCATTATATATTCTTTATTGAACTGAACCAAGCCGAATTGAATTGAATTGAACGAAACCAGACCAAACCGAATCGAACTGAACCAAACTGAACCAGATCGGACCAAACTAAACGACACTAAACCGATTTGAACCGCGTTAAACTAAACCAAATTGAACCAAAATGAACCAAACCAGACCGAATCAAACCGAATTGAACCGAACCGAACCGAACTAAAATGAACCAAAATGAACCGGACCAGACCGAACCAAACTGAACTGAACCGAACCGCACTGAACCGAAACAAACTGGACCAGACCGAACTGAACCGAACCAGACCAAATCGAACCGAACCGGACTGAGCCAAACCAAACTGAACTGAACCGAACCGAACCAAACTGAACTTAAATACTTTTTAGTTGTGCTGAATTTTAAAACACCTCCAAAAAAAGAGGAGAAAATTTAAAGGAAAATTTAACACTTTCATAATTAATGAATATAGAGCAAAAGGAGAGTCGCTTTGTAATGTGTGCAAAAAATGTTATACCCAAAAGTTTTTTCAGCACCAACACCACAATCGTAAGATCTCTTTTAAGCAATTGAAACATAATGTTTTTCCCCAAATTAAATATAGCAAGTGTATAAATAATAACATAAACAAACTATATATTTTCAATAAAAAAGAATCCAAAGAACAAGCTTGAATTGGTTTGTATTCACCTTTCACACAAATAACTATTTTTGTCAAAGTGGAGAATATAAAGTTCTGAAATTTGTAAAAGCCTAAAAAATATTTTAAGATGATGAAAAAAAAAGTGAAATGAGAGTAGTGAAGCATTAAGTATAAAAAAATGATAATAATGCAAGAGACATATAAGAGAAGGATAAAATGTTAATTAGAATTAAGGTTCAAAAAAAGACATACCACGATCATTGTAATGAAGGTGGTAAGGTGGGACGACAGTGGAGTGGGATGTGAGATGTTAGAATTGCAATGAAGGTGGTAAGGTGGGACGACAAGAGCAACGCCACATGGCCTTATATAGTAATGACGGGGAAGAAAAGTTCACGATCATTGTCTCAATGATTGTGATTGAATTAAAAAAAGGAGTGTGTGCGGTGTTTAAGATAAGAGACCATTGAAGAAGAATGAGAAAATAAAATACATAATTCAATTAGTGAGCAGTTAACCGGTAGAAGTTCAGTTTTTTAAAAATAATTGGTAAAACAATATTGTTTAATTTTTATTATTATTTTTTTACTTTAATATTTAATTTTTATTAAAATATTTTTTTCTTTCATATAATACAAATAATTATAGTTAAGTTTAGTTAGATTAATTTTGTTCATCTATGAGAATATATCAAGAGGATACCCTCTTTTGTGTTCATATTTCGTTATTCCACTTTTACACTTAATTATTTTTATAAAACTAATTATTTAATAAATAGTTTACTTTTAACCTTTAGATTAAAAACCTCTTTTGTCTTAAATATTTTTTTTAAAAACCTCTCTTATGTACATATTTTATTTTTCTAATTTTACGTTTAACAACTATTTTAAAAATTCATCATATATTCTTTATTGAGTTGAACCAAAACGAATCGCATTGAGCTGAACCGAACCAGGCTAGAGCGAATCGAACCAAACTGAACCAGATCGGACCGAATCGAACCGCACTGAACCGAATTGAACCGCACTAAACCGAATCGAATTGAACCAAAATGAACCAGACCAGACCGAACCAAATTGAACTGAACCGAAATGAACCAGACCAGATCGAACCGAACTGAACTGAACCGAATGACCAAACTGAACTGAAATGAACCGGACCAGACCGAATTGAACTTAATCGAACGGAATCGCACTGAACCAAAACGAATCGAACCAGACCGAACCGAACCGGACCAGACCGAACCAAACTGAACCGAACTGAATTGAGCAAAGCCAAACTGAACCAAACCGAACCAAACTTAGCTTAAATACTCTTTGGTTGTGCTGAATTTTAAAACACCTCAAAAAAAGAGTAGAAAATTTAAAGGAAAATTTTAAACTTTCATAATTAATTAATATAGAGCAAAAGGAGAGTCGCTTTATAATGTGCGCAAAAAATGTCATACCGAACAGTTTTTTCAGCACCAACACCACAATAAGGTCCCTCTTAAATAATTGAAACATAATGTTCTTCCCCTAATTAAATATATGAAGTGTATAAACAATAACATAAACAAATTGTATATTTTCAATAAAAAAAAATCCAAAGGACAAACTTGAATTGGTTTGTATTCACCTTTCACACAAATAACTATTTTGTCAAAGTGGAGAATATAGAGTTCCGAAATTTGTAAAAGCCTAAATATTTAAGAAAAATATTTTAAGATGATGAAAAAAAAAAGTAAAATGAGAGTAGTGAAACATTGAGTATAAAAAAAATGATAATAAAGCAAGAGACATATAAGAGAAGGATAAAATGTTAGTTAGAATTAAGGTTCAAAGACATACCAGTGGAGTGGGATGTGAGATGTTAGAATTGCAGTGAAGGTGGTAAGGTGGGACGACAAGAGCAACGCGACATGACCTTATATAGTAATGACGGGGATGAGAAGCTCACGATCATTGTCTCAATAATTGTGATTGAATTAAAAAAAGGAGTGTGTGCGGTGTTTAAGATAAGAGACCATTGAAGAAGAATGAGAAAATAAAATACATAATTCAATTAGTGAGCAGTTAATAGGTAGAAATTCAGTTTTTTTAAAAATAAATGGTAAAACAATACTGTTTAATTTTTTTTTACTTTAATATAATACAAATAATTATAATTAATTTTAGTTAGATTAGTTTTGTTCATCCCTAAAAGATAAAATAATTTTATAAGGATGATATGTTGTTAAATATAAAGAGAAAATAGAAAAAACAAAAAATCATAACAAAAATAACGTACAACTAAAGAAAGATATCAAAGACATTCATAAGACATATCGTTATTATATTGGTCATGTCAATTTTATCAATATTCTTTTTTACAAAACAATTAATGCTTCCTTTTAATATATTTTATTTATTTCTTTTTTATTCCTTGATTATTTTTTAGCCTTTCATTACTTTTCGTTTTATTTCAAAAGGTCCAAATTGAACTTTTTACAATCTTAATTTATCTTAATAATTCCTTTTAAGGAAACATTTTTATATGATTGAGCATACACATAATTTCATGCTATAATAAAAGTAATCAAGTCTACTACTACGAGAGAGATATTAGTCTATCCCAATGTAGATGTTAAATTTTGTCTAAAATAACTACAAATCTATTGTACAATGGCAAAATATTAAGGGTAAAGATCCAAAATTTATAAACCATTCTGAAAATTTCATTTAATAGACAACAACTAGATACTAAAATCAAAGAAATGAAGAAGCACATGACAAATTTTTTTAGCAAGCACGTGACAATGTAAATGCAATAAGTATGAAGGAAGGAAATCTCTAATACATTTAAAGGTTAATCAACAAGTAATTATAAAATATTTACAAGAAGAAATAAAAAATACATTTTCTACTGTATTAAAATAACGTAACGGATGATTGATTGTGTCTATTTTTTAAATATTGTTATAGATGAATGAAAAAGACTTTTTTTGTTGCACTCCTATGATTTTTATCAACAGTCACATGTTTCAAAACAACATTCTACCCTTCCAAAAGGGACTTCAAGATTACCTATTCAACAAGATTTTTGGAATGAATTTTATGAAATTCTAAGAACATGATTTCCAAACTAGGGTTTTTGGAAGACAAATTTTGAAATAGAATTTCTAAAGCATATGAAATACATTTTGTAAAGAGCTTTCTAGACTAGAATTTTCAAAATAAGCTTTCTAGAACATACGAAATAATTTTTTAGATGAACTTTTCAGAACAAACTTTTTAAAACTTATAAGATGCAGTCTAGAATAGGATTTCAAGAACAAGATTTTCAAAACAAATTATTCAAAACGAGTTTTCTTGAACAAGCTTCCCATAAATTATCATCGGTTTACACTCTCTCTTATTGCTTCCTCTAAAAATGATTGCAGCAACAATGGAGAACGAAGATGTAGTGACAATGGCGACATATGCAGAGGCTCGATAGCTACAATGACATGGTTCAACGATGAAAGATATTTTGATATTTTTGCTTTTAGCATGGGATTTAAACTTAACTCAAATTTCTATAAAATATTAAAAAATACGAACACATAGGCGCAACAACGCCTGTGTTTTTTCTACAACAACAAATATCATTTTCAATTCATACACGCTACAACAACAATGTTTGTGTTTATCAAAATATATGCATCAATGAGGTTATTATTATTTCTTCAATATTTGTATACTATTACATATACATTTAATGTCTTATAAGTAAATTCAATGATATTTTTTAGTTCTTTAAAACTCAATGACTTATGAACCATGTCTTCTACAAAAAATTAAAAAAACTGTTTCGAAAGTAAATAATTTTTTTTATTATTATTTGCATATATATATATATATATATATATATATATATATATATATATATATATATATATATATATATATATGTGTGTGTGTGTGTGTGTGAACATACAGCTCGACAACAGCTGTGTTTTCGCCAATACTTTAATTAAATACCAAATACAATAGTTTAGTGTTCAAACAGTAGTTTTCCGGTGGCAATAGTAGGGCCCCTGAACTTTTATGTTGGGTCTTCATATATGATGATGGTTGTTTAGTGAGAAACAGAAAGTGGACAAAGAAAAAGGGTTCGGAAGTTTCTTCCCGCACCTCCGTAAATTTCTCCTTGCATCAATGTTAATTTTTTTCTTTTAATTATACTATTCGGAAATTATTTTTAGATGTGAAAAATGCCTTTTATATTGTGTAATTTAAAACCATTTAATTTCTTTAAAAAATGATTTTAAATTGGATAATCTAAAAGCAAAAAATTACTTCCAAATTATGAAATCTAATTTTTTTTAACCCTTTTAAACTTTTCGAAGTCATATTTTATTTTCAAAATTTAAGAATTGTTTTTGACTTTCAAATTGTAAAATCCAAATTTTAAAAAATAAATAAATTACACTATCCAAAAGTTGCTTTTAAATTTTAAATTATACAATTAAAAAAAAAAACTTCTAAAAGGTTAAGGTTGCAATAGGGTGAGAAAAGTGTAGATTGAAATTTGACTATACCAAAGTTTTTATCGATTTCTTAAAAAATGTTTATGTAAAATATCTTTTAATATTAAAATAATTACTCATGAAAGCACATTGTTATTTTTAGATCTCACTTCTTCTTTTTTCTTTATTTCCTAAGTCTAGTTTAGCTAGTAACAGCCAATTCCTTCTTCCATCCAAATGATGAAGAGTAATACAAAGGAATTATATTAGATTCCTTTCATAAAGTCAAATTATACTTTTTAAAAATTAGCGACTAAGTAAAAGAACTTTATATTTATTAAGTAACATAATTAAAATATAATTGTCTTTTTGGTATTAAGTATGTTGAGATTGTATTATTAAAATTAATTATCGTATTTAGACTATTGTTTTTTAATGAAAAAGTATTTCCAAATATAAATACTATCTTAACTCTTTTTCAAGACACAAAATCGTGTTGAAATTTGTAATCTCGTATCGTAATAAGGAACATATTGTGATTGAACAAAACTATTTCAATAATATTATATAGGAGCAATAACTAATTCTATAATAGCAATATATATATATATTGATCTTCGTAAAAAGTTATTATCGTTATTTTATATGTAATTACGTTATAAAACAGTAGATATTAATAATCCAAAACCACCCTATTGTATCTAAAATAAAGTTTTCAAAATTTCTGAACCCAATAAAGTGAAGGGGGAAAGAAGGTCTATTCAATCCATAGCTTGGAATTCCCGGCAGGTAACGGTGATTCAGATTTTTGTTATCCTCAAAGGCTTCAACTTTGGCCCTCCCCTCTCAACCTCATCAATTTCGGTGTAACACTTCTGCTCTCATTCTCGCACTTTCGCATTTTTACATTTCTAACGAAATTATGTTTTGTCTCGATGCTTGATTTGGTTGATGGAATATGTGGATTGGGTTCACTTATGTTTTGGGTCTGATTTTGATTTTGCGTTTGCGGGGTTATGGTTCCCAGGGGAGCAAGTATTGTGGTGCACTAATTTTGTTCGATGGAATGTCTCACTGAACTGATATTTTTTAATGGCTGGACCCTTGACTTTGGAATACTTAACCCCTTTCTAACTTTTATGTTCTTTTAATATTCGACCTTCAGAATTGTTCTCTGTGGCTGCTTGTACTTGGTTGACCTACGTGCTTCTTTACCTATTGAATCACACTTACGTGTGTGTTGAAAGCATCGTTCTCAGTTGGTTTATGTTGGGAGTTTCATGTTTTTGCTTGGAATTAGGGAGAGTAGTCGAAAGAAATCTGATTCAAATAAAAATAGGATTTTCCTCCTCCCTTGGGTCCATGTTAATGTTATTTGGATCATGCTCGATCCATTTTGTGTAGTTTTATACTTTTATTGTTTATTATTATTAAGACAAGAATTTAAGCTTAGTCAAGTAAAATGGTTTGGGGGAAGGATACATTTAGTGACACTTTTTGTCTTGATTTGAAGATTATTTCCTTCACAGGTGCTGTCTGTCCTTTGCCGTCCCAGAGTTTAGTGTACTGTTATTGTGGCTTGTTTTTGTTATTAAATTTCAATTATTTATTAACTTGAGAGTTTATTGTTGACATTGTAGTTTTGTACATAGCTCTACACAATGTATGGATGGAAATTTTCATGCAATATGATTCCAAACAAAAATTATTTTTCTTATTGACAAGCATATAGAAAATTTTGTCATAGAACTGAACTTTTAGGAAAACAAATTCTTATATACCACTGTTTGAGAGGATGTATTGACATTTTTATTCTTTTCCCTGATTGCTAATGTTGAAAAAGATTCATTCATGTATTTTGGTCCTTGATCAAACCTTACATATAATTTGGTATAAAAAAAATTGTTTTTATCTGTGATCAATTTTCCAACACAAACATTTCTAAAGATGCTTCACTTAAGTTTATACTTATTTTCTTTTCTTGCAGTTAGCACTTAATGTCCTGTTATTGTAAGGACATAAGTCTTGCTAAACATGATATGGTCAACGCTAAGTAGGAGAACTCATCTCTTGCCATATCTTAGGGCTCTGCAATCGAACTCTCTTGAATCCAGGTTATTCTATGTTTCACTAATTCCTCTGGTTTTGTTATTTTTGTCTAAGGTTATAGATTAATTCTCTTATTGTAATTGGGAATATTTGAAACATTTTTGTGACAGAATGAAAGAAATTATATTTTACTACTTAAGCATCCTTCTCAAACCAATTTTTCTCTCCAATTAGTTATTTGTTTTAACTATAGAGATAAGTTTATGTCAGTTATACATTTTTGCCTCTTTCAGTTCTGACTTCCAGAAAGAAATTAGTTTCTACTTTAATGAGTCATTTGTAGATGATTTTGTTTTCTATTCAGATGCCTATCTATCCTTTCTAAAGGATCAAGTTACAGGTTCATTAATGCTAATACCAGCTTCCAACACAATTTCTCTTGTAATATTCGAGCATCAAAGTTTAACCAAGAATTGTTCCATCCGAGTTACCGGTCTTCAGCTTTTGCTTCACAGAATGTTGGAAAGTCATGTTCCATGCCTGGTTTCCGACACTTCTCATCTCATGCATCCAAAGAGAAGAAATCACAAAAGATGCTTTTATACTTGACGGGCTTAGTTTTTGCTATGGTTGGCTGCACGTATGCTGCTGTTCCCCTGTACAGAAGATTCTGCCAAGCCACTGGCTATGGGGGAACTGTCACCCGGCGTGAGGTGTGTCTGTGTTGGTTTTCAATGGCCTTTTTATTTTTCATCAAAACTTGGCAATTTTTCTTATTTTAAAGGATAATTATGAAATTCCACATTTTTTACAGACAGTTGAAGAAAAGATTGCTCGACATGATAGCAATAATACAGTCTCCACAAGGTATTATTTTTTCTTATTGGATTTTGCCATTTTACCATCAGTCATCATAGGATTAGTTTTTTGTCCAGGTTCATGTTTATTAGAAATAGCTGTTGAATTCCCCAGCAGTTTTAAAAGAAAAAGAATCATCATTTCACCGTTCCGAAGATGGTGGTTCAAATTATTTGAGCTGCTTTGTATTCCTTCATTTATACTGGGAATATGTATAAGATAGCACTTAGACAAAAACTAAGCAAAAGAAGGTTAACATTAACATAAATAGATATTTATTCAGGTTCAGCTCTATGCTGTACCTGAAGATTTCTCCTTAGGACTTGCCTATTTTGTACCATCAACAGTAGTACTTTGTCTTGATATGGTCAATGTGGGACTTAGACTCACACTTAGATTCCTAATATACTTCTACTGTTCTTTTGATATGTCGTGTGAAATATTATGTAATGGTTCAATAAGAGATATACTTATGAGGAATTATTCAATAAACCTCATTTAGGGAGTGGTGCTTTGAAAGCTAGCTTTTTTGCAGTCATAGCTGAAATTTTTTTTATTTGTTCAGGGAAATTGTGGTGCAGTTCAATGCTGATGTTGCTGATGGGATGCAATGGAAGTTTATTCCCGCCCAGAGAGAGGTCAATATAACTTATCTTCTTGCACCTTACAAAAAAAAATATTGCTTTGCATCATACAGGATTTATTTACTTGCATGTGAAAGTATTGTTTAAGGTTGCGCTTAATGTTATTTCCTGGAGCTGTTAGTTTTATTTATATTAGTCCATATAATTTAAGAATAGCAACTCAAGAACTACCAATAACGAAGTCAAGTTAAAGTCTGAGCTTTTGTTTGAAAAGCCAGGTTATCATAGTTTAAATATTTGGGGTACAAATGGTATTTTTAAATCTAAATCTAGCTGTATGCTTACTTAAACACTTTCACATTTACTGCGTTTGACTGCTTGATAGTGTTTCATGTCATTTTAAAAAAGTTGGCTATTATAGTACACATCCCCTGGAACACTCAGGGAATCGGAGAATGAAAAAAATAAGAACTTAAATGTGGCATTGTTCATTTATTGTACCAGGTTAGGGTCAAGCCTGGTGAAAGTGCCCTCGCATTTTATACTGCAGAAAACAAAAGTTCTACTCCAATAACAGGTGTTTCTACGTATAATGTCACTCCAATGAAGGTACTAACTACTGATGAATACCCTGTTTTATTCATAACAAAGGATGTCCGTGAACTCTGCATTCTTCAGAATTTTGGAAGTTCATAATATGACTATCACTATGATTAAAACCTTGGCATATGGCTAAGAACTTAATAATACCAGTTTTGAAGTCTTCCTGTTGCAAGTCTTTTTTTAGATCTTTTTTCTGCTTTACTTATTGAAGAATGTTGTTATTTTCGTTTCTTCCCTTTTCTCTCCTTCCTTGCCCTCCAAAATAGTGTTTTAAAAAAAATGTCGATTATAAATTTTCTTATATTCAGGCTGCAGTGTACTTCAATAAAATACAATGCTTCTGCTTTGAGGAGCAGCGACTTCTACCTGGAGAGCAGATTGACATGCCTGTAAGTGTTTTTGAACTGAACTCCAATTTCTGCATAATGCAGTTACATCTAAACACTATGCTGCTTGGACAATGTAGGTATTCTTTTATATTGACCCGGAATTTGAGACGGATCCTAAAATGAATGGTATCAATAACATTATGTTATCATATACCTTCTTCAAGGTTTCTGAGGAATAAGACCAACTTGAATGTTCACGTCAAATTAAAATAAAAGCTCCTTCCATTTCAAAGTACAAAGATTTAGAGCACATTGATGAAGCTTGAGTTTTCGTTACTTATGGTGACCGACATAAAAGATTGAAATTCATTTTTTATTCACACATAAAGAATGCTGCCCCTTCTTTATACTTGCCAAGTTCTTGAATATTTGGAGCTTCAATAGAACTATTAGGTAACCTTGTGATCAAGTTTTGAAGGTTCAAGGTACAATACCATGACATCGTGAATTATGCTAATTATCTGGAGCTTGAGTTAAAACAGTATTTGGAGTACCTCCAAAGTTAGTCATTTAGATGAATTATTCTGCTTTAAAAGTTATTGAAATTCATGTTGGCAAAAAGGTATGTTACAATAACGTGTATCGTCAATGGAAACTAGGTAGGTTTGAGTTTTGGTGTAACTCTAATGAGGCATTTATTTTATGCTTTTATAAAACTCAATTATTTATAGATGATAGTTTATAGAGTTTGTTTCTTTTGGAAAATGTTCTAAAATAATTATTTTGTTGAAGAGTGCTAGAAACAAAACTCTTAACTATTAGTTAATACTTATTTAAAACCACAAAATCGTTATTATGAATTTATGACTAGTTAAATAATAAGACTCGGCAATTTTTTAAAATAAACTTGAGTTCAAGTTTAAGTTAAATAATAAGACTTGTTTAAAGAAAATATTATAAACCATGTCAATTAATCTATTTTCAATTCAACAAACCATGTAATCAAACTATAGATATAAGTAACAATTGTCGACTTTCATGAACAGTGGCAATTTTGCTTTATTATATTATTAATATTACATGTTAGCTAGGTTTACAAGAGGAAAAAAAAAACTGCTTTGATCATAACACATAATATAAACATTTTTTGTTAGTTTACTATTTTATAACGAAGGAGATGATGGTATTTACTTTTTTATTTATTTATATCAATGTTATGATTAAATATAGAGTTTCATTAATACAGCGGTAAAATTTTGTTTAGTTTCTGCAGCAAGAAAAATCTCTTTTCTCTCTCTTTGTATTAGGATAACATTGAAGTGCAGTATTTTTAATATGCTGTTCCCCGTTTTAATATCTTTACTGGTTCTAATGGGTTCTTTGCTGTAAATTTATTTTAATAAACATTAAGTTAATTTAAATACTTATATCTGAATCATTGGTTTTAAGTTCCACTTTTTAAATCGTTACCTTTTTGTAAGTTCTACTTCAATCCGTGAAAATATATCATCAATATAGATCTAACAAAAAAAGAAAACTCCATCTTCTTCCTAATTTTCATAATTTATTCTTGCACCCTTATATATTTGAAAATTTCAATTTTATCCTTTTTTTATTGAGAAAATATACAATTTATATACGTTTGGAAATGTTAATCGTGAATGCCAAACTTATTACATTATAATTGTATCATGCCTTTTGAATCTGAGTGAGTACATCATGCTTAACCTCTTACAATATAAATTTGTTTTACAAAGGAATAGAAATAATTGTGAGTGATTGAATATAAAAACAAGTGCGTTGAAATTAATTTATAATTACTTAGTATAACAATTCAGTGTTTTTTATTTTTACTTTTTCCTTTCTTTCCTTTCGTTAAGGACAAATACAACAAACAACAGTTTTTTTTTTTTAACGATTGGTTTTATTATTTAGTAAAAAATAGAAGTTAATGACAACCAATAGTTTAATTAGGATAATTTTTTGTTTTATTTTATTACTATTTTTGGTAAATTTGTTGAAAACGGATATTAGGATTATTTTTTAATATAATAAAATTTAGCTTCTTAAAAAAAATAGTATGTATGACGTTAAAAAAATATTAAAAAATAGTAATGAACTAAAAATTATCAAATTCACAAAAAGGTTTTATTTGTCAAAGAAATTTATGAATTTTAACTACTAACAACCGTAAAATTATAAACATTTTTTCCCAGAAAAACAGCTAAAATATTATAAAATAACCTTTTATATACATATCATAAAACTAAGTTATTATTAAAATAATACTTATTTTCCAGATAAAGCAGTAAAGATATTGTGTTGATTAAAAATAAAAATCAATTTATATTATTTAAGTCACGATAATACCCATCTTGTAATCAGTTTTATGAAAGTATTATTTAAGTTTAAACTCAATTTTTAATTAAAAATGTGTTCACTTATCATGTCATCCCTTTATTGAAACACTCACAAATATCTAATTAATTTCAATTAAACATTAATTATAGTTATTTTTTATTTTTTATATAATTGTTATTTATTATGATATTCATCTTTTATAAGTTGAAGACACAATAATAAATATAGTTTCAAATATTCTAATATGTGTTTATACATATTAAAAATAAATACATTATATATTTCATTATATTAAATGAATATCATAATTCTAACTAGAGATGTTAAAATGAGTTTCAGCTCGTGAGTCAATCCGGTTCACCACATGTTCGAGTTAGGTTGGAGTGAGAAAAAATAAGTTTTTTTTTTTTGTTAAAAAGTGGGTTGAACTGAATCTGACTCACTTAACCCGCGGGTTAAATGAGTTCGATCGAGCTGGATTGAAGGTAGGTTGACTCACTTAACCCATCAACATTTTTTTACATTTTTTAAATTTTTTTTGGTTATAATTATTTACTATTTCTAATTATATAGGTTCACAATTTCATATTTTTAAATACTATGTTGCTCAAGAATACTTAAATAGTTTGAATGCTTAATTAATTTGTTTGTCAAATTATATACGTTGATACTTTAATCTTTAACTATTATCTTTATAATAATATTTGGTGAATTAGATAAATATTTTGATTCTATTATTATAAAAACTAAATTAAATCAATTCACTCTCATTGTAATATAATAAATATATAAAATAAATTATGAAAGAGATCGTGAGTCAACACACTAACCCTCTAACCCACTAATTTATTGTGGGTTGGACCGAACCACAATATTTTTGACTCACAAAAAATAAACTGGATTAAATTAACTTTTTTTTTAACTTAACGCGTGATCAACATGTGAGTCAGATTTGTTCACTTTTACATTCTTAATTTTAACAAACTTGAAAGAGATATAAGTCAATTTTATTGAGTAGACTAAACTATTGATAACTAGTGGACGGTAGCTTCGCTTCTTTCTCTCATTCCTTTGTTTTTCCCTAACACCCTTTCAATAAAAGAAGAGAAGGTGATGAACTTTACAGCTAGGCATGCCTCACTCCACCAAAACATGACAACTGCGTCTGCGTGTGAGAATAAAGCACTGGCGTCATGTTTCTCAAATAAAATATAAAAAAGAGTAAAACAAAATTTTCAAACACATTTTGAACGATTACTAATCATCTTTGCATGCTTTCAGTTCAACCATTAACTATTAATTCTTCACTATATATATATGACGCAAGATGTGAAAGACAAACAAACTAACAAGCCAAATATGTGTATTGTATTGACCTTATTGGATTATAACAACTACTCACTCTCACTTATCAACCAACCACATTTCATACTTTTCTGTATTGATGCACTTAATATATATTCATTATCAGATTAACTCTCACATAAAACTTCAATTATACTATGTAAACATATTAGACAAATTTATATTATATAAATGATGTGAAATTCATTTTATAAGTCTAAATTTTAAGGTTGAATTAAGTTTAAATTCAATTCTTAAATTTATATAAAAATTATTTGAAAAATTTAATAAAATTTATTATTAATTTAACTATCGTATAACTTATTATTAAACACTATAAACATTTAATCTATATTTAAGATATACATATACGATAATAAAAGAAAACTTATAAGATTGAATTAATTTCAAAGTTGAATATATATATATATATATATATATATATATATATATATATATATATTTTTTTATGTGAATGAAAAGTTTTATATTAAAATAAGTTAAAAAATGAATATTAGTAATTATATAATAGATTCTAAGTTTATAATATTTTTTATTTTTTAAAGATATTTTAAATTTGTATTTGACTTTTCTCATTTTTTGTTTTACAGTATTGTAAGTTTTAAATTAAATTTTTATTTTAGAGAATGTTAATGCATTTGAGATTAAAAGACAAGAGAGAATAATTTATGTGTTATATAAATTTTTACATAATGTTATTATCTGATTGTTTTTCAAAAATTGTCATAATTGTTTCTCCAATTTTGGAAAGGTGATTTTCGAAAATAAAAATGGTAACATTCTTTTTACTTTTCTTATTGGTGATGTGTTTTTTCCGGATAAATATATATAATATTGTATGGTAATAAGATTTATGATTTATGAAATTTGAAATAGTTAGTGTGGAGATAGATATCTGTGGTGCAGATTCCTTGATGTGGCAGTGGAGTGTGTGAATGGTAGTTGAGACTTTGTCCTCATGTTCAGTTACATTAATGTGTTTTCCACAGTTAAAGTGTGATTTGATATTATGATGGGAAGCTTGAAGTGCAAGGATGTTATTGGGTGGTGTCTTGTAGTAGGTTGATTTTCCATTCACAAACCTAACGAATTGGATGACATTGTGCTTACCCTTCACCTTCACATAACCAAACTCCATTCTTATTCTTCCTTTCGCCCCGTTGACGCCTTCAAGAAGAAACATTTGAAAACTTGCTCTCAACAACCTTTCATCCCTTTCCTTCTCCTCTCCTGGAAATCAAAATCAATTTCCTCCACCCATCGGATAACACTTAACCTTCAAATATATATATACACACACAGAGAATACTCTATATATTGATAATATAAAATAACTTTTTAGGGTATTTTGTAAGTTTTTACAGGTTTCAACCATTCCTGATTTAATTCAAGAAAGGATTTTAAAATATGATTTAAATTAACTATATTTTTTGTCTATTAACTCTCACTAAAAATTATAATTAGTTTCTATTTGATACTTTGACTCGATTTAGGTCCGTAGTTTTAGAAATATGTGTATTTAGTTTTTTTTAATGATGAACTAAGTCATTTTATCCAGATTTTATTAAATTTATTTGACATTTTAAACACGTTTATTAATTAACATTTAAGTGAAAATTTGTTAAACTGTCTAAACAATTCAAATAGTAAATCATAAAATATCAAATAAGTTTAACAACAAAATTTTATAAAATTTAGTTATAAAGACTGAATAAACATACTTTTACAATTTAAAAACTAAATTAAATAAATTTTTTAAACATGAACTAAATCTAATTTTTAGCAAAAAAGTTAAGGAATATATATATATATATATATATATATATATATTTAACCCTGATTTAATTCCATAAAGGATCTTAAAATACGAGAGATCCCATCTTTAATTTTTTTTTCCGTAATATCCTTTTCCCAATCATTTTTATTTATTTTTTATTTCTTTCTCTTTTCTTACTAATTTGATGGAAATAGGAAATTAGCCGTTGCTTAGCTCCTAGTAGTATATATTCTGTGTTTGACAAAATTTGATTATTTCCTCTAAAAGAATTATCCGTAAGTAACTTTGTATGTATCAGAGTTGTTAAAATGGGTCGAAACCCTCAAACTAACTTAGTTCATCACGGGTTCGAGTCGGATTGGGTTGAAATTTTTTTATAAATTTCAATACGGATTGATTTTTGACCCGACTCATTTAGAATCCGGCTCATCCGGGTTGAACCTGTGGTGAGCTGGGTTGGCTCATCAACCCGTAGATAAAAGGGTCACACAAGTGTTTTTATTTTTTTTATTAAGTTGAGTTTTACATTTAAGTCATGTTAAGTTGTTTTTTTATCCGGCACATAAATAATTTGTATTTTTTTATTTTGGTTTGTATTTGGATTGTATTAAAGTTTATTTAGATTTTAATTAGAATTACAATTTAGTTTTGACTGAAAAAAATAAAAAAATAATTTTCTTTTTAATTAAGTGAACCCGTGAGCCAACCCATTTAACCCGCCAACTCGTAATGGATCGGGCCGGGTTCAAATTTTTTTGACTCGCTAAAAAGTGAGACAGATTGAGTTGACTCACTAAATCATCAACCCATGATTGATCGAGCCGGATTACCCATTTTGACAACTCGATTTCGTACATAGTCTCTACAGTTTTTAATAACATATAATATAATGTACTTAAGCACCTTTTTTTACTAATAATTATAGGAATAAAAGTACATAGAAATAATATAATAAAATTTGATGATAATATAATTTACATTATTGTTAAATCATATATTGTCATAAAATATATAGACGACTTTGTTAGTACAGAAAAATAATATATATATATATATATATATATATATATATATATATATATATATATATATAATCTACACAGACAATTATATTTCATTAAAGTGACATAATGAAAGATATGACAATTTATGTGTGTGGTCACGTACTTGTGAACAAGTTTTCAAAAGCAGACGAAATAGAAATGCAAAACTTAGATTAACGACAAAGCATTGAAAAGCATAACAGGAATTGAAAAGACTGCGAATGCTATTGTACAATATTGATCCATCATGATGTCTACCCAATCAAAGATTTATTTATACAAGTTAAGAGAGAATAATAATGCACATCAATTGACATTTGTTCATTGAATCTGAGTCACACGGGGATTAACTAATTGATTATAAAGATATAGAGTGTAACTCAAGTTCTCCGAACGTTAATTAACCATCGACAATATCACAACAGCAGAATTTAACATTAATAATTTCAACGTATAAATAATTGTCTATTTTTGTCGTTTTGTCATTTTCAACCATCTGATTAGTTTTCTTCTTCCGAAGCACTAATCTTTGCTTTATTTTAGTGCATTTAATTAACGTTTCTATAATTATGAAACGTTTAAACAGCATAACGCATTAAACTTCTTGAAATGGTAACTACTATTTTAATCTTTGTACAAATATCATGTTTATATTTTAAATTAAAACTGCTATTAAGTACATTTTTCAAAAATTCACGTGGAGAAGAAAAAATAAGTTTGGATTCTCTACTATTTTTTTTTTATTATTCTTTTGCCGTGCCTTTACGATATACATTGTTCTGATTCATATGTTTTTAATACTTAACAAAGAACAATACAACAAAACTCAACAGAAAAATCAAACTAGAAAAAAACAAAAAGTTAACCGGAGCTTAACTTCTTTCTATACATCATCAATACTAATTACTCTAAAGTTAACAAATTTCTTTAGACTGTAAATCCACAAATTATTCACACAACTAAAGAAACAATGGATATGAAAGCATATATTTGGTGGCATAGAAGTGATAGACTATAAGATTCAGATGATGGTAGCATGAAGGATTAAGTGATAGAGAAGAAATGTGAAAGTGAGGCAAAGCTTAGATAGAAGGGTGTGTGAAAGGAGTGTGTCTTAGGTTGGTTTGACCTTACGGCTTCAACAAGAAACATTTGAAAAGGTGCTATTAACAAACCTTTTTATCATCACTTTTTCCTCTTTCAAAACTCTCCCTGCACTAAATAAAGTGACTCAATTCGTGTGTACCTCACTCAATCACATCTACATTCTTACTTTAAATGTCTTGTGTACAACTCTAAACATGAAACATGTTACACACATTCATAAGTCTAAATTTAGGTTAAACTAAAATTACAAATAACTTCATAGAATCTATAACTCAATAAGTTTATCACAAGTAACAAATACCGATGAAGTTACTCTAGTTTAAACATGCAAATCCTAAACTATGCTTTTTCGGTATTCAACATTACATAACTAAAGTGACACTAACAACTATATAATGAAAGGACGTATTTTTCCAATTAAGTAACAGACACCTCAGAGCTCTCAACATGATCAAAACATACATACTTGTTAAACTTAAGATTGATTAATGTGAAGCAGGGATTATCCCTGACTTAAGCCAAGTGGAAATTTTAAGGAACATGGCAAGTTTTGACAAATATATGCCTGAGAGGGAGGTTTAATCAGAAAGTTTGGTACAAGAAAACATGCAAATCCTAGAGCATGTTGGTGATGTAGCAACAGAAAATAAAATTTTCAGACAGTTACCAACCTCCAAACTCCTTTTCCACTCTTTATATAGTCCTCTGAGTTCATAAACGGCTACACACTACTCATCCCACTTAGTTAATCATGGAGAAAGCAAGCACTAAATCTGCTTTCAAGGTTGGGAAGCTCAGTTTCATTTGTTGTTTTGTTCTTTTCCCTCAATAACATGTTCTAACACTTTCACTATTCTTTTTCCATTTTCCTTAATCTTCCATGCAAAAGTTTGTCAAGAACACTTCTCCTTCTGCAGCTCAATGGAGCGGTACTAATTCCAAAGGAATGGTGAGACTATGTCTAGCTTTACCCTCGTGAGTCCAGATTTTTTTGTTAGGTTTTTTCGATGTTATTTTCTGCTGAACATTAAAAATACATTATTGTATAAGTCGAAGAAAGGCCTTCCTTGTTTCATTCACATTTAGTTGCCCCCTAAAAGCTCCATGAATGAATGGATGTTTTGGGTTTAGATTTTCGTCATTTTGCAGGACTTAGGGAAGTCATTGAAGATAGTTTTTCTGCACTTGTTTAGTTGTTTTTCAATTCACCTTAAGGTTGAAAGTATTATGCAACAACTACGTCACCTTTGAGTGACAATGAAAAAGAAAAGAGATCGAAGAAATTTTATTTAAGCAACACCTCTTGAATACTTAGATAATGGTGATACTACACTTTGTGTTATTGTCATTGCTCTTAATTAACACTAACCCATATACCAAATGATAATTTACATAAAATGCAGTTTAGACATGCATGCATATGATAACTTTTGTCACAAGATACGAATATCCTGTTTAGCATAAAAAAGTGAATATCTTATTTCACCTTTTCAATATTATCATTGAACTTTGTTTCAACTACCCCATCCACCCAACAAGTTTATCCATACAACTTTCTACTTGCTAACAATTATTGAATCCTTGATTACTTAAATCACATGTTATCTCCCAAAATTTTGAAACAACATTATAGCTATAAACCAATGAGAGCTTTTCCGACAAAAAGAAAAAAACAAGAAACCATCATTTACCCGCTAATTTTATCCACCTAAAAGATCATAACACTAATTGCTTTTTTTGCTTTACATAGATAACACTGTGGAGTCTGACTCGAAAGAAATATATTATGCACCATGTAACTAAATGAGTTTTTTTCTTATTTTTCAAATTCATAATATTCTTCTTCTTCTTTTTCTTTCATTTCACTTTCGATTATGTTTTGCTTTACATCGATCTCAAAATATAAAGAAACTATCCCTTTTTCGCATGGTCATGAAAATGAAGTGTAATGGTATTTCTCAGTTTAAAGATAGTTCATAAGCATTTGCACACACATCGTACATGAACTATGTATGTGTTTAGACATATTGGACTACTTCTTTTCCTTTTTCTCACTGAGATGATTAATTCATGAAACCATGCCATTCCGTTTAGACATATTGGACTACTTCTTTTCCTTTTTCTCACTGAGATGATTAATTCATGAAACCATGCAATTCCATAACTTGGAACAAGTGCGTCACCCCCACAGTGGCCCCAGAATGATCACGCGAGTTTTGTCTACTAATGTTATAATTATTATGCTTTTTACTTTCTTCTCCGTTATCCTATGAATGATTGGTTGTTTAAAACCCCCTACCTTATTATACATGAATCATGATGGCCACCTAAATAAACATAATTGGATGTTTCACAGAGATGTGCTCAAAGACAAGACTAAAGTAACTAACATACGTAAATTTCTGCAGTATATATATGCAAATTTCTAATATAAAATTTGTTGAGCTATTTTTCTCTCTGTATAGGCTTCAAGAAGGTCATCACCACCCAAAGAAAGTAACATGGTATGATATACATAATATTCACGTAAATTTCTTCAGTATATATGTCAAGTTCTTAGTTCTAATTTGGTGAGCCATTTTTCTCTGTGATGCTTAGGCTTCAAGAAGGTCTCCACCCAAAGAAAGTACGATGGTATGTAATATGAATGAGTTAATATATATGTAAATTTCTTCTTCCAAATTTGGTGAACCATTTTTGTCTGTCTAGGCTCCACCAAAGTCTCCACCAAGGTCTCCACCCAAAGAAAATACTAAGCCACAGGAATTCAAACTCCACACTCAAGAAAGAGCTGTCAAGCGTGCAATGTTCAATTATGCTGTAAGATAATAACGTGAACCAATCAGTGCTGAAGCTAGGAATTAGCTTTATGTGATTATTAATGAATGTGGTTTTGCAATCATGCACAGGTGACAACAAAATTCTATATCATGGAGCTGCAAAAGAAACAAGAGGAGAGGCTGCAAAAGGTATGCATGTAGATATTGAAGCTGCTTGGTTTTGTTTATGAGAAAGCTAACATCAGAGAAAAGTTTATATACGAAATTAATTGAGCTAATATGGAGCAGTTGATTGAAGAGGAAGAGGTTCGTTTGCTAAGGAAGGAAATGGTTCCAAGAGCTCAATTGATGCCTTATTTTGATAAGCCATTCTTCCCACAAAGGTAAAGTTCAACGATAAAATTTTCTAGCATAATAAATAAAAGGCAATTATATGTGTGAGAAGGAAAAGGTTGACATATAGAGAGAGAATTAGAATAGAGTTTAACTTCAACATCTAGAACCAAAAAGTTATGTTTGATTTTGAATATGATAACTAAAAAAATGAAATCTTAACTTAAAATCATTTACACTATATGCACAAAGATTAAAAGAATTTGACATGCAGATCAAGCAGGAGTGTTCCAAGAGAATCGTGCCTCCACATGATGAGTGGCAAGTGCTGGAGCTGCAGTGTTGGCAATGAAATTTATAACTTGCACCACTATGGTCACCAAGCTCTGAAACCCATTAAGTAGAAGCTTTGTGGGAAAGAGCATGTAAAATGTATTCATCTTTGAATGTCATGCATGTTGTACACTATCCGTAGGAAACTTAGAGTTTTGTACCATACCATTCCCCCACAACCTAGTTCGTTGATTAGGCATCTGGAGATGTTTTGATGATGTTTTCTTTCTCCTAAATAAAGATCAAGCATGTACTTTTGTTGTTGTGTCTTCTGATCTTAATTGGTATTTCCATATACCAATGTCATTGTACCAATATTTTACCATTCCAATGCCTTGTACCTTTTGGAAATCAATAGAATAGAATTATCATTTTGCATGTGCATTGTTTTGACCCTTAATTAGTTTATCTTTATTGTTTTTGACACATAGTGCTATATATTTTAAGGAATAATAATAAATTTATAAGTAGTTAGTATCAAGCAATCTTTCAACTTAGTAACATTAAATTAAATTATTTATCATCCCATTGTTTCTAACAGTATATTTCAGCTTTAAAATCATACTATTCCTCAATGGTATGTGTGAACTGTCAAGTGGCTAATTTGAAACTGCAACGAACTAGGGTAAATTTTAAGTATGTTTTCTGTCTTTTTGTGTCTATTTTATTTTATTTAATATAAGGTATTTGATATTTATAAGTTAGACATAGCTAGTTTAAAAACCTATTTAAAAATTTAATACATAACGTCATTTTTAAATATTGTCGTAATTTAGTGATCTTCTCATGTTATTATATTCTAATAGCATTTATTATTTGTTAAAAATTAACAATAGTTGGCTAATATAATTTTGTATCTATCTAAAATTTTCTTGTAAGTATCACTCTTTATTAATTTAAATTTTTCATTATTAGAAATATAAATATCAAACTAAGTTATAAATGCTCTATATTGTGTAAAAATAATGAATTCTAAAAGTAGAGTTACTTACTCTTCATAAAAAAAAAAATTAAGATATGTGCAACTGACATACTATTAAATATTGGTGTCAAACCTAGTTGGATCAATCCGATAAATTTTTATGCGATACTAATTTCAATGCAAAACCACTTTTATTTAAAAGGTCCCATAGAAAACCTTTCATGCTTCTTCATTGTTTTTCTCCTCTTAATCAAATTACCACCATTCACCGGTGCAAAAGGATGATACTAAATTGGTTTTGGAATTAATCTAATATTAACCGATATAATATGCTTTTTACGTATTAGATCGGTGCAAAAGGATCATACTAAATTGGTTTTGGAATTAATCTAATATTAACCGATATAATATGCTTTTTACGTATTAGATCGGTTGTAATCAACCAATCTAATAATTATCTCTTAGATCAGTTCCAGTTAACCGATCTAAAAATACCCATACAGAGAAACATCCATCAGATAAGTTATATTAGATCGGTTAACGACAAAATCGATCTAATATAACTAAGATCACTTAAAGAAAATATTAGATCGGTTGTAACCTTAACCAATCTAATAAAGCACATATTAGATCGGTTAAGATTACAACCAATTTAATATTGCCTGTTTCTTTTTTTTTTTTAATTTGTTTCATATTTGCAACTAACCAAAACCTGTGACAACACAAACAGTTTATACAGTACAGAATTAAACATTAATTTAAATCCAATGGATTTGACCAAAATATTTCTAAGTCATAAACACATCTATCCAACAAACAAAAAGAAATCTATCAACAAATGTACTTGGCCCATCTATCCAATATTGAAGCATTCATGCAAAGGCCGAATAACAAGTTTTCTATGTAAATTAGCAACAATATAAAACATACTAACACTCACAACGGTTCGTTAATTGCTAACAGTCTTCAATCGTTTAGCCCAAATAACTTGCGCTTTGAAGAAACCGAACTTCTGAGGAAACAAGAAGAAGAAAGAGGTTACGTTAAAACAAAATAAAATCAAAAGCATTACAGTTTTTGAGAATGAGAAACGTACAATGGGTTGGGCCATGGCCCCATTACTCACATGTTAGAGGAAAATTGATATTAGCACTCCCTATTTATTATTTGAACCCCTATCTTTTGCCTTTATTGTATTTCTTTTGGTGAAAAATATTACTCATACTATGCGTTATCGCGCCTGTGTGTATGTATTTTTTAAATATGCGTGATATTATATTAGTAGGTCATAATATTATAATGTCATTAAGTTAATATATATATTAAAATTATATTTATTAAAAATAAAGTAAAATATATCAGAACAAATAAAAGAATAACCATTGATAAATAAAGAAGAAGAGAGGAAGTAGAGACATATGATTTTATAAAAAGTTTGTAAAAATAACGGTCAATTTTTAAAAATTTAATAAATTGTTATATTTAAAGGGTAAAATCGGTATTTTGAAAAGTGAACACAAAAAGGGAAATCCCCTTTATATATTGTTATAGATAAACAAGTTTCTATTACTACTTATACGTACTACCACAGTTTTAGCTGCTTTTAAAAGTTCAAAACTAGTTAACTTTTTCTTTCTAATATATTTATCAAATTCATTATTTTCTATTTTTCTTCTAAAATAATTTATTATGGAAAAATAAATTATTTCAAAATTAAGATATTTTCTGAAAACAAAACAGAAATAAGTATGTTTAAAAGGAACGTGAAACAAAAATGGACATTGTGTTATGTTTTTAGAAAAAAGTAGTAGAAATTGGGATTCAAAGTATATAATAAAAATAACTTTTTTGTTGTATTAATTTTTAAAATTGATACAATAGAATTAAGTTTTGATTGGAATAATTTTTCAGAAAAAATAAATGCAATCAAACATATTTACACTTCTATGGCATTTATTTCTCTCTATTTTATCATGCCATTCCATTGGTGTTCAAATTATTTATTGTAATTATTAATTTTGAAGTAAGTTGTAAATTAAGGTATTTTTAATTATGTTTTTTGTTATTTTCTTAGTGAGTATTCAAATTTTTATATTTTTAATTATTTCTTTTGTTGTTTAATTTTTTCATTAACTTAGTGATGAGAGTGTTAAGAAATGTGAGTGAGTGTATCATTTTTATAATACAACACGTTTGGTGAAAGTAACCAAAATCACTTATCCTTCTACATTAATTATAATAACATTTTTTATATTAATCACAAGACCTCACTCAATTAATCATTACATCACTGGTTAACGAAAAAATCCAGTTAACAAAAATAATTAAATAGAAAAACTTACTTAAAAGAATATAATTTTTTTGAATCACATTTATTTAAAAGAAAAGATCAAGTTACGTACTTTAGAAAAAAATCAACAAAATTATTTTCTATCCTTTTCAATTATTGATTAAGTCATTTCTTTATAATTCAAATTCAGCATGCCATGATTGATTAGAGATAAAAAAAAGACATTATCATGTTAGTTTATCATTACTATTTTTTTTATATATTAGCTCAAGCATAAAACCTCATATTCATGTGACTATGTAACAAGCATATATAGAAATATAAAAGAGTACAAAACAATGATAAAACTAAAACATAAATAAGTTCCAAACTAAGTTGAATAAGGATGCATAAATACACATGTGTATATGTATTTATCGAATAAAAAAATATTTATTTTGAAAAAGAAAAAATTGAAAAAAAAATGTTAATGTATAATCAGAAAAATTGGAAAGAAAAACTGACTTTTAAAAAATAATTGCAAATAAATATAAGCAGAATCAATCTTTTTCAATTGTTAGTTTAATTGAGGAAAATATAAAATGATGTCCACAACACAACAAAACTAAAATGAGATACAAAAGAAATGATATGATATTAACAAATAATCACATTTGTTAAAAAGTAAAATTAAAGTTATTGGTAAAATTTACACTCATTTATATCATATAAAATGGTATACATCAATCAATTTGACCAAACATATTCATGTAAATTCGTTGTGCTTTGCAAACTTCCATGCTTATTATGTCTTCAAACAATAGACTCAAACATGCCTTTGTTAGTGTCCTTCTGGGTAAGAGTATTTCCAAAAACCATTCCTCCATATCCATATTGTTGAACAACTAGCACAGACGAGCGTGAACCAAAATCGTTTGACACCAAAATATCCCCTATAACTCCAAGTTCTAAGCACTCACACCACTCTAGAAAATTTGAGAAGACCTTAGAGTTCCTGCAATTCCCTTGTCCAACTATGTAAAGATCACAACCAATTTTATCTATCTCATTGAGGATTGCAGGAATATCTTCACCATTATGAACATTAATCTCTGAGTAGGATATTGAATCACTATTATTAACCGCTGTAAGTCTAAATATGCTTATATACTCATCATCTAACTCTTTTTGCTTCTCTGTATCTATTATTGTAGATAATATCTCTTGTGCTTCAACATGAACTGAAGCATCTACTTCTGCCGCTTCACCCAATAGAAGAATTCGAACCACTGATAGTTGTGTTCCTAAACGTCCTGCCATCCTCCATGCAATGGCCAAGGCTTCACGATCATCAGGGCCCCCAACAAATACCACACGAACACGAAGGTTCATTTTAGGAACTAACCCAAAATCTCGATCAACAAATATTCCCACTGAGCAGGGAGCACCTTGCATTACATTTTGGTTTATATCTTTGTATACAACACTAGTCACTTCTAGAGTACCTTCTAAAGTTAATTGTTTATGAAATGGAAGAAGAATTAAGCTTGTGCGTTTCTCATCTGCTGAGTGGTATATGTCCTCATGAATAGTTGTATATGCTGACACCACATTTAAGGTCTCAACTCTAATAGCGCCATATGCCTTTCCAAGTGCTTCAAATGCATTGTGAATGCTTTCTAACTCTTCCTGAGACTTGGTCAGGTTTTGTTCTCCGAGTTGGTTGCCTGGTTTCCCTATATGTGCAGCAACTAAGGAAGCAGCACGTCCAGTAAGTTCAACAAGGTACAAGGCAAAAACATGCACAGGGGAAACTCTCATGGCATTAAAACATTCAATTATGTTAATCATGCTTGCAGCTTGGCGAGTATTGTGAACACAAGCTATAAGTCGAAGCTCTGCATCAACTCTTAATTTTTGTATGGTCTTTAGCTTGTTTTGTTCAAACCTCTGTCTTGGTTTGTAGATGGCATTGATGACGGGAGACACAACTATGGTCATTAGAAGAACAGCAGAAGTTATAACAGCATAGGTAGGTATAGAAAATATCTGTAATAACACATCATAATAACTTATGAGTTAGACTGCAATTGATATCTAAGAAACTAAAGTAATTGAATATAATGTTTTAAATAGATTAATACCATTCTATCCCAAGCAATGTTCAACATTATTAAGGCCATGGCACCTTTATTATTCAAGATCAAGCCCAAGGTCAAACCATCTCTAATACGCATACCAAAGAAAAAAGTCACAAATAATGTGCTTAAAATCTTTAAAGCACACAATAAAAATATAATCACAATTGTAAATGGCCAAATTTCTTGGGAGAAAATTGAAATCAACATAAGTTTCATCCCAGTCCCAGTAAAGAAGAGGGGTGCTAAAAAGCCGCCAACAATATCATCTGAAATGGACATGATCATTTCAGCAAATTTCCCATGAGGTAAAATTAATCCAAAAACAAAAGCCCCGACAATGGCATGTGCACCAAGAAAATCTGTAATACATGAACAAGCTAAAACACCCATGAATATAAAGAGTAGTTGATTATCATTCCATTCATCTTTGTCTGCCTTGTGATCAATAAACCATTGAATGATTGGACGTACCACAAAGATACATACAACAATGAAGATTATTGTGCATAACACAGTGTAGATAGCTCCTTTACCATTATTTGAAAATGGAACAAATAAAGTGAAAAGAATCCAACCATAGGTGTCACCAATCATGGCTGTTGTTAATGCCGCTTTACCAAGACCAGTATAAAGGAGCTTAAGCTCAGAAAGTGTGTGTGCTACCACAGGAAAACCTGTAACAGTGAGAATTAAAGTCCAAAGTATATAAGCATTATGTGTACTCTCCTCAAGGGGAATCATCATAAAATGTCCATAAACTTTTCGAAACAAAGCATATAAACATGGTGCAACGAGTATGGGAAAGATGATCCCAGCAATTGCGATGCTTGCTGCTTTCTTTTTCACGTGTAGAATGGTATTTAAGTTCATCTCCAATCCACTAAGGAATGCATAATAAATGAGACCAATGTGCGAAAGGACCTCGACATTGACGACCCCATTTACTGGGAAAATGAACTCAAAAATTCCCGTGAATCTTCCAAGTAATGGCGGTGTTAGTAGGAAACCAACCTACACAATTATAGTTTAGAATGCCCACACATTACATTGTTAAAATGCCACATATTAAAAAAATTGATAATTTTCATAAACAAATTAACTTCAAGATTTATTTACTTACAGCGATTTGTGAAATGAGACGAGTTTGATGCAGAGGTTTGTAGATTATGGAAAAGAGACGAGATAACACAGCAACAAAAGCAATTTGAAAGGCCAACACAGGAAGCTCCGTTTTTAAGACTTTATCAGTTTTCCATAATTGATTAGGATTAACTATAAAGACGTTGTAACATGCAGGTACTGTGTCCGTCATTGTTCCTTCGATTTTGTATGTGATGCACTACTCTCAATATTTCTCCTACAATGGTGCTTTCAACCTTTATATCTTTTTTTCTTTTACTTACAAAACGTAAGATTAAAAACACATTATTGGTATGTAACAACGTAATACCTCATTGACAACATAAATTCCACCTATACATATTTATTTATGGTATCTCTTATCTCAGGGGCGATGTCATTTTCCGTTGAACACAACGAATAGTCAAAATCTTCTACAGTTACATAATTGCATTATTATTTTATACAACCACTTTATTAATATTTTATAAAATATTTAAATTTTAAATATCTTAATTTAATATTGTTATTAAAAATAAGTTATCATTATTTAGAGAAAATAGGTTGTAGATACATCTTTTTAATTTCCTATTGATAACTTATGTGATTATTATTTTTCCTTGACATAAAAGAACATGCAAGATTTAGTTTCTTTTAGGCAAGAAAAATTCAAGTATTTCATTTTTAGAACAAACATGCAACCTCTCATCCATACAAAGACAATAACATGCATTTTTTTTTTTGTTGAAAAATAAAACTAAAATATACAAACTTGACTTTTTGTGAAATTTTTTCACACGGAACCAACAATGTTATTATTTCAAGTCAACTATTATATTGGACTTGCAATATTTTCCTACTTAAAAAAACAAATAGGAAGTACATATTCAAACCCGTTGAATTAAAATGGTCACATTTCAATGAATTAAGCCAAAAACAATTCTTTTACCCACTTAATTATAATGAAGTTTATAGATTTTTACAAATGTTATCACTTTCTATATTTTACATTGTCAATTTACAACACTTTATAACTTTCAATTGAATTCTCTTAAAAAAAATATTACAATTAAATGAATTAGATTTTTACGAAAAAAAAAACTAAAGATTTTATTGGTGTCAATTTGATATAGACGAGTCAGCTTGGACATAAGGTCAAAGTGTAATATCCCAGGTCAAAGGTCTAGATTGATTGTTTGATGCTAAAGTTTTAGACAGGTTGGCCCAAGTGACGGACGAGATGAGGTGGCCCTAACCAATGATGGAATTAAGTCGACACAGGCTGAATGTTAATTCAAGTTCGTCTAGATATATGGTCAAGCCAAGTTGGCCTAACTCATAGTTGAGTCAAGTCGGCTCATGTCCATATTCGAGCCGAATAAGCCTGGGCTCACAGTCGAGTTAAGTCGACTTGGGTCTAAGGTTAAGATAAGTCAGTCTTGACTGAAGGTTGAGATGAGTTGGCCAAGGTCGAACGTCAAGACAAGTTAACTTGGGTCAAATGTTGAAATGAATCAGTCCGAATTAAAGTTGTAGCCAAATTAACACAGGTTAAAGGTCGAGACGAGTTGTCCAATTTGAAGGTCGATTCAAGTTCGCACAAACTGAAAGTCAATCTGAGCTAACCTGACTTGAAAGGTCTAGCCAAGTCGACTAATACCAAGGTAGATTTGAGCCAAATTAGGTATGATCCAATTCTGGTTATCTTGATCTTAGATTAATTCGGATAGATTGACTTATGACTTGATCCTAAGCCATTAAGCTTTTATAACTATTTTGACTATGTAAATTTTTCCTTATATAGGCTTTTAGCTTAGTAGTCTTTTTTTTACCTTTTAACTGAAATTAATTAAGTGCAACTTAAGTTTCAAAATAGTAGGTCTTGCACTCAATACATTCTAAAAAAAATAACAACACGATGTTTTTCAATGTTGCAATAATTATTTTGCTTTATTTTAATGCATGTTCTTCACACCTGAACAACTACACAATTTTTGCAAATGTTAGCCTGAATTTTGCGGATCTAGCTAGGCTTTGAATTGCATACCTTACCCTTCTCTATCTGTACACGGTTAATTTTGTTATTTTTGTTGTACATTTTTAAGTTAGATTAAAAGGAAAAATAATAAGGTAAGTTAGATTAAAAGGAAAAACAATAAGGTACGTGCAACTTTTATATTTTTATTTTTTTCATCAAATACCTATGTATTATATATCCTATCCATATAAAGAAATAATTATTCCTGAATCTTGTTTAATTCTGACACAAACTACTATCCTATATCCTGATACACAATGTAACATGAAAGACAGCCGCTTTACAAAATAACTCATGCAAGCAGGTTAAAACTACTTTAACATGCTTTGTACCGATCATATAGAGTCCATGAAGTTGATGAACACACTTTTATGGTGTTGTTTCCTATAAAAATTTGGGTCACTTCTTTATGTACTTTCACAATTTCAATATGTACTGTCATAAATTCTTTTATCCAAAATTTACAATTTAAAATACAATATTTTGGATTGTAAATTCTAATATAAAAAATAAAAATTTCACTCTGTATATTTAAGAATAAAAATATATTTTGTTTTTATACAATTCAGTGTATTCATATTTTATATTTCAAAATATAAAATACAAAATTCATTTCAAATTGTATGTTTCAAAATATAAAATTTAGAATCCAAATTATATAATTAAAAATACAAATTTATGGATATGCAAGTTAAAATTATGGATGTACAAGAAGAAATTACCAAAACATTGTTCTTTCACTTGTTCTAGGAAACTTAAGTTTCCTTTTCATTGTGTTGCATCTATAAATTTATTTATGAAAATGAAAAAGTTACGAGAAAAAAAAGGTAATTATATCATCAAAAGTTATTATAATGGAAAATGTTGATGTATCATTGAGTAATAGAGGTGAACGCGTCTTAACTCGGCTCTATTCGGTTCTATTTTAACCAGGAATCCTCCATTGATGGATACATATATTGATCATACTTAATTTTTTCAACGGGTGGTGTGGGGACGAGGATGAATGTATACACATCTGCCTCCTCATGTGTAAATGATTAATTAAAGTATCTATAATTTATTAGGTAACCATATACACATATATTATTAAAAGAATATTCTTTTAGTTTTTAGTTTTGTAATATTTTTTTTGTATACATTTTTTTCTCCTCCTTTCTGATTGTTTGTCCTGTTATGTATCCATTTGCAAGATATTTTCTCTCTCACAATTTTAATTATACCTTTTTATTTTTAGTGTGTAATTATGTTCAAATAATTTATTATCAATTTTAATTAATCAAATATTTTTTAAGTCTTACATTTGATTATTTTTATTTGTTGATTATCTTTTTTCATATGAGAATGTTTGATTCTTAATTTCAAGGTAATATAAAAAAATTATCTTCATTATTTTCTTAGATAATTCATTTTTGTTTTATTTGAAATAGTTAATTGTATAAACTCTTCGTTTATAAGGTAATATAAAAAGAATTATCTTCTTTATTCTCTTTGATAAATATTTTTGTTTCATTTGAAGAACTTTTATTTTGTTAAAATAAATTTCATTATCTCTGAATGGTTTGACTACTCAGATATTTGGAGATTTGTTCTCAAATCTTCAAGGTATTTTCTATTTATATTTTCCAACTCATTTTTTTAACTGTCATTTTTTCATCACAATTGTGTAAAAATGCTTCATTTAACTATAATATAATATTTTAATGTCATTTTCTTGAATTTTGTTTAACATATATTAAAGTTTAAAAAGATGAAATATCAGCGTTCAAATTATTATTAGTTTAATATTTTTTCTTTGTGTAATTTTATTGAAATAGTATAATTATTTTAGTGTATAAAAACAAGATTTGATTAAAATTTAAAGAAAAGTAAAAGGACAATTGAACTGTTTTTAATGTTGAATATTTATTTATTTAGTTTTTAAAAATATTTTTCATTTCATTAACATTTGAAAAAATGAGAAATATTTTGATTTTCATGAAATTTTATTTATTATTAATTATTTAATATTACATATTACTTTTATTTAATTATTATTTGGTATTCTAATTTAAAATTTATACAATTATAATTTCTTTGTAAATATTGATATTAAAAATAAAATATACTTTTTTAATATTGAATATTTAATAATATTATAATTTTTATCTTTCTATAAAATTAATTAATTAATATTGAAATAATAATAAAATACATACAAATACATGTATATAAATATATTTGTAATTTGATGAAAATGAAACAATTTTTTATATCATTAAATATAAAGACGAGAGATAAGGATTTTTTTTTACTAATTATCATCTCTATTATATATGCATGTTTTAGGCTCGTATCATATTTGGACTTGTTTAACTATTATTATAGAAAGATATGTAAAATATTAAATCTTCTGTGTCCTAGTAATAGAAGTCTTAAAATGAAAAGAATATGTCAATGACATAGTGTTTATTAAATCATAACTTTCTTCCTTGCGCACAAACTATTATAAAAAAAAATTATCTGTATAAAGAGCAGTGCTCATTTCCATAGGACATTTCAGGATAAGAAAATAATAAATGGAAGATTCTTTATTTCCTTTATGCAGTGTCTTTTAAGTCAAAATGTCAAATTGATATTTATTTCCTTATCTACTTTTTCTTTCCTGTTATTTTCGCCCTTTCTCTTCCTCACATCTTCACATAAAAAATCACTGCAAAACCAACCACTCTCTCTACTCTTGCAGTGGTTACTAATATAACCACCTACCTTACCAACTTAAACTATTCAAGAAAAAAATGAAGTATTTAAGAAAAATAAATCCAATAAAAAAGTAAAGAAATAGAAAGTATTTAAGAATATAACCAATAAAAAGGAATAGATAAAAGAAAAAGAAAAAAAAAATAAGGCTGAACTAGGAGAAGCTACAAAAGCCAAAGCATTAGGCGTGGCTTCATTTGTGTTCCTTGTCCTATAGAGAACAGGGATGAAAAGAAAAACTACACTAAAGAAAAAGAAGTAAACGAATAAGGAAAAGAAGAGTGTGATGCATGCTTTGAAAAACTATGCCAAAGAAAAAGATATATAGCAAATTAGAAAAGCAGATAGTGATGCTTTGAATCTCCTTTGAGAATAGCCTACTATTGTTCACTTTCTTTCCATTTTCCAACTCTTGTTCAACTATTTTTTTTTTTTTTTGGGTACAGTGGTTAGTTCAACTTTGTACAACCATAATATATTAAAGTTTAATTTTGTGTGGGTTGCTTAACTTGTAAAATAACAGCTCTAATACCTAAATATTGAAAAACATTTTCAAAGAGTTGAAATTAAAAGAACTCTCATCTCATGTCTCTCTTTAGGCGTTTGTAACCTTTCTGCAGTCAACATTGGAACATGAACAAGAATTAAAGATGATGCATGATCTCAAAGAAGTCTTGAGATCAAGTAACCTTTTAATCTTTTTTCTAGATGCATCACCTTTTAATCCTTTATGATGTCACGTTATTGTTGGTCTTGTTCTAGCATCCTCCACCATAGGAAAGGTGCATATTTTGGAGGTGACCAAAAGCGTTTTGTTTGTTTTGTTTTGGTGATTAAAGGAGCTTCCTGAACAGAATCAGACCAAAAATTTGATCGACTTGCAGTGACATTGCATAATCAACACTCTAATTAATGTGGCCCATTTATTATTTTGATTTGCATTGACTAATGTATGGTTAGGTAGGTGGGTATTTTCAGAGTTTACAAGGGCCCCATGACAATAATTTAAAGTGAAACACAGTAGTCCTTTTGTTCACTTGTATGAATGTTGTATACAAGAGGACCTTGATGCTCAATACTTTGTCTTCTCACTGCCTTGCCTCCATGGAATTGGACATTGGAGTCACTCACTCAGATCTGAGTCTTGGTATATATGTCATCCTTTTCTGTTTCCTTTTGTGGACTACAAACAATGCTGTTTCTCATTGTTTCTCATCTTATTTGTTTATTATGACCCATGTTGTTGTTGCTGCTGCTGAAGCAGAGTCTTGGTTTGCAGCTGAAACTTCAACTGGGTACCTTGAAGATGTTATTGCAGGTTGGGGTATTTGGTGCAAGCACCACAACTTACCATCCTACTCTCAAGATCAAAAGGTTAACTATGTATATGTATGCTTTCATGTTCTCTACTTTTTCTCAACCGTTACTTTGTAGTCAAAGTGTTTGAAAGATGTTCACTTACTAATCACAGAAAACCCAGTATTTGGTTGATCAGAAAGACTTGTTTCCAGCATTCTCTTCAACACCTCAAATCCTTCATGGTATGCCCTAAACTTGATAGATTTTGCAAAATGATTTTCATGGCTATCATTCTCTACTCTGTTCTTTTTTTTCTTTTACCACTTGGCTAGAGATTCCATATGTCCATAAAAGGAGTTTAGATTTTGCAATAAATGCCCAGCATAACCTTTCATTTTTTCCCCCTATAATTTTGCTTCTAGTTTTGGCAGCAGTGATAGCAATTGAAACATACCCACCACTGACATGCAAATTATTTCTTTACAGACCATAAGAACGTCAGCACTATGAAGCTACCATCATCACAAAATGATAAACATGGAGCTGCAATCAAACTTGATTCTGCTCAGAGGAGCTATGCATCTAGAGACTCAGATGAAAGTGACGCTTCTGTCATAAGTACCACATGCTCTTTTGAGTTTTAATTTCTATACACACAATGCAAATAATTTTACACTCTTAATTGATCACAAATTATACAAAACAAGATAGTAATCGGAAAATTAATAAATTTATCACATAATAATTTGAGATTAGATAACAACAACATACATAATAATCTTTCACTCTTCTCTTGTTTGAACAGAAAAAAGATGATTTACTTGATTTAGTAGTTCATACCTTCCTCATCTTTTTTTTTTTTCATTTTTGCAACTGGTTCTTATTCAGGGGGTCACCGGAAGAAAATTGCTTATCCATTTGAGTTGGTGAAGCCAGGAGGAGTTGAAGGGGAAACAACCCTAAAAGATATAAATCACCAGATGCTGATGAGTCCATCAAAGCCAATTCCACACCCTGTAGGAGATTCTTTCACTCATTCATGCATTTCAAATCGTGCCTTTGGTATTTCAGGTAAAGCAGTGGCAGCCCTTACCAGGATTCAAACTCAGGGTAGAGGATCTATCACCATTATCAGAACCAAAGGTTGATCTCAAGTGAATTGAAAGCTCACTATTGTATAATATCTTAGATTTTGTGTTATACCCCTCCTAGTCATCGTTTCATAGTCTATACCATAGTTTGCAGCAATGTAATGTACTAAAAAAACAAAAAAAGAAGGATTTACGAGGCATAATGTTAATTTGAAGTTTTGAATTGTGAATTGATATATGATGATAGAATATTATAGGGCATTTTATATCATTGGCTTCGTATTTGGATTTCAAAACCTAATTCGTGGATCAACCAACAAAGGGACTAGGTGACCGATGAGTAGGTCATTAGTCCAATCGCGCATGTATAACAATTAATTGTCGAATAAATATCATAAAATAATAACCCAAATTTGAATTTTATTAATAAAATAATTGACTATTCAGTTGGACCGACCGGTTTGATATGGTTTCAGGAATTATGCCACCATTAACATAATTTAATTATGTGAAAAAAATATATCATTTTTAGAAATATTTTATATGGACCCACCGAGATATATTTCTCGATTACAAATGTCAATCATGGTAAAGAAATTTTGTGGTAACCTTCTCGTCTTGTGTAGACATTGAATCTCTGCTGTTAAAGATTCTGAGTTATGATTTTGTATGGTATCTATTCAAGAAATAAAGTAAAGCAAAGCACTAAAGGTGTTTGGATTGCAGGAGTTGTACAGTAAATGTCGATAACTTTACTGTATAGTAGACACCTGGATCCTTCTGTGCCTTTTATGGTAATTTACTTTCTATGAAATTTGTTAAATTTATAAATAAAAATTGTTTTTATCCTTTAACTCTTCTTGAAATACTATATTTAGAATCACTGTATTGTTTAAAGACAGTGATAAAAGAACTTTAAACAACTTCAGGAATATTTGTATTATCTAGCTTGACATGATGTTCAAACTTAATAAAACTTAATGTGATGCTAGTTTTTGTTTATATTTGTAGCATGTTAGTGTATCTGAAAATGTTTATAGTTGTAAGTATGGTCAACAAAAAGCAATGTCAACCAAATAATGTATATTTAAAAATTTGATTTTAATATCAAACAAGAGTTCTATAATTAAGAGTTTTGCATGCTATTATTGTTAGGAAGGCTCACATGCATACTTGAATTCTTGGAGTGTTACTTGTATTTGGTTGGCATCTTCACCTAATGTCAATTAATTTTAAAATGACGTATGAGATACTATCAAAGCTTATATCACATCTTGATAATTATCTATTTTAGTAGGCTCATTTAATGAGTACAACCACATCGGTTGGAAGAAAAAATTACATCAAAGATTTTGCACATATGTGTGTGAGGCGTGGTATAATATAGAAATTGTATCAAAATTTATTAAAAGATCGTTGATTTGATGTTATTGAATTTGGTGAAAACATTACAATTGCATGGCTATTCCTTGGTGGAGGTAATTTATATTAATAATGCAATTAGTTTTAGGTCACCACAACAAAAGATAAAATGAAGATAATTATGTTTGACAAAAATAAAAGTACTTGGACCAAGACACATAATTAAAATTTTAGTATTTTCTAACGTTTATGAAAAAAATTTCAAAATAATTAATATTTTGTAATTTCTCACCTCTATGGAAATTCTTTCAAAATGGTAAAAACTATAAGTTCGGTCAAAATATCAAATAGTCAATAATTGTCATGGAATGATATCTCCAAATCATGTGTCAGGAATTACATGTTTTAAATTCATGACATTTAATGGATTATACCTATAGTTCAATAATGCCATATTATAATGTTTTAGGGGAATTAAGAATTATAACCAATTGTGACCCTGCATCTATCAATCGTCAGAAATAAGAGAGAAAGAAAAAACTATAATAGTAGCGCAAGAAGATGATTAAATGAAATAACTTTGAAGTCTTATTATACATTTAATACAATCACTTGCGAGTGTATTAGGACTGAAACAAAGAGAGATGCGTTTAGTTCTGAGGCACTTTTGATATAAATTAATTAAATTTAAAAGCTATATTCACAAAGACGTAAAGGAAGTTAGCTTAAGTTAGGATATATAATAGACATTCGCATTTACACACAGCAAGGTTTAGCAGTCTACCAGTAGTCCATACAAGAACACGAACCATGTTCAAAATGGTGAAAGCGCTTCCTGTCTCGAATAACTATCTTCCGCTCATAGATTTTTGAGATTAATTTCATTGAGGAATGACAATCTTCACAAATTCTCAAATTTTTCACAACACAAAGTGATGTCTTCGGGGGTGTACTAATTAAGCCAAAAGCAACAGCAATCTTCTCACTATGGTAGTGCAGCACGATTTCTTTGTTTTTCTCATCCATCTTGAGCAACACTTGTGTGGTATCTGGCATATGACCTTCCAAGTTCAACTTGTTTGAAATTTCCTTCAACTTTGAGTGTATGTCCTTGGCTCTAGGATGGGAATCATCCTCAACAAGGAACTCATGAGTAACACCATCAATTTCAATCCAGCTACATCCAGGGTCTTTTCTTATGTCCATGTCTTTCATCATTAACCTCACCTCTGCAACTCCACCCCAATCCCCTGTTGAGGCATACATGTTGGAGAGAGCCACATATGCCCCACTGTCATGAGGAGCCAATTGCATTAAAACCTCCGCAACACGCGTACCTATTTCGATATTTTTATGCATCTTACAAGCACCAAGTAAAGCCTTCCATATGACATCATCTGGCTTCATTGGCATGTTCAATATAAGCTGCTCTGCTTCTTCAAGATAACCAGCACGACCCAGAAGATCAACCATGCATCCATAGTGTTCAATTTTAGGCTCTAATCCAACCCTGTTAACCATGTCATTAAAAAATGATCTTCCCTTGTCCACTAAGCCTGCATGGCTACACGCACTCAAGATGGCTATGTACGTAACATCACTCGGGGATATTCCACATTTTTCCATCCTCGACAAATAATTAAACACATCATTGGCTTTACCATGCATGGCAAGACCACTAATAACAACATTCCATGTTATGACATTGTTTTGAGGTAGCTTCTCAAATACCAGAATAGCCTTCTCAATGCTCCCACACTTGGAGTACATATCAACCAGAGCCGAACCAAGCACATCATCAATCCGAATCTTATTCTTCTCTGCATACAAATGCACCCATTTCCCCAACTCGAGCGCTCCAAGACGAGAAATCGCAGGCAGCACACTGACCAAAGTGACCCGGTTCGGCGACATGTCTCCCATCTGCGTCATCCTACGAAACACTTCTATGGCCTCTCTATAAAACCCATTTTGAGCATACCCAGAAATCATCACATTCCAAGAAACCACACTCCTTTGAGCCATCCTGTCAAACAACTCCCTAGCAGCCTTAAGGTTCCCAACTCTTACATACCCATCAACCATCACATTGCACAGAACCACATTAAACTCTCCCCTCCTCTCCTCTCTCACCAACCTCCTCACATCTTCAACACCCTCAACATTCCTATAAAACAAAACATGAGCATCCTCCATACTCCCACACATCACATACATCCTTAGCAAATTAGTGACAACAAATTCGTCGCCCACCAATCCAAACTTAAGAACCAGCCCATGAACCTGCTTCCCTTCTTCCAACCTGGCCATGACTGCGCAAGCCTTCAGAACAGATGGGAAAGTGAACCGGTTAGGCTCCACAGTTGCCTCAGTCACCATTTGACAGAAAACCAAGAAGGCGTCCAAGAGCCTATCTTGGGTTTCAGCAAGTGCCCTTATCACAGTGTTCCAAGCAAAGCAATTCCTGACAGGCATTTGGTCGAACACCGAGAGGGCATACCCAATATCACGAAAATCAGACGTGGCACTGAGCCTGAGAATCTCTTTTGCTATTGTGGTGTCATGGGTTCGTGCTGTTTTGACAAAAAACGCATGCACTTGCTTCAATTCTCGCATGCTTTTGCATGTCCTGATTTGTGGGACACCCACATGTGGATCATAACATGCTGTATTGGTCTGAAACATAAAAGCATTCATCTGTGAACAAAATATATCTTTTCATCCAGATCAGGCGTGAATTTTCAGTATCTTGCTTATGTGCAGATCTTCATTTTACAGAAGAAAACTCTTCCTTTCTAATAGAGTCGCGAATGTTTGGTTTGGAGATAGGATACTTACAGATAAGATGGAAGAAATATGAAGAAATCTTGTAGGATGAATACATGTATGGCTTCCTTTATTTTTCTTTCTAAATTATGATTTTCTCTTTTATTCTGACTCCAGATTTTCCTAAAATCAATAAAAAATAATAACTCGGTTTTTTCAATTTAAGATAAAAATAACATTAAAAAGTGAAAAATTATTACTGAAAAGTACTATACTACTTTATTAACTCATTTAATATAATGAAAATAGAGTTTTATTTTTACTAATACTCTATATTTTAATCATTTATAGAGATGATAACTAGCAGGATTTGGATTTGAATTTTCTGCGGATGATTTTTTTTTCAAGTATCAATCCTCGTTAATTCTCATTAATTATACTCTCACACAATTTATTTAAATTTTTTTTAGAAATATCAAATTTATGAAAGTTAACATTTTATTAAATAATTTGATTTAAATTATACTTAAAAATTATTTTTTTTATCCAAGTTTAAACTTTTAAAAGTATATGTGGATATTCATGAGTGCTTGGTATAAAAAGATCCGCAAAATATTTTTTCATAAATACATGATGAATAATAATAGAGCCAGTAATGAACATTTTTTTTTAAGGAAATAGATAAATATTATCTATACTTGTTATCACTAATCTTATAATTAATAAATTTTTGATATATAAGATTATCATCCATATTTGAAGAGAGTTTTTAATATTGTAAAATATTTGACTAAATACAAGCCGATAATAAGCTCGAGATCTTCAAATATAATATTCTGATTATAAAAATAAAAATACTTTTATTTTGAAAATAAAAAGTTTTTATGACTAATAAAGTAGTATAGTACTTTTCAGTAATAAGTGAGTTAGTCGAACTTATAAAATGAAGATGTTCTTTCGATTTCAAACGACATTTTTAAAATATTTTTCTTATTAATATCTATACCTATATATAAATAGATTTTTTATTTTATTTACATTTTAAAATTTCAATTTTATCTTTCAAAATATAATTATTTATTAATTTTTTTTAAAATTGATTATTATTTTTATAAATTTTTTATAAAAACGTTTATTTTTATTTTTTTCCCTATTTATCATTGTTATCTTTTTTTTTATATATTTTATTTTTATTTTATTTTTAATAAATATAATTTTATTTTATATATTAAATTAATAACACTACATTATCATCATATACTTATATAATATCATATATATATATATATATATATATATATATATATATATATATAAAATATGTACGCAAAACGCTATCAACAAATATATTAACTTAATGTTTACGCTAGTATTCTCTAATTTGATTTAATCAATAACAAGGAAATGTGATTATATATTTTTTTTCATTTTCATTTCATGAACTTTTTTCAATTCATTCGTTAACTCAATATAAATATTTTAAAAGTGAGGTAAGATTAAAAAAAAATTAATCAATGAATCATAAGAAAAAAGAAGAAGTCAAAGTCAGGCTATCAACAAAAATAAAACAAATCACTTAAACAAAATAAAAAGTATTTTAAATATTTAATGGAATGATTTTTTTAATAAAAATTAAATTAAAAATATACAAATTTAAGTTGAAGTTAAAACTTAATTAAATAAAATAAAACTTTGTAGGATACTACTCATCACATCTCCGGTTCTCACCAGCAGCATCTTAAGCCCAGCCCAGACCGGCAAATCCTCACGCACTCAAATATCACAACCTAACCGCCGCCAGCACCTCCTCCACAAGCAAAACCTCCTCCGACCAGCCCTGCGCAAGCCACCATCCCGTTCAAGGTGCATTATTTTCTCACCAAACGCGCGCACTAACCTCAATTCAGAATGAAGCTTGACGTGGATGTGTTGAAATATCTCTACAAAGATGATTTTAGGGTTCTCACCGCCGTTGAACTGGGCATGCGGAATGTGAGTTTTTCTCTCTTTCTCTCCTACGCCGTTTTTTTTTTTTAATTTCAATTTAAATATCCTTTGTTTTGAACTTTTGAGCTCAAAATAACGAAATTATCCCCCGGCTGCAGCATGAAATCGTACCAACGGAACTCATCGATCGAATTGCGCGTCTCAAGTACCTCTCAATATTCTTCTGCTTTCACTCGCTTTACTATGTTTTTTTTTTCTTTTTTTCTTTTTTTTTTTCACTTTTGTTACTAATTTTATGTTAATGTTTGTAGGCATGGAGGCACGTACAAAGTTTTGAAGAATTTGCTCAAGCACAAGTTGCTGCATCATGACTCTTCTAAATGTTGGTACCTTCTAATCTGTTTATTATTATTCGTACTAACAAAGAACACTTATGATCATATTTCTTTTGAATGACCTTCTAATTTGTGTGAGCTTAATTTGATTTTAGATGATGGATTCCGCCTTACCTATCTTGGTTATGATTTTCTTGCCATTAAAACTATGGTGAACAAAGGAGTGTTTGTTGCTGTTGGTCGCCAAATTGGTGTTGGAAAGGAATCTGGTATTTTAGTTAATGCTCTTCTAATATCGTGCTCTTCATTCAATCATATTTCATACGTTTTTTTTTTTTTTTCTAATTACGTTGCCATT